>Ga0302123_10000359_pt1 | contig 37226 bp, 33 predicted proteins | sample CB21_321_MG_FD_203109 | JGI IMG/M metagenome (GOLD analysis project Ga0302123, IMG submission 203109) | Marine microbial communities from Western Arctic Ocean, Canada - CB21_32.1 | ecosystem: Environmental > Aquatic > Marine > Oceanic | place: Canada: Western Arctic Ocean | collected 2017-09-28 | reverse complement strand
GATAGCAAAGCTGGAATTCATGGTTGAACACAACGAGTGATGATGCCAAAGGCGCTGCCAGATGGCCTTCGAGTTGAGCCGTCGGTGCCCTAATATTCGTGTCCATGTCGCTTACTAGGAAGATCTATCTCATTCGCCACGGCGAGACTATGGGCGCCAACACCGCATACGTCGGTGACCCGACTCTGACTCACCTGGGGGGAGCGGCAAGCATCGCTCACGGCGGGTCACCTCAGCACCCTCGCCGTCACGTCGGTTTTCGTCAGCCCTCTACTTCGTACCCAACAGACCGCGGCACTTATAACAAGGCTGCTGGGCAAAGCGCCAACGACGTTGGAATCGATAACCGAGATCGAGCTGGGCGACTATCCCGGTGGCAAGGCCACCGGTCGTAAAAGGCCATTAATCGAGTTCAAAGAGTGGGGTGGCGACAGCGGCACCGAGTTCAGCCAGAGGGCGATCTCCGGATTCCAGGGGGCTCTTGATGACATTAGGGGCGATGGACACCGTGACATAGCACTGGCCAGTCACGGCGGCACGATAAACGTCATCCTGGATCACATCGCGGGGATCAGCTTCGATGGCGAATGCGACACCTGCTCGCCAATTGCAGCGTCTCCACGCTGGAGGTTCGACCCGACTCGGTGTCGTTAGTTGACGTCAATCACGTTGTCCATTTGCCAGAAGAATGGATCACACCTCCGGGCGAAAAACTTCTCCAGAGAGGCCCTTCGCGTTGACACTCCTTACACTGCCTATCTACACTTAGTTGGTTAATAGCTTGATCCGCTGCGCAATTCTGTCGTGTTCAGGCCTTCCTCAAACGTAACTGGAGTCTTTTTCTTTCCATGGTTCGCATTCGGCTGCGCCGCATCGGCGCAAAGGGCCACCCGTTTTACAGAGTAGTTGTCGCTGACCAGCGGACCGCCCGCAATGGCGCGTTCATCGAGCAGATCGGCACGTTCGACCCGATGAAAGACCCGTCCGAGGTCAAGATCGACGAAGCAGCAGCCCTGAAGTGGCTGCGTCAGGGTGCACAGCCAAGCGAGTCCGTTGGGGCCATGCTGAAGAAGCTCGGCATCCTGGACAAAGTGAAAGAGACTGCCTGATCTCATGAAAGAGATGGTCGAGTACATAGCCCGGGCGCTGGTCCGTAACCCAGACGCAGTTGAGGTGACGGAGGAAGTTCGCGGCAACCGCGTCTTCATCACGCTCATCGTGGACGACGAAGATAAAGGCAAGGTCATCGGCCGAGACGGTCGCGTGGCCCAGGCCATTCGATCTCTGCTGCGGGTCTCCGGCGTAAAGTCAGACCAGCGCATCGTCCTCCAGATCGACTAGTCGGGATTCGGCGAAATGTCGCCCGCTAAGTCCAATCGTGACTCTCGCAGTTCTTCCGGCTCGCGCAGCTCTTCTAGCCAGCGCAGTTCTTCAGGAAGTCGCACGTCTAAAGATCGGCGCATTGCAAGAGAGAAACGACGTCCCAAGGCACCTAAGCCTCCCGTCCTCCAAACGCGCGAAATCCGCCAACCCAACGTAATCGAGCCATCCAGCCCCACACGGGTAGGGATCGCATCAGTCCGCAGATCCTGGGGTAAGGACGGATCGATTGCCATCACACCATTCTCTGAAGGCGAAGATCGCTTCTCCCCCGGCGACACGGTTTTCGTGGCCGGAGGGCACCCTGCAAAGGTCATCGATAGCCACCGCGCCGGAACCGCCACCGTCCTCCAACTGGATGTCATTCGCAACACCCGTGACGCCGATGCTTTGCGCGGGACCATCATCGAGATGGAGGGCGAAGATCTCCCGGAAGCGCCTGAAGGTGCTTACTACCACTACGAGATCGTCGGCATAAATGTCAAAACGACCGAGGGAGAAGATCTAGGCGTCGTGCTTGAGATCATCGTCACCGGCGCTAATGATGTTTACGTGGTCGGCGCACCCGGGGCTATCGAGTCCAAAGACCAGATCCTGATCCCTGCAATTTCGGATGTCGTAATTGACGTGGACACCAATAATGGCGTCGTGACCGTCAATCTTCCTGAAGGTTTGCGGTAAGAACGGGCCTCGCCTCTTCACACCTGGTGTCTCGAGACTCGTACATAGTGTCCTGAGGCTCTTAAAGGAACGGATTGACCCGAAACCCGGGACCTCTGCAAGCCGTCTTACTGGCAGACCGGATTGACCCGATTTCGGGCGACTTGCTAAGATCACTCTCTAACTGATGAAATGTCCGTCCAAGGTTGTGTGAATAACTAAGCCCCCACCGATACTGATCGGAAACGGGAGGAGCACCATGTCCGGCCACTCTAAGTGGAGCACCATCAAGCACAAGAAGGCTGCCACCGACGCACGTCGGGGACAGCTTTTCACGAAGATCGCCCGTGAAATCATTGTGGCGGCTCGTGGCGGGGCAGACCCCGAAACCAATTTCCGACTACGCCTAGCGATTCAGACCGGCAAGTCCGCAAACATGCCGAACGAAAACATCGACCGCGCTATCGCAAAGGGATCCGGAGTCGGCGACGATGGGGCCGAACTGGAAGAGATCACCTATGAGGGCTACGGCCCCGGCGGCACTGCGGTGATGGTCCAGACGCTGACCGACAATAAGAACAGAACCGCATCCGATGTGCGGCAAATGTTCTCCCGCTCGGGTGGAAACCTAGCAGCGGCGGGAGCGGTGTCCTGGGGTTTCTCTAACTCCGGCGTAATCAATGTCGAGACCTCCGGCGGCGATCCTGAAGAGATCGCACTGGAAGCAGTAGATGCCGGTGCAGAGGATTTCGATATAGAAGGCACCACCATCGAGTTCAAGGCTTCCTTCACGGACTTCGAACCACTCAAAGTGGCGCTTGAAGCTATGGACGGCGTTGAGGTTGTGTCCGCAGAGCTGGCAATGGTGCCAAGCACCCTGGTGGAGCTTGATGAGTCGAAGGCCAGACAGGCGCTCCGTCTCCTGGACACGCTGGAAGAGTTAGACGATGTCCAGAAGGTGTTCTCTAATGCCGACTTCCCAGACGAAGTGATGGCAGAGTACGCCGAGGCAGGTTAGACGCGTTCAGGCGATGGACAGATTTCCTTCTCCCGCTGGGAGAGAGGGTTTCATGAGCATGGATTACGACGCCTGGGCCGAGTGGTATGACGTCTTTTACTCAACGGCGGGGCTCGATGACGTCGAGTTCTATGTTGATCTTGCTGTACTTTCCGGCGGGCCGGTCCTCGAGATCGGCTGCGGAACGGGGCGCGTAACTCTGCCTGTTGCTGCTGCCGGAGTGGATATCGTCGGCGTGGATTTTTCGCCGGCCATGCTCGTAAAGGCTGAAAAACGAGCGGCAACGACGAGCGACCTTGGCGGCTCGTACGAGTTCGTCCACGGCGATATGCGAACGCTCGCGTTAGATCGACTATTCCCGCTCGTCGTTATCCCCGCTCGCACGCTATACCTTGCGCTAACGCCCGAAGAGCAGGTCGAAACCCTGCGTCGAGCTGCGTCGCATATGGCGCCCGGGGGAATTCTGGCGTTCAACCTGTTCACGCCGGATCCTGACCTGTTAGCTGACACATCCGAAGACCCGTTTGCGATGGGCGAGACGATCAATCCGGCAACCGGCAACCGCTGTTTGCTCAGCGCGATCAATCGACCCGACCCGGTTGCACAGACGATCCACAGCACTCAGACAGTGGAAGAGCTAGACGAAGCAGGCGGTGTACTTCAAACGGTCGATCTGGACGTTAATCTCCGCTACCTGTACCCGTCCGAGGTACACATCATGTTGGAAAAGGTGGGGCTAGTCGCAGACCAGGTGTTTGGCGATTTCAACGGTGGGCCGTTGGACGAGGACAGTGAAGAGATGGTGTGGGTGGTCCGCCAGGCGTGACGGGTAGACGCGTTCGCGGCGTTGGGTGTGGATACGTCGTTTCCTTAGGATATCGAAGGACCGGATCGTGCGATAAGCGCGCTGGCGTACTGTGATCGCATTGCGAGGCAATCACCCCCTCACCCCAATCCCCCTCTCCCGACTGGGAGAGGGGGATTGGCCAATAGTCATACGTCCCCAACAGCGTTGTTTCGGGATGGCGTTGGGCGGAACAAGCACGGCCCCTACAGCTGGATAATGGGATCTCGCCCGATGCCTGCCAAGACATGCTTCTGTCATCCTGAACCCGAGGTTCAGGATGTCCTGACTTGTACTTCGCCACGGGTGTTTACGGTAGATCGATCTTTCTGAACGACGATCGTACGGGACGATTGGCATCGATCCGAGGGCGGGTAGTCAGCCGCCCATGCGGCTATCTCGCGCCCATATGTGACGGCCCACACTCGGGGTTTGCGCGACTCGAATACAATCGTAGGCAGGTTTACACCGGTTAACTCCTGAACTACATGCCCTTCGATAGCCTCAGCGGAACGGGCCGTCCCTTCAAGATCTATGCCTGATTTCAAAATCGTCTCTGACTTCCAGCCGACCGGCGACCAGCCCGGCGCTATCGACGCGCTTTCAAAGGGCCTAGATGATGGGCTGAAGCACCAGACCATGCTGGGTGTGACCGGCAGCGGCAAGACTTTCACGATGGCCCAGATCATTGAGCGTCAGCAGCGCCCTTCCCTCGTGATCGCGCACAACAAGACGCTAGCGGCGCAGCTCGCCTCAGAGTTCCAGGAGTTCTTCCCGGAAAATTCGGTCCAATACTTCGTCTCTTATTACGACTACTACCAGCCCGAGGCTTACATCCCCCGGTCCGACACATACATCGAGAAAGAGTCGGACATCAACGAGGAGATCGACCGGCTGCGCCACGCCGCCACGCGTGCCCTTCTGACACGTCGTGACTCGCTGATCGTGGCATCCGTCTCGTGCATCTACGGCCTTGGCTCGCCGGAAGAGTACGGGAGCTTTGTCCTGAAACTGACCAAGGGCGAACAGACGGGCCGCAATAAGATCGTTCGTCAGCTCGTTGACATGCACTACGACCGGAACGACATGGACACCAGTCGAGGCCGGTTCCGCGTAAGAGGCGATACCGTCGAGGTGATGCCTGCGTACGACGAACTGGCGGTACGAATTCAGTTCTGGGGCGATGAGGTGGAGCGCATCACCGTTCTCGATCCCCTGACGGGGGAGATCCTGGGAGACCGGGATGAGATCGACATCTTTCCGGCCAAACACTTCGTGACGTCTGAGGAGCGCCTTCTGGAGGCGCTGGGCGATATAGAGGAAGAACTGGAGGACCGGCTCAAGTTCCTGAACGACGGCGGGAAGTTGCTGGAGGCCCAGCGGCTTGAGCAGCGCACCCGTTACGACCTGGAGATGCTGCGGGAGACCGGCTCATGCCCCGGCGTTGAGAACTACTCACGACCGCTTGGTCGACGCGCCCCCGGTTCGGCCCCGTGGACTCTGCTTGATTATTTCCCGAAAGATCTCTTAATTTTCATCGACGAGTCGCACATGACCCTGCCGCAGATTCGCGGCATGTTCAACGGAGACCTTGCTCGCAAGTCGGTACTGGTCGATTACGGGTTCCGTCTGCCGTCTGCCATCGATAACCGGCCTCTCGCTTTTGACGAGTTTGAGGACCGGGTGAACCAGATCGTGTATGTCTCGGCTACGCCAGGGCCTTACGAGGATCAGCACGAAGAGCAGCGTGTTGAACAGCTCATACGGCCTACCGGTTTGCTCGACCCGACAATCGAGGTGAAGCCGACCAAAGGACAGATCGACGATCTCCTGGACAACATTAGAGAGCGGGTCGCAAATCATCAGCGTGTGCTTGTTACAACTCTGACGAAGCGGATGGCGGAGGAACTGTCCCAGTACCTGCTGGAGATGGGCGTCCGGACGCAGTATTTGCACTCGGACATCGATACGTTTGAGCGCACAGCGATTTTGCGTGATCTACGGCTCGGCATTTACGACGTGGTGGTCGGGATCAACCTTCTCAGGGAGGGACTGGACCTGCCCGAGGTATCGCTCGTTGCCATTCTTGACGCCGATAAAGAGGGTTATCTGCGGTCAAGGACATCACTCGTACAGACGGTTGGACGAGCGGCTCGTCATGAGCTTGGGCACGTCATCATGTACGCCGACAACATGACTGATTCGATGCGCACGGCGATCGATGAGACGGCGCGGCGGCGTGTTGTGCAGGATGCACACAACAAGGCAAACGGTATCGAACCGGCGTCGATCATCAAGGAAGTACGCGACATGACGGAGAAGATCCGCAAGGTCGCCGAGACGAAGGCTCCTTACGTGGCCGCCGAAGGTCTGCCAAAGGACGATCTTTTGAGGCTCGTTAAGGACCTTGAAGGCCAGATGCGCACGGCAGCACGAGACCTGGAGTTTGAAAAAGCGGCGCTACTCAGGGACCAGGTCGTCGACCTCCGAAAGGTGTTGGTCGACACAGAGGCGGCACCGTCACCGGCCGGCGATTAAGGTTTCTTCTGGCGGGTCTGGTGAGTGGAAGGACTCCCCGGCGCTTCGTACGTCAGCATTGACCACGCCTGAGGCTACGACATCGTCGTCACAGGCAAGCGGGCCTCCGACATACTGCGTACCCGCTGAATACGACGCCTTTCAGGATATCCAGTCAACTCCATCCAGCCCGTATTTCGTTCAGTATCCACGTACAGGCGGTCCGTCCATTCCGATGGTGATCTTTATGTCTGGCGGTTCTGGAAGTAGGACGATTGCCAAGCGGGTCTGGGCGGGTGAGTGAGTCAGAGGGATTTCAGCCCGCATAGTCATAGGAGTCGAGGGCAGATGCCAATCCGCCTCCAAGTTGTTCGGGGAGACGGTTGTTGCTCACTGTTCTGAAGTGATTGAATTACGGGCGAAGGCGGGGCAAGCGCCGTCCCTACGGTGTGCAAGTAACACGGCGCGCCAACACGCCATCCCACTGCATGAGATATTCACTCCCCCTTCACCCCTCATGGCCTGTATGATCTCGGCCTATGATAATTAATCATGGAGCGAGGCGTAGACGCCACGGTTCTTCAATCTGATGTTGATATCGCGCATTCGAGGCATGTCTTCGGGATGGCTCATCGTGGCCGGGGCCGCGCTGGTTCTTTTTGGAGCAGCCGGTAGCCGATTCTCGTTCGGCGTATTCCTGACTCCTCTGTCCGAGGACTTTGGCTGGTCACGTAGTTCCCTGTCCGGAGCACTGGCTATAGCCGGGCTTGCGACGGCGTTCCTGCGCCCGATCGCCGGGTATCTGTCCGACCGTTTTGATCCCGCCAAAATGGCTCTTGTGGGCATGGTGATGGCCGGATTATCCCTGCTTGGCCTGTCGCAAATGCAAGAGTTGTGGCAGCTCTACGTCCTGTTCCTGATCATGGGATCCGGGTTTACGCTTGCCTCGCCAGCCACACTCACCCGCCTGATCAGTACCGCGTTCACAAAACGCCGGAGCCTGGCTCTTTCACTGGCCGGCAGTGGGTCTGCGATCGGCGAGACAACGCTCGTGCCGATCTCCGCAGTTGTGCTGACCCTTGGCGATTGGCGTGCCGCATACATCGTGCTGTCGCTTCTTGTGCTGGTCGTGATCATCCCGATCTCATTCCGGCTGCTGAAATCGAAATTCACTCCGGAAGTTGACGACCGTGATCCGGTCGAAATCGAAAAGACCGCTGCGGGGGAGTCGAAAGGGCCGGTATGTGCCTGGGCCCCTGATCAGGGCATGTCCCTAAAGGAGGCCGCCAAGACGCCCATATTCTGGGCACTTGTCTTTGGGTTCTTCACCTGAGGCTACACAATGGGCTTCGTGAATGCCCACTTCGTTGCTTACGCTCAGGAACTTGGCGCGAGCACCATCGTTTCTGCGGGAGCGCTCGCCACCGTCGGCGTGACCGGCGTGATTGGGGCACTGACCTTTGGCAACATAGGGGACCGTTACAACACCCGGTACGTGTTAGCGGTGGCCTACAGCTTCCGTGGCATCGGTTACGCGGTCTTGCTCCTATCTAACTCGCTACCCATGGCGACCATAGGTGTGATGATCATCGGGGCGTCGTGGACGACCGTGATTTCGTTGACCGGCTCTGTCAGTGCTGACCAGTTCGGGCTACGACGTCTTGGCACCGTTTACGGGGCCATCTTCGGCATCATGCCGCTCGGTGCGGCTTCGGGCGTATGGATTGCCGGCCGACTGTACGATACCCAGGGCTCCTACGACATAGCTCTGTTTATTGCGATGGCCGTCGGACTTACCTCGGCGGCCTTAATCGGCCTACCGCGATACCGGCAGCTTGCGCCAGAGGTCAAACAATCGACCGCCACCGCTACTGCTGAATAGAGTTCTTCACACATCCGGGTGTCCTGCCGCAGTAATGGCAATAAACGCGGATTATCTCTCGCAAATTGCTAGGAACGTATTCCCTTGCTAGACTAGCGGCATCGTTCCAGTGCGACTTGCAACTCTTCGAGTACGCCTCCGGGCGGCCTCAGCGTTAGGAAACGTGAATGACCACCGAGCAAAAACTCACCAAAGACGACGTGATTGAGGCTCTCAAAGAGGTCTACGATCCCGAGATCCCCGTCAACATCGTCGACCTTGGCTTGGTTTATGACATCGAAGTCGAGGACGGCGAGGTCGCCATCGAGATGACGTTGACCGCGCAGGGTTGCGGCATGGGTCCCTACATCGCCCAACAAGCAGAATGGCGCATCGCAGAGATTCCCGGCGTTGAGGACGTCGAGGTTGAACTCGTCTGGGACCCGCCATGGTCTCCCGAGCTGATCACGGAAGACGGTAAGCGTCTGCTGGGACTGGACTAACCCGGACCAGCCGGGACTACCAAACAGTTGCGGTTAACAATTTGAATTGACAGGGCGGTCCATTTCAGGGCCGCCCCTGTCGCGTAAGCCATAACTCGCCCAGAACTCAAACCTTCAAGGAATGTCCCAGTCACATGACTCAACAACGAGAGCTGACTCCTGAAGAACGCGCCCGGGTAGAGGGCATGAAGCGCAATTGGGAACAGAAGCGCCTGGTTAACGACCGATTGCAACAGATCGGAAAGCGTATCGGCGTTTACTCCGGCAAGGGTGGAGTCGGGAAGACCACGGTAGCCGTAAACCTGGCAGTGATGCTGGCTCAAGAAGGCGCACGCGTGGGGCTGTTCGACTGTGATATCGACTGCCCGAATGTGACCCGGGTGATGCGTATCAGCGAAGGGCCTACTTCCGAGGACGGAACGGTGATGACCCCTCCGTCACGGTTTGGCGTCAGCGTGATGTCGATGGGGATGTTCCAGGAGAACGAGGAAGAGGCGACGATCTGGCGGGGTCCCATGATCCACAACGCCATCAACCAATTCCTCACAAACACTAATTGGGGTGAGCTGGACTACATGGTGGTTGACCTGCCGCCGGGCACGTCCGATGCACCGCTGACGGTGATGCAGACCCTTAACCTGGACGGATTCGTCATCGTGACAACGCCCCAGGAGTTGGCAGCGTTGGACGCCAAACGCTCGATCAACATGGTCCGCAAGCTCAACCTCGAGACTCTTGGCGTGGTCGAAAACATGTCTGGAGATATCTTCGGAAGAGGCGCCGGTGAGCAACTCGCTGAAGAAATGGAACTGCCGTTCCTAGGTCGCATAGAGATGCGTGCCGACTATCAGATGTCTGAAACCAAGCCCACGGTGTTCAACTCTGACGAGGTAGCGGACGAGTTCCACACAATCGCAGATGCTGTCCGACGACGGCTTGTAGAGCTGGACCCAGAAAGCTAAATCAGGATGGTCGGGCGATTCGGTTTCACACTTGACCGGTTGCCGACGCTCAGTTTTACTCACGCCATGCCACCTTGCTCGTTCGACGACGCGTCCCTCAGACACGGCATCGGTCGTATTTCCGTTCGCATTCCAGCCCGGAGATGGCATGGTTCGTTGATCCGTAACGCCGTTGCGTTCGCGTTGCTCGTCGTTCTGGGCGTCGCATGTGGCAGTGAGGAGTCCACCCCGACAGTGGAGCCGGACACGCCGATCCCTGCAACCTCTACACCTCCTCCACCGACGCCGCGACCAACCCGCATCCCACGCCCCACCTCCACGCCAGTTCCACCGCCCCCGCCGGTCACGTTCGACGGATATTTGATCGAGACCTTCGGAGGTATCAAGACCCCGGGTGACCTCGCCTATGACGGCAAATACGTATGGGTAGCGATAGTAGCCGACAACACGGTTTCCAAGTTGGACGACCGGGGGCGGATCATCGCCACGTACCCCGTCGGACTCACCCCTCGGCCCATCGCCTTTGACGGCGAGTTCATGTGGGTCGGCAACAACTCTGAGAGCTCGGTCACCAAGTTGACCCTGGACGGCGAGCAGATCGGAACCTACCCCGTCGGCGGCGGTTACACCTCCCCGACGGCGATGATTACCGACGGGACGAACATGTGGGTCGTGGCTTCCTGGGGCAACTCCATCCACAAGATGGCTCCCGATGGCGAGGACCTGTTCTCGGTCGCCGTTCCCGGGAATCACCCTTCGCCCTGGGCGGTGACTTTTGACGGCGAGTCGATCTGGCTCGCAAGCCTGAACCTCCACACCATCGACAAGATTGCGCTGGATGGCGAGGTTCTCGGTTCGTTCCCGGTCGGGGTGCGCAACCGGAGTTATAGGGGCATTGGGACTGACACCGGTGGTCAGGGGCCGACGGCGCTTGCGTTTGACGGCGAGAACGTGTGGGTGGCATCTAACTGGATCAACATGGTGATCATGCTGAACACCGATGGCGAGATTCTCAAAGAGATCACGGTGGGAGAGTGGCCGTCGGGGCTCGTGTTCGACGGAGAATCGATCTGGGTCAGCAACTTTGTAGACAACACTGTGACCCGGCTCGCACTGGACGGTGAAGAGATCGTGACTCTGCCCGTCGGCAGGGGGCCTGTGAGTATGGTCGCCGTGCCAGCCAGTCCCGGAAAGCCGGCGGCGTTATGGGTGGTTAATACGTCAGAGACGATGGTCTCTAAAATCACGATGCCGTAATGGCGTGGGGGCAGATGCGACGAACGCGCTCCGAGACGTGACTATTGCGAGCATTACGTCCGTATTGTCGTTCCGAAGCCCGCACGCGAGGAATCTCCCGGATTGATGTCCGCCACGTTTCTGGTCTCCGGATTGCCTCTGCGGCATAACCGTGCAGAGTACGCGTGCCGGCCTAAACCGTCGGAACCAACTTGAGGCAGACCGGCATTGATACCGAAACCTCGGTACCCGTGGCAGTCAGTGTCCCGGTTTCACTGTCTCTCTCGAACACAACAATGTTGTCAGAGTCTTGGTTGGCGGCGAGCAGGTATCGCCCGGATGGATCAATGGCGAAGTTACGCGGATTGTTGCCCCGGGTCGACTCGTGCCCGACGTACTCCAGTTGACCTGTGGCCGAGTCGATCGCGTAGATAACGATGCTGTCGTGGCCGCGGTTTGAACCGTAGATGAAACGACCGCCCGGAGAGATATGGAGATCGGCGGTGGTCGATGATCCGGACCAGCCATCTGGCAGTGCAGACACCGTTTGCGTTGGCGTCAGTCGGCCGGCGGCGCGGTCGTAGTCCATCGCCGTAATCGTGGAGTCCAGTTCGTTGATGGTGTACGCGTGCGCACCGTCCGGGTGGAAGTCGAAGTGCCGAGGCCCCGCGCCGGGGTGTAACTCGACGTCCAATCCAGCCGGGCTCAACTTGCCGGTTGAAGAATCCAACTCGTAGGACTTTATGCGGTCAAGGCCCAGGTCATTGATATAGACCCGACCGGTCACCAAGTCAAGGTTGGCCGAGTGAGGGTGCGGCCCTGCCTGCCGCTCAGCGTTTACGCCGGTTCCGACCACGTGCTGAACGAAATCAGACGTTGCTTCAAGACTGCCGTCCGCATTTATGGGGAGCACGGCCACACTACCGCCGTTGTAGTTGGCGACCACCGCGTTCTTCCCGCCGGAGTCGATGTTCACGTAACACGGTCCAGGGCCGTTTGTAGGCTGCCGATTCAGGAAAGTCAGCTTGCCGGTCGACCGGTCCACATCAAATGAACTCAGCGCTCCGCTGGTGTTGCCTTCGTAGTCGTTGATCTCTGTGACGGCATACAGGTGAGACAGGGACGGGTCGAGCGCCACAAAGGACGGGTTGGTGATCTCCACAGCCAGTTCAGGCGTCGTCAACTCGCCGGTATCCGAGTTGAACCGGGCTACTCCAATGCCGAGTCCCTCACGTCGTGTGTAAGCGCCAATAAAAACGAGAAAGTCGTTGCTGGCCATGTAATCCCTCTTCGTCTTGACTGGCGTTATGCGCCGTTTTTGTCCAGATGTTCCACATACACCTTCACCGAATCTTCTAACGTTCGGCTGGTGTCGAATGTCTGACGTGTTTCGCTTGCGAACGGGGTTCCGTCCAGAAGCACGAAAATATCACGAGCGGCCTGGTGGAACTTGTCCGTTACTCCGGCCGACGCAAACGTATCTGCAATCTCTTCCATCTCGCCGATCCATCGGCCTGAATCGAGCGGCAACCGCGGGCCCGCCCGCTTCATTCCCTCGTACGCAGCTGCCTGGCTCGACGCAAGTTCTTCGCCAAGAATTTCCGTAATGCCAAGTGACTCGGCAGCGATGGCGACCGCAGTGAGGAGAGTTGTCATGCCCTTGGTCATCCCGGCGTAGCACATCTTGATTGAGCTGGCTCTGCCGACTTCGTCGCCCGCCGGGATCACCTTGATGCCCTTGCCGTCCAGCTCTGTTATCGGACCCAGATCCGGGCCGCTGGCGTAGAAGCGCGGGGGGGACCCCGGCCTTCCGGGCGCACTGCCGATGATCCCGGCGTCTGTATAAAGGGCGCCCGCTCCCTTGATCACCGCCTGGATCCGTCGTGAAGTGTCAGGCGAAATTGCGTTGCACTCGACGAACATCGGCGTAGAGCCAGAGCCTTTGATGGCGGCCGCTACGTCGTTACCAAAGCCTTCTGCGGCCGATGGCGGCATGATGGACAGAACGATGTCGGCCTCGGTAATCATCAACTCGAGGTTGCCGATGTCCCTGATTCCGGCGACCTTGGCCAGGTTTCGCGAGTGCACGCTCCGATCGTTGAGACAACTGATAACGTCGAATCCGCTCTCACGCAACGCCTGGCCTACGGCGTGACCCATGTCTCCGATGCCCATGATCGCTACTGTCTTGATCGGCAAGTCTGACTCTCCCGGTAGTGCGTTGAAATCCGATAGAAGGGTATATGACGGGGAGGCGTGTAGGGGTGCGTGCCTGCCAACCCCTACTACGCATGCCACGCTTGGATTGTCATTCTGAGCCCGAGGCGAAGAATCTCCTGATTTTCCGGCCATCCGGATGCCCTATGGCAATTACTACGCTCACGTCTTCGCCACTATTGCGGTTGCGCCATATCCGAACGAACAATCCTGGATGGTGAGATTGGGCGTTTTATTTAGGAGAGGCAGGAGATCCTTCGCCTCGAAATCAGGATGACAGTGATCGCTGAGTTCGAATCGGAAGGGCCTTATCACGACGATGTATTGGTGAAGGACCCTCGTCCTTCCGGCACCGGAAGGATCGGGATGACAACGACGTTCACATACGGATAGCGCGAGCGCAGAACGCTTCCTGGTGGTAGCGTTCACACTTCTGTAATCACATCAATAACCATTCCCTCTCTGACAGGAGATTCCGGATGCAACTCGGCATGATTGGCCTCGGACGCATGGGCGGCAACATGGCACAGCGGCTCTTGCAGTCTGGTCACGAAATAGTGTCTTACGACCGCGACGATGCTGCCGTGGCGGCAACGGTCGGTCACGGAGCGATCCCGGCGACCGGACCTGCCGATCTTGTGTCACGTCTGGACGCACCACGGGCGGTGTGGATAATGCTTCCGTCCGGTGACATCACGGAGTCCGGGATTGATGAACTCCTTGGCCTTCTATCTCCCGGCGACACGATCATCGACGGCGGTAACTCCAACTACAAGGACTCGATACGCCGCTCCGAGAAATCGGCCGAGCATGGCGTCGACTTTCTCGATGCAGGCACAAGCGGCGGTATCTGGGGGCTTCAAGAGGGTTATGCACTGATGGTGGGCGGCGACAAAGACGCCTTCACGCGGATTGAGCCGATCTTTCAGTCGCTTGCTCCGGCGGCGGACCGGGGCGTGGGGCGCGTCGGGCCGAGCGGGGCGGGCCACTTCACGAAGATGATCCACAACGGCATCGAGTACGGGATGATGCAGGCATACGCAGAGGGCTTTGAGATACTGGCGGCCAAGTCCGAACTCGCCGAAGATCTGGAGCAGATTGCCAAGATCTGGCAACACGGCTCGGTCGTCCGATCATGGCTGCTGGATCTTGCAGTGGCGGCTCTGGAAGAAGACGGCGATCTTTCCGAACTGACCTCTTATGTCGACGACTCCGGAGAGGGTAGATGGACCGTGCAGGAGTCGGTCGATCTCGGTGTCCCAGCCCCGGTCATAACGGCATCCCTACAGGCGCGTTTCCGGTCTCGACAGCCGAACCCGTTCGGGGGCCGAATGCTGGCCGCTCTACGAAATCAATTTGGCGGCCACGCCGTGCAAAAAGCGAAATGACAGAAACTCAGGGCACCGCCTCCACCACGGTCGTCATCTTCGGAATCACGGGCGATCTTGCGGCACGAAAATTGCTGTCAGCGCTGTCATCCCGAGCGTAGCCGAGGGATCTATACCGTCGGGGTAGCGACCGGGCGAGGGAGTTCGCGTCCTACCCCGTCACCTCGAATACCCAGACCTGCATCATTGCGTCCGGTATCCCTTTTGGCATCGTCTGAACTGGATCTGTGACTTCGGCGAGCTTCCACAGGCCGGCGCTTTCGAGCTCGGATTCCTTCGCAATGAACCCGGCCGACTCCCGATAGTCGGGCCGCATCGTGTAGATGACGTGGCCTCCGGGTTTTGTAATTCGAACCATCTCGTCAAGGGACGAGGCCGGGGCATGTCCCAGGGTCAGGACTCCGATGCATATCACGGCATCGAAAGAGTTGGATTCGTAGTCCAGAGTATCGCCTAGCTCCACCTGCCGGAGATCGCCGTAGACCTTTTTGAGACGTGCCTGGGCCAGCATTCCAGCCGAGAAATCGAACCCGTCCAGATTCGTATATCCGGCCTCGTCCAGTATTTGGCCAACCATCCCGGGGCCGACGCCCGCATCAAGGATCCGACCTTCAAACAGCACATATTTCTGCACTACTTCAGCCGTCACACGAGGGGCTGACCACCCGTAATTATCTTCCATTTCAGATTCATAAGAAGCTGACCAGGTGTCGTAGCGAGCAATCAGTTGCTCGGAGCTTGTTGACGAGTACACCCACTCCACGCCGCCCTGACCGGGCCCTGGTCGGTCTGGTTCTGAGCTCATGAATTCTCTCCCTGAATTAAGAGATAAGCGGACATAGTAAAGGCCTGAATATAAAAAGAGGCGCCCCGACCGAAATCGGAGCGCCTCCTCTATTCACCTAATTTAACTGCCCCACTGGGACCTACTTGAGCAGGTCCGGGTACATGGAGAACTCCATCTGCTGCGTCGTGATCGTCTCGATCAATACACAAGTACCTTCGCTGTTGAGCTGCTGCGCCTTTTTGATCGCCGGGCCGACATCTTCAGGCTTCTCGACACGGATACCGGTTGCGCCCAAGCCTTCCGCTATTTTGACGTAATCACCACCCTGGTTACCTGCGCCAAATTCTTCCATAGCGGTCGGCTGGTGGTGGTTGTAGCCGCCCATTGTGCTGTTGTTCAGCACAACTGTCGTGATCGGGTAACCGGACCGTACTGCGGTCTCGATGTCTAGACCCGACATACCGAATGCGGCGTCGCCCATGATGTTCATGCAGAACTTGGACGGGTCGGCGATTTTTGCACCGATCATCAAGGGGATACCGTACCCGAGGTGGGTGGTCTTGCCCCAGCCGATGTAACCGAACGGGACGGTGGCCGTGTAAAACGGCATGACCTCGTCACGCGGGTGTCCGGCGTCGTGGGTCGCCACGGTATTCTTGTGGTCCACGACTGCGTTGATCTCTGCGACGACCCGATACGGGTTCATCGGGGTGCCTGCGGTCGCCAGTTTCGGCGCCCACTCGGCTTTCCACTCTGCCCATGAAGCGGCCACACGGTCTGCGGTGGCGGTGTCGCCCCTGCGGCCGTTGTCACCGATCGCGGCCTTGACCTCTTCGATCATGGCCTCCAAGACCAATTTGGCATCGCCGACGATACCGAGGTCGATGGCGTAGTCCTTGTTGATGTCCTCGTCTGAGATAGTCGAGTGGATCATGAACTTGCCATCAGGGATTTCCAGACCGAAGGTGGTCCGGGTCAAGCCCGTGCCGACGCAGAACATGGTGTCGGAGTCGCCAAGCCACTGCCATACGGGCTTCGGTGCGGTCCGATTGGACGATCCCAGGGCCAGCGGGTGGCTGTCCGGGAATGCGCTCTTGGCCTGCATTGTGGTCATGACCGGGATCTGCGTGAGCTCTGCGAGCTCCATCAGTTCCTCGGTCGCACCTGCGTAAAGGACGCCCTGTCCAGCCCAGATGGCAGGGTTGGCGGAACCAAGGAGCTGTTTGACAGCGTCCTTGATGTCGGACCGATTCGGGGCGGTTTTGATTGCAGTGGTGGGCTTGTAGTCGGTGAAGCCTTCAGGGACCTCTTGTCCCAGAACGTCGCCGTTCATCTGCAGAAGCGTCGGGCCGGGCCGTCCGTTACGGGCGACGTGGAAGACACGTCGTACCTGCTGCGAAACACGCTCGATCCGGTTGACGTCAAGCGCCAGCTTGGTGATGTGCTCGTAGTTCTCCGGTGCGGAGAAGCCGGGAAACACGTCCTCACGGAACGTGCCGTGGCCGCCGGGCATGTAGACGAGCGGGACGGCGTCACCGAATGCCTGCGCTATGCCGGCGAACGAGTTCTCGACCCCGGGGCCGCCCTGGGAGGCGAACACGCCGATCTTGCCTTTAGAGGCGAGCTGGCGGCTGTAAGCATCTGCCGCCTGAATTCCTCCGCGTTCCTGTCGGAAAACGATCGGCCGGATGCCTGCCTTGGCTACCGCTTCGATAAGCGGGTTTGCCGGGAAACAGGCCATCCACTCGACGCCTTCTTTTTTCATGCATTGGGCTACAAAATCGAAGCCGTTCATCGTTGGAAGACCCTCCGTCCTCAGACGTTTAGTACATTAATTTCCGTGTCTGCCATGGGGCGCGTAACCGGAGTCCTGCAGTCGTCTGCCTGATCCGCCGGGACGAGTTCATCAATTTGCGCCCGCGCCCTTCCAGATATTTTTGGTTTTCCCTAGGATTTCCAGTCTGGTTGGGCTGGCGCATTGTACCGCCGCTACGCTGTCCGCGCCGTGGTTTTGTCTGTGAGTAAGCTCACGAATGGCGAAGCTAGATACCGGTTGTCCCGTCTTGGAACGCCAGGTTAGCGTTAGGATGTCGTTCCCACTGCAACCGGTCCGCTCAGATTTTCTCCTTCTTAAGCGAACTCTGGCTCAAACAAACTCAGGGAGTTACTGAGATCAAATCGACGCTCAAACTGGAAGACGATGCGACGCTTCCTTACGAGGCCCTTGGTGACTCTGGCGACCGGCCGATCGTGTTGCTGGCCCCGGCTAATGTTGATCCCGGTCCATTGCGCAAGCTTGCGGAGCGACTTTCAAGCAGCTTCTTTGTAGAGCTAATCCCCATGCCCGGGGACAAGCGCGGAGGCGACTGGGCGGCCGCCGCCGTGGACCAGGCCGGTGCGCCAGCGCTTGTCGTCGGTTACGGAGAATCGTGCCGAGCAGCCTTTGTGTCGACCCGGCTGCGGACAATAAAGGCTCTAGTAGTAGTTGACGCCAGCCTGCCCCACCCTGACACGGACGATCCTGGTGTCTCCACATTGATACTCCGTGGCAGGCAGGCGGAGCGGCTTACGCACGAGGACGCGGTGACCCTGATGAACCGCCTTCCGGGCTCGCGTCTGTACGAACTAGAGAACTGCGCTGACGACCCCGCGATGGAAGCCCCGGACGCTCTTGAGACGGCCATACGCTGGTTCATGGACCACCTGCCAGAAAATGGACCGGATGAATACACTCCCGGTCCAGCGGAGAAGAATCCAGGCTAAATTCAGCCGCTTTTCTAGTCCCAGATGTCCGGCTACACGGTTATCGACCAGATATGGCAGATGTCGTTAAGGGCCTACTGCGATAACTTTTTTTCGTACCAGTCCGAACTCGTCCCCGGTGCTTTCTACGAAATAATGTCATGGTGCACTTGCAGTCGCATCATGACCGATGCCGGGAACGATGCATTCGCACCATACCCACCACGTACATCGGGAGTGACCGCAATGTCCACCTCGGCGGCAATCATCGAGCTAAACGTCCCGATCGCGATGCGTGACGGCGTAAAACTTTATGCCGACATTTTTCGCCCAAACACTGACGGCGAATGTCCTGTCATCCTCCAACGAACCCCGTACGGCAAACGCAGCGAACCAGCCCTGAGTACCCTTTTGGCGGTGGAGAACGGCTACGCGGTCGTACTGCAAGACGTACGAGGACGTTACGCGTCTGAGGGGAACTTCGACACGTTTGTCAATGAAGCGCACGACGGCTATGGCACGGTCGAGTGGATCGCCGAACAGGCATGGTCCAACGGCAAAATTGGGATGATCGGCGGCTCTTATGCGGGCGCAATCCAGTGGCTTTCCGCTTCCGAAAAGCCGCCTCATCTGACCGCAATTTTCCCGAGCGTTACGACATCTGAGTATCACGAAGGATGGACATACCAGGGCGGCGTGTTCCAGTTAGGGTTCAACACTTCCTGGGGCATCAGGCTGGCCGCAGCGGGCGCCAATCACCTTAGCGAAGGGCTGGGGTTTCCTGACGAACGCGTCACTCAGTTAACGAGCGCCGTGGACAACATCGCAGAGGAGTTCTGGACCTTGCCGCTGGATCAACAACATCATATTAGCGCCCTGACATCGCCCTACTTTTTTGACTGGCTGAACCACCCCATGGAGGATGGTTTCTGGTCCAGCATCCGTATCGAGGACAAACACGACGATATCCAGACCCCGGCGTACAACCTGGGCGGCTGATACGACATTTTCCTGATGATGACGCTGCGCAACTACGTCAACATGCGGGAGAGCGGCGGCTCCGGGGAAGCGTCTAACGGCCAGAAGTTGATCATCGGCCCATGGAGACATTCAACTATCGGTAAAAGTGTCGTCGGCGATGAAGATTTCAAGTACCTTGCCACCGCTTCAGGTGAAACCTGGATCAACTGACCCTGCGCTGGTATAACCACTGGCTCAAGGGCGAAGACAACGGAATCATCGACGAGCCCCCGGTCAAGATGCTCGTCATGGGCGAGAATGTGTGGCGGGATGAGAACGAGTGGCCGTTTGAACGTGCTCAGAGAACTCGTTTCTACCTGCACAGCGACGGGCGCGCCCACTCGCCAAGCGAACACGGCGTTCTCTCAGTTGATCCACCGGCAGATGAGCGCCCCGACGTATATATGTACGATCCGCAGGCACCTGTGCCCACGCTTGGAGGTCCCCTGTGTTGCGGCGGAGGACCACTACCGGATGGGCCCAAGAACCACACAGAAAAGGAAGAGCGGGCGGACGTCCTTGTCTACTCTACCGAAGAGCTTGTAGAGGACATGGAGGTGCCCGGGCCGGTCAGGGTCTCCTTGTGGGCATCCACATCCGCCGAAGACACGGACTTCACGGGGATGCTGCTGGATGTACGGCCATGTGGTTGCGCGGTCAATCTGACTGATGGGATTATCCGAGCGCGATATCAGGACTCGCGCAAACGCTCGCGCCACATCGACCCAAATCTTCCGAAACGGTTCGATATCGATCTGGTTGCCACGAGTAATGTGTTCAAAAAGGGAGACAGAATCCGGCTTGAGATTTCGTCGTCCAACTTCCCTCGTTTCGCCCGAAGCCTGAACTCTGGACTTTATTGGAAACGGCAGAAATACCTCGTTCAAAGATCCGATCGCGTTGCGATCCCGCCTCTCATTTTGTGATCCGAAATGACATGGTCATGGTTCTTCACGAACTCATCGGTTCAGGCGTATTCTTCTAGTCTCAATGAACGACTCTTCTGATAGTTCTGCCCAGCAGAGCGCGGACACCGCGCCCGTGCCGGAACAGCCATCGCCCGCTAGCCCGGCAGCAGCCGGGCCTCCGACCGCATCGCGGCGCGGGGGCATTCTCGAGGCGTTCGAAAATCGGAGTTTCCGTTTCCAGTGGCCCGCTGACGGGCTGACCATCTGGGCTTTCGAGATGGAAACGCTGGTTCTTGGCTGGTACATCCTGAACGCCACCGACTCACCGGCGTTGGTCGGCTTGATCGGGACGCTGCGTTTTGGGGGCACACTGTTTGGCCCGCTCTACGGCGCACTGACCGACAAGTTCAATCGCCGGACGTTACTGATAGTGGACCGGGCCGTGCTTACCGGGATAGCGCTTGGATTCACCTCCCTGGCCTTATCCGGAGGTCTTGAGCCGTGGCACGCGTTCGTCTTCGCCTTCCTGACCGGCATCGCCCGGAACCTGGACAACGTTGTACGTCAGGCGCTCATGGCGGACGTCATCCCAGCCCGCACGCTTTCGAATGCGTTGGCGCTCAGTCGTGGCGTGATGGACATCTCCCGAATCATGGGCGCACTGCTGGGCGGGAGTCTGCTGAGTGCGCTGGGCGTAGGCGAGGCTTACGTGGCCGTGATGCTGCTCTACGCCGGAAGCAGCATCTTATCTCTGGGCATAGTCCTGAAAAAGCAGACGATGAAGGTGGACGATTCCGGCTGGCTGGCCAACCTCAAGGAGGGAGTCAGCTACATGCGCCACGACCAGTCCATTCTTGGCCCGCTCGTACTGGCATTCCTAGTAAATTTGACGCTATTTCCGGTCGTCAACGGCCTCATGCCGGTGGTCGCGCGGGAGATCTATCACAAGGGGCCTAACGGGCTGGCGATGATGCAGATGGCGCCGGGGATCGGTGCGCTGATCGGATCGGTCTGGCTGGCGGCGTATGCGCAATCGGCCGCCCCGATGCGACGGATGATGATCGGAATCGTTCTGTGGCATGTGAGCATGCTGGTATTCGCATTTATGGGCTGGTGGCTCGCCGCGCTCGTGACTCTGGTCGTCTATGGAACGACGCAGAGTGTTGCGATGATCTCTATGGCAAGCACTTTGCTTCACGCATCGCCGGTCGAGTACCGAGGTCGGGTCATGGGCGTCCGGTCTCTAGCTGTTTACGGGTTACCAATGGGGCTTCTTATCAGCGGGGTGATAGCTGAATTGTTTGGCATCCGCCTGGCGCTGGCCATCAACTCGATAGTCGGATTGGTCGGGACGGCGATCGCCGCGCTGATATGGCGCGAGATGTGGGCCAAGCCGGGCCGCGGGTAGGTGCAGATAGCCCCCCTCCTAATGTAGGAGAGGGTCAGGGGGGGGTGGTTAACTACCGGCGTTGGCCCAGACGCGACCCACCTCCTCCCTCCTAGGGAGGACGCTCAGATCGAACCCTACTACTTCTAGCGCCGACGAAGCCCCTCTTCAATCTGGTTGCGGTCCCCTGACTCGCCGCGCATCACCGCCAGTCTTGCCCCACGCGAAGCGAGCATCATCCGGGGCACAACGAACCCACCAACCATTGCGACAAGGCTGATGATGCTCGCTGGATCTCGATTGGCTATGTACTCGGCGTTGTACGCACCCTCCGCTATCCCGTTTCCAAGTTCGGTCCCGGCAATGACAATAATCAACGCACCTAGCCACCACTCCACAAACGACGTTTTGTTTCCGGACCAACCCCAGTACCAGCGGACGTAGACGTACACCATCACCGTCCCGGTCACGAGGCCGCCAGAATAGTGGAATAACGAGAGTCGCCACCCGTCCAGCGAATCGTTGACCTTTACGCCCGGATAGGCGCCGACGAATCCAACGTCCAGATCATAAGGCGACACGCCCGTAATCACGGCCACGAAAACCTGAACGGCTTCATGCAGCACGATCAGGGCGACGAGGAATCTAACACCTCGACCTAGTCGTCTTCCAGGGTCGAGGTGTCGCCCTCCGGGAGGCCCAGTTCTCGTGCCTTCAGAAGTCGGCGCATGATCTTTCCGGAGCGTGTCTTGGGCAGTGAGTCCGTGAACTCGAGCTGGCGTGGCGCAATAGCGGCCGATAGCTTGGTTCGCACGAATCGCATGATGTCTCGTCGCAGCGCGTCGGTCTGCTCGACGCCCGGGCGTGTCGCCACGAAAGCCTTTACGACCTCCATCGCAATATCGTCCGGCACGCCGATAACTCCGGCCTCGACGACGTCCGGGTGTTCGATAAGAGCGCTCTCCACCTCAAACGGTCCGACAAGATGTCCGGCGGTGTTGATCACATCATCGGATCGACCCTGGAACCAGAAGTATCCATCCTCATCCATCTGCGCCTGGTCGCCTGTGATGTACCAGCCCTTCTTGTACTTGGAGTTGTACATCTCAGAGTTGTTCCAGTAGGCGTGGAACTGGGAGGGCCAGCCCGGCTTGACCGCCAGAAGACCGTCCTCGCCCGCCGGGAGCGGGTTGTAATCCGTGTCCAGAATTCCCATCTCGACACCCGGTATGGGCTTGCCCATCGAGCCGGGTCGGACCTCCATAGAGGCGTAGTTGGCACACATGATTGCGCCCGTCTCGGTCTGCCACCAGTTGTCGTGGATAGCCTGGTTGAACATCTCGTTGCCCCAGACGACGGCCTCAGGGTTGAGAGGCTCTCCGACAGACGCTATGAAGCGCAGCGTGGACAGATCATGGCTCTTGACGGGGTCTGCACCGGCGCGCATGAGCATGCGAATAGCGGTGGGTGCGGTGTACCAGACGGTGACCTTGTACTTGTCGATGGTGTCGTACCAGTTGTTGGCGCTGAACCCGCCTTCATAGATCAGGTTTGTCACGCCGTTGGTCCACGGCGCCATCATCCCGTACGACGTACCCGTCACCCAGCCGGGGTCGGCTGTGCAGAAGTAAATGTCGTCAAAGTGCAGGTCCAATGCCCACTTGCCGGTGGCGTACTGCTGCACGGCGGCCAGGTGACGGTGCACTGCGCCCTTGGGCTTGCCCGTGGTGCCGGAGGTGTAGTGCATGATCGAGTAGTCGTACATCGACGTGGAGACGATTCCGAAGTCGTCAGATGCGTCCGACATCAACTCTTCGTACGCAAGGTCCCCGTCCACCAGCGGCTCGCTTGAACGACCGTCCTTGTTGACGACGACAATATGCTTCACGTCCGGGCACTCCGGCAGGATGCCGCTGACCTTGTCGCGGAGTTCCGGCTGTGTCAGGAAGAGCATCGCCCCTGAGTCCTGCAGACGGTCCCTGACCGGCTCAGGACCGAAGGCCGAGAACAACGGGCCAACAACTCCGCCCGCCTTGAGTGTGCCGAAGAATGCGAAGTACAGTTCAGGTAGGCGGTCCATAAAGATAAAGACTCGGTCGCCGCGCTCAAGTCCGAGTTTCGTGACGACGTTTGCCCATTTGTTTGTCTGGGCCTTCATGTCGGCGAAGGTGTAGATCTCCTCCTCGCCCTTCTTGCCGGCCCAGATCATCGCCACCTTGTCGCCATGTCCGTGGGCGACGTGGCGGTCGATCGCCTCGTACGCCTTGTTCAGGCCACCGTCCGGCAACCAGTCCAGCTCCGAATACATGTCGGCCCACTCGAAGCCTTTTGCGGCCTCGTCGCGGTCTATAAGGTTCGGCGTGACCGCCATGTCTGAGATCGGTGCTTTGAAAATCGGGTCGAACGGCACTTGGAGTCCTCCGAATGGCGACTGGGCGTCTGACGTTAAGAATCTTTCGTATGCGGGCGGGGCATGAGGATACCGGACATAAGCGTGTCCGGCAAAACTTTCGAGCCCCTGGCGAAGCTCTGGAGCGGGGTTACGACTAACCCGGGCGCTTCGGTGTGGAGGTTACCTGTGCACCGTTGTTACGCGCCATGCTGTGCCAGAGTCGCGGCCTGATACATCCAATCCGGGCCCTGAGCCGTATCCGCGTTGACCAGTGGCGGAGGCCGGGACATAATCGCGCTTCCAGCGTCACCAATTTTCAGAGGAGCCACGCAGACTTGTCTGACGAGAATCCAATACTTGTCGAGCACGATGGCACGGTTGCCATCGTTACGCTCAACCGACCGCACGCGATGAACGCACTGAGTCGTCAGCTCTTCACCGAGCTGTACGACACTATGGACAGGCTTGATGCCGACGAAGAAACGTCGGTCATCGTTGTCACCGGCGCGGGCGATCGCGCTTTTTCAGCCGGTGCGGACATTAAAGAGATGGCCCGGCTTGCCGCCGAAGATGTGCCACCACCCTCCAGTAACTTCACCGAGCATTCCTGGCGTTTCGCCTCGGGCCGAAAGCCACGCATCGGCGCACTAAACGGCCTTTGCTACGGCGGCGGTGGCGTGCTTTCTACGTCGTTCGACATCCGAGTCGGTTGCGACAAGACTCGTTTCCGTTTCCTGGCGGTCACCTACGGGCGTATCAACAACACATGGCTACTGCCGACCATCGTCGGGTTGCCTATGGCGCGCGAGTACCTGCTTACAGGCCGAGTGGTAGAGCCGCGGGAAGCACTTGCGGCGGGCCTCCTGAACCACCTTGTTCCACAGGACCAGGTACTTTCAAAGGCCGTCGAGATCGCCCAGGACATAGCCAAGAACGACCAGCGGATGGTGCAGGGCGCAAAGCGTTTGATCGATGGCAACATCGGTCGAAGCTGGCGGGAGCAGTTCGAGGAAGAACTCAACGAGCAGGCGACCAAGCTCGCGCCGACACCTGTACTGGAAGGCTTCAAGACCTTCATAGACCGCAAGGGCACGGGTTAGGCAGAGACCGCAGGGGAACCGTCTAGTCACGGGATACCGTCCTCCGGATTACGCATGAAACAGAAACGGCCGGACTCCCCGGGCCCACCACTGAATGTGGTGATCTCAGGAAGTCCGGCCGTCTTAATTGTTACGGTCCGGATTTAAACCCTAAGCGGGACTCTCTCCGGTGGCTTTTCCGTTATTTCCGTCGCCTATCTGGAAAGCGCCCACGGCCTTTTGCAGGCCCTGCGCCATTCCGGCAAGGGTTTCGGATGACGCAACCACTTCTTCCACCTGAGAAGAGCACGGCATCCATCCCCTGCTCCACCTGCCCATCAGCTATTAGTCCTGCTGAGTAGACATTGGCGGTCGAAACGAATCTGACGCATTTGTATATCCCTCAACCGGATTTTGCAGATTCGGTATTGCGGGTTTAGGTAATACCCGAAACTCGCGATTTAATCGTTCTTTTTCGTTTATTGGCGATACAAAGCTGGAAAGCGATTTTTACGGTAATTAACGCGCTAAAGTTGATGTTTTTCTTCTTTCGGGTGAAGAAATATATCGGCTGTGATAAATCAAAGAACCGTGAGTGCACAACGAGGTTTTGCTCGGGTGAGATACCTCCCATACCGTCGCTCTGCCCGAGAGAGATGTATGATCTGCCCACTCACCATCCGAATCTGAACATTCTGGGATCACGGACATACCGCGTATGAATCCGGAGCCCTCTGGAGGGGAATCCATGACCAACGCCAATGGAACTCAGGCAAAAGGCGCGCTGGACGGCGTACGAGTCCTTGATCTAGGCCGATATCAGGCCGGACCGCGCTGTGGGCTGATGTTTGCACGCCTCGGAGCTGACGTAATCAAGGTTGAGTCCTTGAAGGGCGACGAGAGTCGTTCGAACGGCCCACGGGTCCGTGGTCAGTCCGCTTACTGGGTGCAGTACAACTCCGGAAAACGCAGCCTCTCTATCGACCTCCGCACCGAGGAGGGAAAGGAGGTTCTACGTGACCTGGTGAAGGTCTCCGATGTACTGATCCAGAACTTCCGACCGGGCACCATCGCCAAGATGGGTTTCGGGTACGAGGATTTGAAGAAACTCAACAAGGGCATCGTGATGGTGAACGTATCGGCGTATGGCCAGTACGGGCCGTACAAGGACCGCGTTGGTTTCGACACCATCGGCCAAGCGATGAGCGGGCTGATGTCGCTCACCGGCCCGCCGGAAGGTGATCCGACGGTTCAGCCATTTCCACTGATCGACCGCATCACCTCGCTCCACGCAACAATCGGTGCACTTGGTGCGCTGTATGAACGTCAGTTCTCTGGCGAAGGGCAGGCGATCGATGTCTGTCTTGCCGACACCGGGTTCACCACGTGTGAAATCCCATTGACGGCATTCCTCGGCGCAGGCATCGTGCCGGAGCGTCAGGGCAACGGCGATGGCGTGGCCAACTCTTACAAGACGACCGACGGCCACGTGTACCTAGCGGGTGCATCAAGTGACAACATCTTCCCCCGGTTGGCCGACACCGTGGGGCACCCGGAATGGAAAGATGACCCGCGCTGGCAGGACCGAACCGGACGCGCAGAAGAAAGTGGCGAGATCGAAGCAGTTTTGATCGACTGGTTCGGCTCCAAGACCATGGACGAGGCTGAAAAAACGCTCAATGCTGCGTCCATTCCCTGCGCTCCGGTCAACGACATTCCACGTGCGGCGATGAGCGATCACCTGAGGGAGCGTGAAGTTCTGGTTGAGGTTGACGACCCGATAGCCGGAAAGATTCATGTGACCGGCAAGATCATTAAGTTCAGCCGGAGCGACGTACCCGTTGGCACGACGCCAACGGTCGGCCAGCACAATGACGAGATCATGGGCGACCTGCTTGGCATGAGCGGCGACGAGATAGACAAGCTCCGAACGGCAGGGGTTGTCCGCTAGAGCGACTCTCAAGTAACTGCTGCTTGCCCTTGCGATGTTCCTCATGCAGAAGGCCACGCAAGGGCAGGCGTTTTCGTTCCATCAGACAGCCGTAGCCGACGAATCTACCAGCGCCCGACCGCGTATTCGGTGAGTAAGCATTGTGCGGGAAGCGCTCCCACAGCTATCATCGTTGGATCGTCTCCCGCCGGGCGACCCGTAGATATCTAAATTCGTAGTTAGACGGAACCCGGCAACTGAGCCGCAGCATCCAGGTGACCGATCGCGCTCCGGACCTTCCGCCGCCGGGTCACACCTGATTCAGCCCCTTCCTTATGTAAGTGGATTTCGGGGGCATGGAGGACCATATGAAAGTCATTTTCTTGCATGACGTCCCACCGAACGCTCGCGCGGGCGACATTAAAGACGTGAAGAACGGTTACGCCCGGAACTTCCTGCTACCCCGTGAGCTCGCCACCATGGCAACTGGCGGCGAGTTGAAGCGCGTTGAGAGCCTCAGGCGTGATGCCGAGGTCCGACGTGTCAAAGAGGCTGAAGAGTGGCGAGAGGTCGCAAGCAAATTGGCTGAAGAGCCGGTGGAGATTCTCGTACGGTCAGGCCCGCGTGGCCGCCTTTACGGTTCTGTCACCAACACCATGCTTGCCGAAAAATTGACGGAGATCTCTAACGTCCAGGTTGACCGGCGTGGAATTCGATTTGACACTCCGGTCCGTATGCTTGGCGAGTACACCGTCCCGATCCATTACTTTGAAGGCGTCGACGGTCAGGTTGTACTGAACGTCGTGTCCGTCGACGGTGGCGCAGAGGCCGCAGCGATGGAAGCCGCCATGGTAGAAGGCGTCGGCGGTGACGGCACCGGTGAGATGTCCCTGCTTGAAGAGTTTGAGTCGCGTCGACTTGCCCGTGAGGCAAAAGAGCGCGGCGAAGATGAAGAGGGCAGCGACGATGACGCGGAGAGTTCAGAGGAATAAGCCAAATTGCAGGCTGATCGGCTTCCACCCCACGACATAGAATCAGAAGAAGCCGTAATCGGCTCGTTACTTATCGACCGTGAGGCGATGGTCCGAGTCACCGCGTTCCTGGAGCCGGAAGATTTCTACCGGGAACGAAATCGATGGTGCTACGAGGCCTGCTTTGACTTGCACCAGCGCGGAGAAGCGATCGACCAGATCTCGGTGGCTCATGAACTTGAGCGCACCGAGAAACTGGCCGATGTGGGCGGCACCGCCTACCTTGGTCATCTGGTCGAGATTCTCCCGACCTCCCGGCACGTTGAGTTCTACGGTCGGGTAGTCCAGCGCACTTCGACTATGCGTAAGTTGATTCGAGCCGCTTCGGATATTTCCGAGATCGGTTACGAAGAAGACGCCGACGTCGACGCAGCACTGAGCCGCGCCGAGGACACGCTATTCCAGATTCGATCAGCCGCAGCGACACGTGACTTTGTGCCGTTAAGCGAATCGCTTGACCCGTTTCTGGAGCAGACAACTCCGTTCACGGACATGGACGGGGCCGATGGCAGACCTATCGGCACGGGATTCAAGGATCTTGATGACCTGCTTGGCGGCATGGGCCGCTCAGACATGATCGTTCTCGCCGCACGCCCAAGCGTCGGCAAGTCGATGCTGGGGATGAACATCGCACGCAACTCCGCAGCAGGTGCGGGGGTTGGCTCCGGGGCGACGGTCGGCATCTTCTCCCTTGAGATGGGTAGAGAGCAGATCGCTCTTCGGATGCTGTCAGCTGAAGCGCGCGTCGATATGCAAAACCTGCGTATGCGTCTCCTTAGTGATACGGAGCAAGTGCAGGTCTCGGACTCCGTTGGTGTCCTGTCTGACCTTGCGATCTTCATCGACGATACGCCCATCCAATCCGTAGCCGAAATGCGCGCCAAGGCCCGGCGTTTACAGATGGAGCATGGCCTCGATTTTGTGGTGATCGACTATATGCAGTTGATCCGTGGCAACAGTCGTCGCAGTGAAAACAACCGCGCACAAGAGGTGTCCGAGATATCGCGCTCCATAAAAGGTATGGCTCGCGACCTCAACGTACCGGTGCTGGCCCTCTCTCAGTTGAGTCGAGCGATTGAACACCGAACATCTCACCGGCCGATGCTGTCCGACCTGCGTGAAAGTGGATCGATCGAACAGGACGCCGACGTTGTGATGTTTATCCATCGCGAAGATAAGTTCATCACAGAGGAAGAGTGGGTCCGGGACAATCCCGGCCTGATCTACCCACGTGGTCTCGCAGAGATGATCGTTGCAAAACATCGGAATGGTCCCGTCGGCAGTGTTGAACTCGCAGTGAGCGATGCGTTCGGAAAATTCCGAGATAACGCGCAGCGTGTCCCCGACTCACGGGCCTAACCCGGGATGACAGATCCCCGGGGTTCTTCCGATGGCGGCCGGTCTTCCGACAATACGCAGGGTGACTACACGCAAGGTTTTCCGGCCGGATACAAGTCCACACCCGTGCCGAATCCTCTTTTGTCTGGCCTGTTAGAGGAGATCGACGACCTCGACGAGTTAAAGGTCACTTTGCGGACCATATGGTTCCTGCACCAGCGACGCCTGTTTCCGTCATCCATCAAGGCCGACGATCTTTTCTCGGACCGAACCACAGCGGCGATGCTCCATGCTTCGGGTCAGCAACTGGAAGTACGGGTGTCAGAAGCACTGGCAAAAGCGGCCCACCGTGGTACTCTTCTGGCTGTCCAAGGTGATGACGGTGGGACCCTGTATTTTCTGAACACAGACGCTGTCCAAAGGGCCGTGGAAACGTCGTTTCCTGAGTCGGCTCGAATGGGGGGCAGTGATGTTGAGATGGGCACGGGTGAAACATACCCGGCATCCGCAGAAGCCGGATCCCAACCCTCCGTATTTGCGGATTACGAACAAAACATCGGCACCTTGACCCCGGTCCTAGCGGACACATTGCGTGATGCGCTGGACACCTACCCGGAACAATGGATCCGTGAGGCCATAACTACGGCGGCAAGGGCCAACGCCAGAAGCTGGAATTACATAGCCGCTGTCCTTAGAGGATGGGCGGACGAGGGCAGGCCGGATGGAAAGCCTGGAACAGATACTGACCAGACTCGCTCAGACGAGTACATCGAACGCTACCTCGCCGCGCAACGAGCCCGGGGCAACCGCTGACGGACAGCCGCACTGCGACATCTGTGACGACGCTCGATGGATTCGCCTGGGGGAGCCTATGGGCAGTCCCCAGTTCGGCAAGATGGCCCCGTGTGAATGCCAGAAAAATAACTGGAACAGTGGCCAAGGCGAACGCCTGAAGCGATACGCCAACCTCGGTCCGCTGGAGCGATTGCGTTTCGACACGGCCCTGCGGGATGGTCGCGAAGGATTCGCCGACCCGGCCACGTACGGCGCAGTTCTCGAATCTGCCAGGCTTTACGCAGAAAAACCGGACGGTTGGTTGGTCATTCTTGGTCCGTCAGGCTCAGGCAAGACACATCTCGCCGCAGCGGTCGCCAACCAGTGCGTGGAGGATGGGCGACCCGTTTTCTTTATCCCGGTGCCCCAACTTCTTGATCAGTTGCGCCCTTCCAATTTTTCCGGAGGCGACGGGGGCGAGTTCCCAGATTCTGAGAGCCTGTTCCTTCAGGTAGTTAATGCCCCTCTCCTGGTTCTTGACGATATCGGCACTGGAAACCTGACTCCGTGGGCCGAAGAAAAGATAGACCAGATCCTGACCGACCGATACAACGCACGCCGCACCACCGTGATTACGTGTGGCATCGACCGCGATGCGCTTCCCGCCCGAATGCGGACCCGTCTACTTGACCCCGATTTGTCCACTGTGTGCGAAATCACCGCTCCAACCAGTACTGCAACACCTACCGTGGGGGACATCCCTACACGGATGCTTGAATCGATGAGCTTTGACTCGTTCGATCCCAGGGGTGGAGCCGGAGCGACACGCGCACAACAATCCCTCCTTAAGGACGCGCTGGGGACGGCGAAGGCTTTTGCCGAGCATCCTGATAGGTGGCTTTATCTGGCAGGACCAACTGGCTCGGGCAAAACACACCTAGCTGTCGCTATCGCTGGATTGCGCACCACACTCAGGTTGCCGGTGACGTTCGCTTTTGTTCCTGATCTGCTTGACCATCTCAGACAGGCGTTCAGCCCGGATAGTCGGGTCAGTTATGACCGGCTGTTTGAGCAAATCAAAAACGCCGAGCTTCTTGTCCTGGACGATCTCGGCGCTCACAGTTCGACCGCGTGGGCGGAAGAAAAGTTGTATCAGTTGATAGTCCATCGCTACAACTCGGCTCTCCCCACGGTGATCACCAGCCGTGTGATGCTCACCGACCGCGATCCAGAAGATGGCGAGTCCGGACGCTCAGGCGCTTCATTCTCAGCGTCAATCATGTCCCGACTGCGTGATGGGCTAATGGTGAGTGAACGGTTCCTCAATGTCCCTGACTACAGAAACAGAGGCGCGGCCCGACCGCCTGCACGTCGGTCCTCTGGAACACAGGGCGGTACGCAGCGCGGCCGGGGCCGCCGTTAAGTGGACAAAGATTTGCCCGCACAGAAATATCCGTTTCGCGACGGATGTGTGTTCTGCAATATATCTGAAGGAAACGAGCCCGCCAGATATATAGCCCCAGACAGTGTCGAATCCGAAGAGCGCACGGCCGTAAATACAGATGGCCCGCTTGCGTTTCGCAACCGATTGACTTGGCTCAGGGTCATGGTGCTGGTCGTTCCACCGGGGCATCCTTCGCAAGAGCAGTTGTGGGGCGATCGTGATCTGTACGTCCCCTTGCTCCCTTACGCGGTCGCGCTGGGGCGCGAGCTGACGATCGACAATGTGCCTGACGATGTCACGCCGGAAGGTTTTCGGGCGATATCTAACTTCGGTCGCATCGCACACCAGAGTCAGGATCACGCGCACGTGCACGTGATCGCCCGACCGGATTACGAACCCATGCCTACTACCACAGAGGGCGCGTCACCCCTTGATGCGTCAACCGACGATGTGATTGTGGAGCCGGCCGAGGTCCTCAGCGCACCGTGGAGCGTTCGGTTCACCCTTTCTGGGGTGAACACTCAGGAGGAGATGTGGTCTGACGAGCGTCTTCCGGACCTGGTCGATGCTGCAATCACGCTTGCTGAGGAACAATCTCCTGAAGGTTTTCGGTTCGCGGCCGAGTTCATGCCAGAGGTTGGACTGGGTGCGCCCGGACTTTACATCCTTGGCGGCGGACAACTAGACCTTTACGCGTAAGAGGGTTTTCTACCCATCAGTTACTGATGGGTAGAAAAGCTCTCGACGTCCTCTAAATGGTCAATCGGTTAAAGGCTGGATCCGGCGGCACCTTTTACTACGGTTCTCGCCCCAAACAGCGTGAAATGGTGGACAGTTGAGACCGTCTGTATGTCGCGAATCCGAACAATTTTCGGGCTACTACAAGGTTTTTACCTGCATAAATGACAACCCCGGTCCCGTGAAATAAGAGACCATTCGGTGGGAACAAGTATCGGAACCGTGTAAAAATTGCGGTTTCATGGGCGGCTTTAGCGTTCATCCAACTTGCGCCATCAAATGTTGGGTGATTGGGGGGTTTTTACGATTAAATTCCGCAAGTTCATCTCTACGATAACGGCCATCGGATAACGGTTGACACCTACAGGGGCATTTGATAGCTTTCCCGGCAATTCGCCCGTTACGTACTAAGGCGTCGGTATTTTCATTGCCGCCTCGCGTAAGGTCGGATATCAGTCCCGGGTCGACTCTTGCACGTGACCTTTACACAGGTTGCGACTTAAGAGAATGGGCCGGGCCAAAAAGATCCGGATGTGAAGTTGTGAAGTGGGAGCGCAAAGCTCCCGCTTGGACAACGGAAGATCTGGAAGACCGGCCCACCTGGGCACAACATTCAGGAGGAGTGTGTATGAGATTCGATTGGAAATCCCACAAGCGGCCCTTATTTGGGTTGCTACTGGGTATGGCGCTAGTCGCCGCCGTTGCATGTGGCAGCGACGATGCTAGTGACACCGCCGCACCTGCTGCGACGTCCGGACCTGCTGCAACTGCAGCACCGGCCGCTGCTGCAACTGGTGGTGATGATGCAGCCCCGGCTGCTGCGGCCGCTACGGCGACCTCAGGCGGCTCAGCTGCGACAGCTGCACCTGCAGCGACTGCAGTTGCGACTTCGGCTCCTGCGACGGGTGGCGGCGACGCTGTCCCGACCGGTGAGGCGTCTATCGCAGTCCAGGAAGTAACGGCCCCGACCGGCACGCCGAGTTTTTGCTCGGCTGGTTGTTCAGAAGCCATGTACTACTCTGGAATTATGGAAACCCTCTTCAGGCCTGAAATCGGGGACATCCCCGGCCTCAAGCCCGAAGTTGGCGTAATTGCCACGGGTTTCACGCTTGCTGACGACCTTTCCTACCTTGATTTCGACATCCGTGAGGGTATCGAGTTCAACTTGGGATGGGGCGCACTGACAGCAGCAGACGTCGCGTTCTCGTTTAACGACGCTAACGTTGGCATCAACCCGGACTCCATCCACGGACAGGCCGGCGACCTTGCTGGTCTGATCACGAACATGGAAGCCTTGAGTGACACCGTAGTTCGCTTGAACTACAACAACTACGACAGCCGTGGCATCCGCCACCGCTTCAGCACGTTCTGGCAGACCGCTGGCGTGACGTCCAAAAAGGCGCACGACGAACTTGGTCCTGACGGAATGCGTGACGAGTGGATCGGATCCGGTCCGTTCACCAGCTCGTTCTGGGCACAGTCTGACAAAATCGTGTTGGACGCAGTTCCGAACCACTGGCGACAGACCCCGTCTGTAGCCAAGGTCACTTACCTCGAAGTCACCGAAGCATCGTCACGAAAGGCGCTGCTTGAGACCGATGCAGTTGTCATGGGCGCAATCGCCCTTGCTGACTGGAACGGCATGGTTGCCGACGGATTCGAAGTTAACTTCGACTCCGGTGCTGGTGTCATCCGTAACCTTGGTCTGACCGGTAACTGGTGGGAAGAGACCCGCTACTACGAAGACGCTGACGGAACCAACAAGGTTCTTGTCCGCGAAACTTCCGACAAGCCTTGGGTTTCCGACAATGCTGGAACTCCTGGGGCAGACCCGGGAAGTGACTACGAAAACGCTCGACTTGTCCGAGTTGGACTGGCACACGCCATCGACCGTCTTGCACTCCAGGAATCCATCATGGATGGCTGGGGCGACGGACCGATGTTCTTTGCCTACCAGCCCGGTAACAACCACCCTGTAACCCTTAAGCACGCGTCGCCATATGTCGACCCGAGCAAGGGCGGCACCGGTGGTGAAGGTGGTTGGGAATACCCGTTGGACTACGACCTCGCCAAGGAATTCATCGCAGCCGGTGGATACCCTGACGGATTCGACATGACCAACGTGTGGACCGGACTTCCCGGAACCGGTACAGAGATCATGACCGCCATTGGTGGTCTGTGGGCTTCTGAAATCGGTGTCAACGTAACCTTGAACAACTCCGTTTACTCGACCTACCGGCCGGGACTCGTAGCTCGCTCGACTTCCGAGCCGTTCTTCGGTTGTGGTGACGACAACAACACTGCATTCCCGTTCGACTGGGCACGTGGCTATGTCATGAGCTCCTGGTCTGACCTCGGATACGGTGTTGGCATGGAGGTCCCGTACGCTGCGAAGAACTACGCAGAAGTGGCCCTCGAAACTGACGCCGCCAAGCGTTCTGACATGAACGAACAGCTTGCAATCAACTCCATCTCGGACGCGCTTTGCATTGCTACCGTTCACGACCCGCTTGGTACGGTTCAGAACCCGAACCTCATCGCTTCGTACGACAAGCCTCCCCAGGCTGAGGGTACGCTAGGTCAGATGGGCAACCTCGAAAGCCTGGTCCTGAAGTAAAACTCAGGAACTGGTCAACGTAGTTGATTTAGAGGAGGCGTTCTTCTTCGGAAGAGCGCCTCCTCTTCGCGTCTGCGCCGTTCACAGCATAATCAGAGGTCTCGTATGATTCGGGGTCCCGTCATGGTCGCCCGGTTTACAGGGCTCTTTCTCCTGGGATCACAATAAGGCCGCCAAAGATGGCGGATGCGGCCCCCTACATAGAGCATTTGGAAACACCAATTTAATATGGACAACGGAGAATTTTTCCGGAGATTCACCAGGCCGGTATGTGAACCTAAATAACCGATTCGACCTCAGAGGCATAGAAGATGTTCTCATGGGCTTCACGTTTGCTGTCCGACCCGTTATCCTTGCGCCTCATGACCGGTCGGAGCCCGTGGCCGGACTCACCCAAGGGAGATGTGTATGTATAAGTTCTTGCTAAGGCGTCTTGTCTTTAGCATTTTCACTTTGATTGGTGCGACCATCATCGTGTTCACCCTGTCCCGTGTGGTGGGCGATCCTCGCCTTCTGTACGCTCAGGAGGGTGGCTATGGCATGACTCAGGAGCAGTACGACCACATGGGTGAAACCCTTGGTCTTAATCACCCTCTGATAGTTCAATACTTTCTGTGGGTCGCTGACGTAGTCCAAGGCGACCTCGGTCAGTCCCTGCTCGCCCGTAACGACGTAACGGACCTTATCAAGCAGAAAGCACCGAATACCCTTCGACTCGGGCTCGTGTCATGGGTGCTGGCGACCGTCATCGGGATTCCATTAGGAGTGATGTCGGCCGTTAAACGTGGCTCACTCTGGGACTATTTAGGCCGCACGTTCGCACTGTTCGGCCAGGCTCTACCGGTGTTCTGGATCGGCATTATGGCCATCCTCCTGTTCTCAGTTAAATTGGACTGGCTACCGGCCGGTCAACGAGGTGAAGGTTTCGGCCAGATCAAACACTTCGTACTCCCCTCGATGACTTTGGCCCTGGCCGCCGCTGCAAGTTATTTGCGGCTGACACGGTCCGCCATGCTTGAAATCCTTGACTCTGAGTACGTCAAACTCGCCCGGGCCAAGGGCGTGGGTACCCAGATGGTGATCTGGAAGCATGCTTTCAAGAATGCCCTGATCCCACCATTGACGTTGTCGGCCCTACTTCTGGTCGGCTTCATCACCGGGACCGTCGTCGTTGAGACGGTGTTCACATGGCCTGGCCTTGGCAGGCTCGCCGTCACCTCAACCACACAGAATGACTTCCCGGTAATGACCGGTGTCGTGCTGATGTTTGCTTTGATGTACGTGGTTATCAACCTCCTCACAGACCTCACCTACGCACTTGTCGACCCGCGAATCCGGATCGGATAGAGGGAATTATTAATGGCAACTAGAGTTTCTATTGGCGACGAGACTAGTTTTGCTGTAGTCGGCAGAGCAGTACAAAAAAATTGGATCCAACGAAAGTGGGAGACCATATCAGTATGGCCGGTTCTGCCAATCATGATGATCTCGCTGTTGATCGTTATGGCATTGCTTGCGGACACACCGCTGTACGGCGGCGTCACCGGGTTCGACCCGATCAGGCCGGTCCTGGGTGACCGAAACTTTAGCCCTGGTTCCTACCAAAACGAACGTGACACGACCCGTAATATCGAACGGGCCGAGAAAAAAGGCGAACCAATCCCGGATACGCCTCGTCACTGGCTCGGTGCAGACCAGTTTGGTCGTGATGTCCTGACCCGTCTCATGAAGGGTGCACAAATCTCCCTCATGATCCTCGCCATCGCCGCAGGCGTTGGCATGATATTCGGTACCGTCTACGGGCTAGCCGCCGGGTATTTTGGAGGATGGACGGACGAGATCCTAATGAGAGCACTGGACGTGTATTTCTCAATCCCGTACATCTTATTAGCGTTAGTAGCGGTAATTGTGTTCGGGCAAAGTGTCGTGATAATGATGGCGTTGCTTGCGCTTCTTGCGTGGCCGCCCTTCGTTCGAAACGTACGTGCCGAGGTGTTGAGCCTCAAAGAGCGTGACTATGTGTCAGCAGCCCGGGCGACCGGTGCTTCAGACATCTGGATCATGTGGAAGCACATCGTTCCAAACGTGATCAACACCGTTATCGTGATCGCAACACTGCGTGTGGGCCAGCTGATCCTTGCTGAAGCTATTCTTAGCTTCCTTGGAGCGGGAGTCCCGCCACCCACCCCGACATGGGGTGCGATGGTTGCCGAAGGCCGCGACTACATCGGATCAGCCTGGTGGATCTCGTTCTTCCCGGGAGTCATGATCTTCTTACTGGTAATGTCGCTGAACTTCATCGGTGACTGGTTCAGGGACAGGTTCGACCCCCGGCTCCGAAACCTTTAAGCCAACGGCGCAAGCCTGGTGGCATAAAGAACGGTAATAAAAAGAGGGCCACGCCATTACGGCGTGGCCCTCTTGCTTTAGGTAACGGATTTAGCTGTCCGCCG
>Ga0302123_10000355_pt1 | contig 37443 bp, 32 predicted proteins | sample CB21_321_MG_FD_203109 | JGI IMG/M metagenome (GOLD analysis project Ga0302123, IMG submission 203109) | Marine microbial communities from Western Arctic Ocean, Canada - CB21_32.1 | ecosystem: Environmental > Aquatic > Marine > Oceanic | place: Canada: Western Arctic Ocean | collected 2017-09-28 | reverse complement strand
GAAGGCGTTCTTCGAGGGAGTCATCGGGGGATAGATGGCCGCCGGTCCACGCATCACCGTTATCGGGGCAGGGCGTCTTGGCGAGGCGCTGATTCGCGGTTTGCTGGATTCCCGCACCACCGCGAAGGGAGATTTACACGCGACGGTAGCGTCGACCGAACGCGCGGAGTTGTTGCGGGAGCGCTATGGCGTGCGGGCGACGTCGGGGTCGAACCGGGAGGGAGCCGCGAACTGTGACGTTCTCATCCTCGGCGTCAAGCCGGGGAAGGTGGACGGGGTGCTCTCGGAACTCGCTGGAGGGCTGCGTATCGAACAGAAGATCGTATCGATGGCGGCGGCCGTCCCCATCGCTGCGATCGAGAAGAGGACACCGCGGGGCGCAGCGGTGTTTCGCGCGATGCCGAACATCGCGATGACTGTTGGCGAAAGCGCGACGGCTCTGTGCTCGAACGATGTCGCCCGCGAAGAGGATCGACGTGTCGTCGACGGCATCTTCGCGACGGTCGGCAGCGTCGAGTGGGTCGATGAGGGTGCGATGGATGCCGTGACGGCGCTTTCGGGCAGCGGGGTGGCTTTCGTGTTCCATGCACTCGGGGCGCTGACCGAGGGCGGCGAAAAGGCGGGCCTAGAGAAGGACGCCGCCTATCGACTAGCGCACCAGACCCTGTTGGGCGCGGCGCGGCTTGCCGCTCAGACAGAGCTGTCCCCGGAACAATGGATCGAACAGGTGAAGACTCCGGGCGGAACGACGGTTGCCGGATTGAACGCTCTGGAGCGTCGCGAGTCGCGGGACGCTTTCGTCGAAGCAGTGGAGGCGGCAGCGAGACGGGCCGCTGAGATCCGGGAAGAACTGACGAACTCACTCCGATAGACGTCCGTCAGGCCGTCAACTCCGTACAATGGAGTTCACCCATGTCTTCGGAGGTTCCTTTCATGAATTGCTTCGCTCGCGCCACTCTTCTCGCTGTCGCGCTACTTCTGGGATCAGTGGCTGCAACGGCGGAAGATTGGCCCGAATGGCGCGGTAAAGGGCGGACCGGTGTCTGGAGCGATACGGGCATCGTCGACAAGTTCCCGGCGGACGGGCTCAAGGCCACGTGGCGAGAGCCGATCGGAAACGGATACGCGGGGCCCGCGGTAGCGGACGGGCGCATCTACGTTACCGATATCGTCAACAAAGAGGCCAATCGCGGGACCGAGCGGGCGCTGTGCTTGAGCGAGACGTCGGGCGAGTTGCTTTGGAAGCGCGAGTGGCCCGCGGACTACAGCGGCATGATGTACGCGAATGGCCCGCGCGCAACCCCAACGGTGGACGGCGACCGGGTTTACACCTTGGGCGCAACGGGAGTCCTGCATTGCCTGAACGCAAAGACAGGCGCTGTGATCTGGAAGAAAGACTACATTGCCGACTACGGTACAAGTTTGCCCGGGTGGGGAATCGCCGGTGCGCCGCTGATTGACGGGGCCCGCCTAATTGCTCTGGTCGGAGGCGACGACGGCGCGAAGGTTGTTGCATTCGACAAGATAACCGGCAAGGAGTTATGGCGTGCGCTTTCTTCCGATTGGGAGCCGGGCTACAATCCGCCCTTCATCACCGAAGTCGGCAGTACGCGGCAGTTGATCATCTGGCATCCGAAGGCGATCACTTCGTTGAATCCCGAGACGGGCGAAACGTACTGGGAACATGCGTTCGATGTCCATCACGGCTTGACTGTCGCTACGCCGGTTGTCGACCGTAATCGCCTGCTTGTCACGGCATTCTACGAAGGCGCGCGTATGTTGAAGCTCAGCCCGAGCAAACCGCGAGCGGACCTGATGTGGAAAGGAAACTCGACGAGTGAAATCGAGACGGACGGACTGCATTCGCTCGTGAGTACCCCGGTGATCGATGGGGACTACATCTACGGAATCTGTAGTTACGGCGAGTTTCGTTGCCTGGACGCACGAACCGGCAAGCGCGTCTGGGAGACCATGGACGTGACGAAGGAGAAGGCACGCTGGGCCACTGGGCAGATCGTCCGTCAAGGCGATCGCTACTTCATATCGAATGATCGCGGTGAGCTGATCATCGCCAAGTTGTCCCCGAAAGGCTACGAAGAGATTGATCGTACGAAGATCATCGAGCCGACCTCGTTCGTGAACTGTAGGCGCGAGTTGGGTGCAATCAATTGGACACACCCTGCCTACGCCAATCGCCATTTGATTACCCGCAACGACAAAGAGATCGTGCGCTACCCGCTGGCAAAGCAGTAGACGAAAGGGAGGAATCTCGATGAACCGCGTGCTGCACTTTGAACTCGGTGCTGAGGATCCCGAAAAGCTGATCGCTTTCTACAAAGAAGTGTTCGGTTGGGAGACCCAGCAGTGGGAGGGGCCACAGTCCTATTGGCTCGTAACCACAGGTTCCGAGGACGCGTCTGGCATCAATGGCGGCATCATGCGGCATAAGGAAGGACTGCCTCGCACGATCAATACAATCGTCGTTGACTCGGTCGACGAGTACGCCGCGAAGGTCGCAGCGGCTGGCGGAGAAGTTATCGTCCCGAGAATGGGTATTCCGGGTGTCGGTTACCAGGCGTACTGCAAAGATCCCGAGGGGATTGTGTTCGGCATTCACCAACAAGATACCTCGGCGAAAGCTGAGGGTGAGTGCGGATCGACTAATCCTCGCTAGCGGGGTGGTTGCGATCCCAGATGAGGCGTAGGCCTTCGAGCGTCAGGTTCTCGTCAATCTCTTTGATGTGGCGCGAGCCGGGACAGATGACGCCGGCCTGTCCTCCGGTAGCGACAAGTTTGGTGTCCGGCCCCATCGCAGCGAGCATCCGTTCGAGAATGGCGTCTACCATACCAACCGTTCCGTAGTAGAGGCCCGATTGCAGCATGGCGATGGTATTCGCGCCGATCACGCTCTCGGGTTCGCGGACGTCGATCTGAGGCAATCGGGCGGTCCTACTGAATAGAGCTTCGGAAGAGATGCCGATGCCGGGGCAGATCGCGCCACCGAGATATTCACCGGCTTCCGAGACGCAATCGAAAGTGATGGCGGTGCCGAAATCCAATGAAATACAAGGGCCGCCGAATCGAGCGAAAGCCGCGACGCTATTCACGATACGGTCCGCTCCGACTTCGGCTGGATGATCGGTCTTCACGGTGATGCCGGTGTCGAGGTCGGGAGTTACGAAGAGCGGCCGCGTATCGAAGTAGCGAAGCGCCATCTCTTCGAGCGAACGGTCGAGCCGCGGTACCACCGACGCCACGATGATGCCGTTAACTTCGGCGATATTGAGATCGCTGAGGGAAAACAGGTTGCGAAACAGCACGCCCCAGCCATCGACGCTTTGTGACGTGTCGGTCTTGAGACGCCAATCCGCGACCCAGGCGTCATCACGGTAGACACCGAGGGTCAGATTCGTATTGCCGACATCGACTGCTAGCAGCATGGCTTAGACGCTCTCAATCGGGCGGACGCTGCCCGCCAAGATCGGCTCAATGCTGCCGTCGTCGGTTTGGAGTAACAACCCGCCGCTTGGGTCGAGGCCGGCCGTCGTGCCACGGGTTTCCTCTGAACCGTTAAGAACCGCCACTCTCTTGTGGAGTACATAGCTTGATTTCCGTGTGAAGGCCTGAGTGATCGCATCGACACCTTCGTCGAGAAACATCCCATAGTAGCGCTCAACGCCCCGGAGGACATGGTGGAGCAACTCCTCGCGATCGTATTCACACCCCGTCTCGATGCGAGCGGAGGTGGCGATGTCAGCTAACTCGCTGGGCACGGTGGCGTGATTCACGTTGATGCCGACTCCGACCAGTAGGTGGCGCGTACGCCCAGCTTCCGACGATGCTTCGACGAGAATACCTGCGCATTTCTTGGAGCTCAGCAGCACGTCGTTCGGCCAGCGTAGATCGCACTCGACGCGGCATGTGCTCTCGATGCCTTGGGCTACCCCGAGCCCGACGGCGAGCGTGAGGGCAGGGAGCCGTGGGGCGGGGATTGCGGGCCGCAGGATGAGAGAGAAATACACACCAACGCCGGGCTCTGAGATCCACGAGCGGCCCAGCCGACCCCTGCCCGCGGTTTGCGTGTCGGCGATGACGATGGCTCCCTCGGGCGCACCCGCCTCGGCGATCCGCTGGGCTTCCGTCATCGTTGAATCGATGGAAGCGAAGCGATACTCAGGCGAACCGAATCTGCGAATAGACATCGCTTACTCGAGAGTGACGGTCGCGGTCTTGCTCGCTTCCACCTGTGCCGGTTGTGTCTTCGTACCAACGCGAATTGTGTAGGAACCGGGCAATAGTTCAACCTCGTCACCGTCGACCACGCCATCGGCAACGGACTGACCCTTGTCATCGATTACGTCGAATGTCGGACGCAACGCGCCAACGACGGCCGGCATCAGACCCGCTGCGTCGCGAGCATCAAAGTAGGCGCCGCCGCCGAGATCGGCCCAGTCTTGAAAGGATTCACGCAGCCCGGCATCGTCGATCGCAAAGCCAACGACGTTGACGCGGACTTCAACACCCGCATCGCGAAGCTTCTTGATCGCCGCCGCGGGATCGCCGTCACAGGTCTCTTCGCCGTCTGTGATGAGGATGACGATGCGCTCACCCTGCACGGAGCCAAGATCCTCGGCCACCGCGCTCAGCGACGCGGCGATGGGCGTCTTGGCGTTGTTCTTCGCTTGGAGCGCAGTAATTTTGGCGGCCACGGCGGACGGGTTGAGTGGCGCGGGCGGAATCTCAAGATCGGTTTGGCACGAACCAACCTCTTTGCCGAAGACGCGCAGTGCGAAGGGTGTCCCGCTGGGGATGACCTCCGAAGTGAGCTTCGCGAGGGTTTCTTTGGCGATATCAATGCGCCGTTGCGAGCCGAGCCGTTGCAGCATGCTGCCGGACGCGTCGAGAATGATCTCGATCGCGGAGCCCGCTAGGTCGGCTCCAGCGGCTGAGCTGACGACTTTCAGCTTTCCAGGTTGTGCGGTTGCGGGTGTAACTGTGATCGGAGCCCGCGCCAGGATCGCTTTCGATTGGCCGGTTTGGTAGCGCAACTCATACGCGCCGGCCTTAAGAGGCGCGGTCATCGTCGCCGGGTTTCCGTTGCCGGGATAGCCCCAGGCCGCGCGTTGGCCACCGATTACCGGGACGAGGTTGATGACATCGCCGGGATTGTTAGGTCCTTCCCACGGGATGTCGAGTCTGGTGCCTGCTTGGACTTCATCCGCCGGAGTGAGAGATGCCTCGGTGCCGCCGACAGTGATCGGTCGGCTCGCCAGGATGATGGAACTCTGTCCGGTCACATAGCGCAACTCGTACGCCCCAGGTTTGTCGGGGGCCGTCAATGTCGCGGGATTGCGGGCGGGGTAGGTGTAGGCAAGGCGTTGCTTCGGGGGCGCGCCCACCTCCGCGAGTCGGATGGTATCGCTTGATCGTCCTGGGCCGGTCCAGGTCACTTGGATCGGAGCTCCCGCCTTGACCGTGGCCGGTGCTTCGAGGCTCGCTGGTACACCCTCGACCGTAATGTCTCGGCGAGCGAATGGGTTAGGCCCGCGTTTGCGCGAGAAATAGCGAAGCTCGTACGTTCCGGATTTGTCCGGCGCGGTCAGCTTGGCGGTGGGCGGCTTGTGGAAGTAGCCGTAGAGAGGCCCACGCTCGGTCTCAGGATGCGGCTTCTCGACGATGGTGATGATATCTCCGGACTCGAGGGTTCCCGTAACCGTTAGCTCGAATGCTGCTCCGGCCTCAACAGTCGCGGGAGCGTTGATCGTATTCTGTGCCGAAGCTGTTGCGGCGACGAACAGGACGAGTACGGCGAGGCGGTGAGGTAAGGTTTGAGAAATCCGCATGGGTCGAGGAGTGTTTCGTTTCCGTCACTTATTCCAAACGGAAACTAATATCCATTGCGCGCGCCGAGTGCGTGATCGCGCCGGACGAAACGTAGTCGGCTCCGGCTTCGGCATACTCGCGCACATTCTCAAGCGTAATGCCGCCGGAGACTTCGATCTCAGTACGTCCGGCCATCTTGGCCATCGCGGCTCGCACGTCGGACGGCGTGAAGTTGTCGAGCAGCACATGCCGCGCGCCGGCAATCATCGCATCTTCGAGTTCGGCGAACGATCGTACTTCGATCTCGACGCGCAGCTCGGAATCCTGGAAGCAGTCGAGGGCGGCTGCGACACCTCCCGCGGCGGTGATATGGTTGTTCTTGATCAAGACGGCGTCGTGCAAACCCATGCGATGGTTCTTCACGCCCCCGGCTTGGGTGGCGAGCTTCTCAAGGCGGCGCAGACCGGGTGTCGTCTTGCGTGTGTCGAGAACATCACAGCCTGTACCGTCGACAGCCTTGACGAACTGTGCGGCAAGGGTCGCGACGCCGCTGAGGCGCTGGATGAAGTTGAGCGCGGTTCGCTCAAGTGTCAACAGCCGCCGGGCCGATCCCGACACCCGAGCGATGATGCTGTCCGCTTCGACGCACATTCCGCTTCCGGTTAGGATCTCAAGCTGTTCGTCGGCGTAGAGCTCGGTGAGCAGCTCGACCCCGGCGACGACGAACGGCTCGCGCGCCAGAAAGACGCCGCTCGCATGGGCGTCCTCGGGGATGCAGGTGTTGGTAGTGATGTCACCGCTGCCAATGTCCTCCGCGAGGGCACGCTCAATGGCGTCGGTGATCTCGGGATGCGTCCAGGTGAGGGTCACGGGTTGCGCGGGATCGCTTCAGAAGTAGCGCGATACGTCTTTAGATTAGTTGATGGGCTTAGGAGTTGGCCGGAGACCCTGCGCCACACCTAGGCGAGGCTATCGAGGGTCTCGCCGATGCGGGCGATCTGCGACTCGTAGTCGGCCAGTTTGGTGCGAATCGACTCGACAACTTTGGCAGGAGCTTTTGAGACGAACTGTTCGTTGCCAAGCTGTTTCTTGGAGGAATCACGAGCCTTCTCAAGGGACTTGCGTTGCTTCTCCAATCGATCGCGCAATACCTGGACCTCAGCTTCGGGCAGATTCAACACGAGGTCGAAGTCGGTGGTGTGGTGCATGGCCTTGCCTTGCGGAGCGGCCCCGCGTTCGACCGTCATGGTGACTTGCGCGAGGCGTCTGACGACTTCGGCTTGTTGCTCGATGACAGCGGCGGCGTCATCATTGCGGGCATAGACGACGCCTTCGAGAGGGGCTTTCGGATCAACGCCGAGTGTCGCCCGTAGATTACGCACCGTCGTAATCACGCCTTGCAGTACGCCGACCTGCCGCTCGGCCTCTTCGTCATGCAGTTCTGAATCGGGCTCGGGATACGACGCTAGTGCGATCGACTTCGCGCGGCCCGGAGCGTTCGCCGTGACACGCTGCCAAAGCTCCTCGGTAATGAACGGCATGATGGGGTGCAGCAACCGCAACGCCCGCTCGGTCGCGGCGAGCATGTTCTTCCAGCCCGGCGTGAGGCCGGAGTCGTCCTGGAAGGAAAGCTTCTTGAGTTCGATGTACCAGTCGCAGAACTCGCCCCAGAAGAAGTGGTACAGCAGGTTCGCTGCCTCGTGATAGCGGAAGCGATCGATGTGATCGTTCGCCTGTGCGGCGACAGCGTTGAGGCGCGAGAAGATCCAACGATCTTCCAAGGAAACCGTGCCGTCGACTCCTTGCGGGCGGTAGGTGTCCGGATCTTCAGGCGACCATACATCAGCGCCGGATTTCTCCAGACTCATGAACACGAAGCGAACCGCGTTCCAGATCTTATTGGCGAATGTCCGCGTGTCGGCGATGCGGTCTTCCGACATGACGACGTCGGAACCCTGTCCGGCGGCCGAGACGAGGGCGAAGCGCACGGAGTCGGTGCCGTACTTCTCAGTCATCTCGATGGGATCAATAACATTGCCCTTGGTCTTCGACATCTTCTGCTTGTCCGCATCGCGGACCAGACCATGGATGAAGACCTTACGGAAGGGAACCTCGCCGCCCAGTTCGATGCCGAGCATCACCATGCGGGCGACCCAGAAAAACAGAATATCGAAACCGGTAACGAGCAACGCGGTCGGATAGAAGGCCTTCAGATCCGGCGTTTCGTCCGGCCAACCCATCGTCGAGAACGGCCATAGGCCCGAGCTGAACCAGGTGTCGAGAACATCGGGGTCCTGTTCGATATCGGCGCTCCCGCATTTCACGCATTGCGTGGGATCTTCGCGCGCCACGGTGATTTCGCCGCAGGCCTTGCAGTGCCAAGCCGGGATGCGATGTCCCCACCAAAGTTGCCGCGAGATGCACCAATCGCGAATGTTGTGCATCCACTCGAAGTAGTTGCGGCGCCACACGTCGGGGATGATGTCCATCTGGCCCGACTCGACGGCCTCGATCGACGGTTTCGCGAGCGGCGTGGTCTTGACGAACCACTGTGTGGAAACGCGCGGCTCGACGATCTGACCGGAGCGCTGGCTGCGTCCGACGTTGTTGGTGTAATCCTCAATCTTCTCGATGAGGCCGAGCGCTTCGAGGTCAGCGACAATCTTCTTGCGCGCCTCCGAGCGTGGCAGGCCTTTGTACGCGCCGCCGTTCTCGTTGATCTTGCTTTCCTCATCGAGGACGGTGATGAATTCGAGGTTGTGTCTCTTGCCGGCCGCGAAGTCATTCGGGTCGTGGGCGGGCGTGACCTTAACGATGCCAGTGCCGAACTCCGGGTCGACAAAGTCGTCCTTGATGACTGGGATCGCGCGATCCATCAGAGGAAGCGTGACTGTCTTATCCCAAAGATGTTTGTAGCGTTCGTCCTTGGGATGAACGGCGACGGCCGTATCGCCAAGCATCGTTTCGGGGCGCGTCGTCGCGACGACGACGTGCTTGTCGGTACCTGGGACGGGGTAGCGAATGTGCCACAGGTGGCCCTGCTGCTCTTCGTAGACCACTTCAAGGTCAGAGAGAGCGGTCATCGTACCCGGGTCCCAGTTGATGAGGTATTCGCCGCGATAGATCAGGCCCTTTTCATACAGCCGGACGAAGGCTTCACGGACAGCACGGGATAAGCCGGGGTCAAGCGTGAATCGTTCGCGCGACCAGTCACAACTGGCGCCGATGCGTTTGAACTGCCCGACGATGTGGCCGCCGTATTTCTCTTTCCAGGCCCAGACGTGTTCGAGAAACTTTTCGCGGCCGATCTCGCGGCGATCGATACCTTGCTTGGCCAGGTCGCGCTCGACGAGCATCTGTGTCGCGATACCGGCGTGGTCGGTGCCGGGTAGCCACAGAACGTTGTCGCCCTTCATCCGACGCCAGCGGATGGAGATGTCGGTGAGCGCGATCTCGTACATGTGGCCGATATGCAGCGCTCCGGTGACGTTCGGGGGCGGTGCTACCAGGCTGTAGGCAGGGCGTTCGCCGTCGTTGCGAGCGACGAAAAGCTCGTCGTTCACCCACGATTCAGCCCAACGCGGCTCGATCTGTTGAGGTTCGTAAACCTTCTTGATTTCCATGGATAGGGGAGGGAACTAGCGGTGATGAACGCTCAATATAGCAATCAAGTAGAGTTGGGCCCGCTGGTCGCGCTGCGGTAAGGGGTTTGGGTCTGAGCGGCACCTACTCCGGGTGATTGCGTTGGCTCGGTGTTTGGTTGCTCGCAACGACACTAAGTCCCGCAAAGCTCGCTAAGGGTTAGATGGGGTCCGACTGATCGGATGGAGTTGCTCGGGGGGGAGGAGAAGCATCCGATATCCGCAGATTTTGCGGATCTGCGCAGACTGGGTTTGGATGACGCTGGGTGTTGCTGCGGGTGAATCGGGCTCCAACCCCTGGCTGATCTGATAGATTGGAGCGGGTCGCTTTCCCAGGGCCGTCCGATGATCCGATTTCTGCGCTAGGAGCGATCTCTTTGACTAGAAACTCTATTTGCCTGTACCGTTACGTCTGTCTATGGACGTGCCTATTCGCCCTGGCGGTCGAAAGCCCCGCCCAGGCACCCATCATCCAGCCCGGCGCGCCGGGTGCGCCGGTACGGGAGCTGAGTGCCGACCAGGCGATCGAGATCGCTGATTCAAGCTACTCGCCGGACGACGTGCGCTTCGTGCACGACATGATTCCGCATCATCACCAGGCTCTCGAGATGGCGGTGCTGGTAGCCGACCGCACGAACCGGAAGGAGTTGATCGATGTCGCCGGGCGGATCAACGCCTCGCAGGGGGACGAGATTGCCTTCATGCAGCAGTGGCTGCGCGACCGCGGTCAGCACGTGCCGGAGCCGACCGCGCACGACGCGATGCACACGACCCACAAGATGGCCGGCATGGCCTCGCCCGAGCAGATGGCCCAACTCGCTGCGTCGAATGCCGCTGCCTTCGACAAGCAGTTTCTGGAGCTGATGATTCCCCATCACGAGGGTGCGGTGAAGATGGTCGAGGAACTCCTCGATCAGCCGGGGTCGGCCTACGATCCGGTGCTGTTCGAGTTTACCTCCGAGGTCACCAACGGACAGACGGCGGAGATCGAGCGTATGAACGCGCTTCTCGTCGGACTGTCCACGGATCCGCGTTCGGCATTGTCTCCTGGGTTCCGGGATGCGGGCGAGGCGCGGCTGAATCTGGAACTCGTCGCCTCGCTGCCCAAGCCCGCCGGATTCTTCGACCCGAAGAACCCGGCCAACCTGCCGCCGAAGCGCCTCAAGGCCCTCGCCGAAGAGAAAACGGGCGAGACGGTCGCCGAAGAGCCCGAAGCAAAGGACGAAAAGGAGAACGACAGAGACAAGAAGAAGAAAAAGGACAACGACCGCGCGCCGTTGTTGAGCTTCGCCAACACCGACATGGCTTTCTCCGGCGAGACCCTGGTCGTCGGCAACTACCACGGCTTCAACATCTACCGACTAGCGGATGGCGGCCCGCCCGAACTGCTCAGCTCGGTGGTTTGCCCGGGCGGTCAGGGCGACGTCTCAATCGCCGGCAACCTGTTGATCATGTCGGTCGAACAGACTCGCGGGCGGGTCGACTGCGGCCTCGAAGGCGTGACCGAGGACGTCAGCCCGGAGCGCTTTCGCGGGCTCCGCATCCTCGACATCAGCGACCTGAGACGGCCTGTGCAGGTGGGCGCGGTCCAGACCTGCCGCGGCTCGCACACTCACTCGGTGGTCTCGGGGCCGGGGGACGACGGCAAGATCATCGTCTACAACTCCGGAATCGCCTCCGTACGCGAAAAGAAGGAACTGGACGGGTGCTACGACGAGACTCCCGGTGACGACCGAACCGCGCTGTTCCGTATCGATGTCATCGAGATCCCGGTCGACCGCCCGTCCGAGGCGCGCATCATCGATTCTCCGGCGGTCTTCGCCGATGCCGAGACCGGCGTCCTAGCCGGGTTGTGGAGGGGCGGCGACCACGGCGACGACACCCAGAAGACCAGCAAGACCGACGAGTGCCACGACATCACCGTCTTTCCCGAGCGCAAGATCGCCGCGGGCGCCTGCTCGGGCAACGGCATTCTCTTCGACATCTCTAATCCGCTCAAGCCGCACCGACTCGACGCGGTTGTCGACTCGGGCTTCGCCTACTGGCACTCGGCGACTTTCAACAACGACGGCACCAAGGTCATCTTCACTGACGAGTGGGGCGGCGGGAGCCGTCCGCGCTGCCGCGCCTACGACCCGCTCACCTGGGGCGCCAACGCGATCTACGATATTGTCGACGGCAAGCTCGAGTTCCGCAGTCACTACAAGCTGCCGGCGCCGCAGTTGGAGCAGGAGAACTGCGTGGCGCACAACGGCTCCATCGTCCCGGTGCCGGGCCGCGACATCTTCGCTCAGGCCTGGTACCAGGGCGGCTTGTCGGTGCTCGATTTCACCGATTCCGCTCACCCGGTCGAGATCGCCTACTTTGACCGCGGACCCATCGACGCCGAGGAACTTGTCCTCGGCGGATACTGGTCGACCTACTGGTATGACGGTCGCATCTACGGAACCGAGATCGCGCGCGGGCTTGACGTCCTGGCGCTGACCCCCAGCGAATTCCTGACCGAGAGCGAGATCGCTGCAGCGGTCCTGGCCGACGGCGGCGATATCTTCAACCCACAGCAGCAGTTCCCCATGCAATGGCCGGCGGAACCGGCCGTGGCCCGGGCCTATCTTGATCAGCTTGAGCGCGGCGGGGAGCTATCGGAGTCGTTGCGGACCGATCTGACGGCGGCACTCGATCGCTCGCAGGCGCAACTTCAGAACGGTGGACGCGACGAAGACCTGGCCGCCGGGCTCGAAACGCTGGCGGCGACCCTCAATGGGAACCGGGGCGACGGCGCTGCAGGGAAGCGGGTGGCGGCGCTGAGCCAGACGCTCCGGGGGATCGCCGCCAAACTGCGCTGACCTCCAACGGCCGTCTGGGTTCACGTGCTCCGCGGGTCCAAACCGAAATTGAGAGTCACGAACACATTCAGATCACAACCCCTTGCTGGCAATCACTTCGCTGCTACGGCCTCTGCTAGTTTGTAACTGTCAGGTTACAATCGACCCGAAGTTACGATCATGCCCATCGAGTGCAGCCACTGGCGAGGTCCACGGTGTCTTGCGGCTTTCCGCGAAATTCCGTGAAATCTCCCCGGCTGACAGAATCTGCCATTCTCTGCTGAGGGGTTCGCCGCGGCTCGGAGCGTGGGTGATCACTCGAGCTGGTTAGCAGTGAAGGATGATAGCTCGTGATTGTCGGCGGTGTAGCGGATCTCGATGGCTCGGCAACAGACCTCGCAGTCTTCGACGTAGGTCTGCTCCGGCACCGAAGTATCGAGCACCATTGAGATCTGTTCCCAGGAATGCGGGCAGGTGAAGAAGTGTTCGACGGACCCCATGCGGATGCGGTGATGCTGGCCTAGCGAGGGAGCGTCAGAACGCCCCAGGGCTTGGCGCCGGCCGGGATCTTTTTGGTGACCGTCCCGGACACGACGTCGATCACCGAGACATCGCCGGACGGGCCGTTAGCGGTGAAGATCGTCCGTCCGTCAGGAGAAATATCGATGCCCCACGTGCGCGTGCCGTCCGTCGGGATCAGTTTCACGAGCTCGTCGGTGGCCGTGTCAACGACCGCGATGTTGCCGCCACGGCCGGTGCTGACATAGGCGCGCGAGCCGTCGGGCGAAACAATTGCCTTCATCGGGCGGTTACCCTTCTCGAGTTGGATCGTCTTGGTGAGTTCATGCTTCACCGCGTCGACAACCGCGATCTGTCCAACGGTCTCAAGCGTCACGTATCCTTTGGTGCCGTCGGGAAGAAAGGCTACCGAGCGAGGGCGCGGACCGACGTCGAAATGCTTGAGGACTTCGGCCTTGGCGGTATCGATGACGAAGATATTGCCCTCTTCCTCTGACGTCACGTAGACGAACGCTCCGTCCGGTGTGAGAGTAACGCCCTCCGGCTCGCCTGCCACGGGAAGAGACTTGATGATCTCCTCGGTTGCGATGTCGACGATGCTCGCCAAGGCAGCGTCTTCGTTCGAGACGTAGAGCAGGCTGCCGTCTTTGCTCAGGGCGAATTCTTCGGGGTCGGTTCCGCTCTTGATGAGCTTGACAAGCTTGTTCTGGGCGACGTCGAAGATGCCAATGCCGTCGGCGCTGCGGTCGGGTGGCGGCAACGTGCTTTCATCGACACCGGGAGGCGACGGCGGCGATCCGCTGAGCGCAACGTAGATGGTCTTGCCGTCGGGGCTGGCATGGATGCCCCTCGGGCGCTTGCCAAGGGGCGCGGTCGAAACGACTTCGAGCGTGGCAGGGTCGATGATGGTGAGATCGCCGGATTCCTCGTTGGTGACGTAGACGCGGTAGCTCGCTTCTGGGTGGGCTTCGACCGCGGCACCGTCCTCGGGTTCACTTGGACTGCCACCGCAGGCCGCTATCAGAACGGCGAAGGCAATCAATAGACTGCGCTTTGATCCCATCATTCCGACATGATAGGACACCGGGTTGGCGAGTCGCGCCGGGTCGGTTGTCGCGGACTATACTTCCAGCTTCCAGGGGGCGCGATAGGGGCGGTGGAGGTGCTGTCTTGCGTCCTGCTGAAGGGTCGTGTGGCTTTCGTCGTCCCAGTCGAGGCGCATGCGTGCGCGCAGGGCGACGTTGCCCAATATGCTGGTTGCGGATGAGCGGGCGCAGGTTTCGATGTCGCTGTTGGGCGTCTGGCGGGTGCGCACGCAATCGAGGAAGTTGGCCCAGTGCAGCGGATGCGGGTCGCTGACACGCTTCATCTCGAAGGGTTCGAGGCTCGACCCCTTTTCGGGCGTAACGCGGAGTCCGGCGCGGTCGACATAGAGCGTGCCATTGGAGCCGTGGAATGTCGCGCCCATCGGCCCGCCGGCGTTGTGTCCTGTGTTACTGGAACGGTGTTCCCACGTTGTGAGGAAGCCGGGGTACTCGTAGGTGACCTGCATGGTGTCGGGCGTTTCGGTGTCGTCGGTGAACCAGTACTTGCCTCCCAGTGAGGTGATCGCCTTGGGCATAGCTTCATCGAACGCCATCTGTATGATGTCGAGCATGTGAACGCCGGAGTCGGTCAGTTGTCCGCCGGCGTAATCCCAAAAGAAGCGGAAGTACGAGTAGGACTTAGGGTAGACGCCGAAGCGGTTCGGATTGAAAGTGCGGTCGGACGCCGGGCCGAGCCAGAGATTCCAATCGAGCCCGGTGGGCGCGGTCCCATCGGGCGGCGCGCCGATGCCCTGGCTGGGCTGGTGGACGTAGATCCAGGTACGGCACAGAGCGATCTTGCCGAGCTCACCGCTGCGCACGATATCGCGCGCCTTCTGGAAGTGTTGGCCGGATCGTTGCCAGGTGCCGGCTTGCACGATACGCTCGTATTTGCGAGCGGCCTCGACCATCTTCCAGCCTTCGTCGACGGCCACGCCGGTGGGCTTCTCGACATAGACGTCCTTACCCGCTTTGCAGGCCTCGACGGTGATGTAAGGATGCCAGTGGTCAGGCGTCGAGATACAGACGGCGTCGATCGAGGGGTCGTTGAGGACTTTGCGAAAGTCAGCTGACTCGCGTGGCTGGTGGCCTTCGCGGCGAGCTACGGCGGCCGCGCGTTCAAGATGCGGCTGGTATACGTCGCAGACCGCGGAGACGGCGACGCCCGGTTGCTTCATGGCCGCTTTGAGGTTTTCGGTACCCATCAATCCGACGCCGATAAAAGCGGTGGAGATGCGGTCGTTGGCGCCCTTTGCGGTGGCGCTGAGAATCGACGCCCCAAGGGCCGTTCTCACAAAGTTTCGACGTTCCATGGGGTTCTCTTTTCTTAGTTCCGTGCAGGCCGGAAGACGGCATGTCGCGCCCAAAGGATCGAGTATAGCTTGGGGTTCATTGTGCCTGGGTCGGGCGGTTGGGGTAGGCGAGTTCTCGCGGCCAAAGAAAAACCGGGGCCGACCTAATGGCCGACCCCGGTGAAGTGTTTGACCTAACTACTGTTTAGTAGTGGTCGGGAGGCATACCGCCGCCACCGGCGGCAGGTGCATCGTCAGGCAACTCGTGAACGGTGGCTTCGGTCGTGAGCATGAGCCCGGCGATCGAAGCGGCGTTCTGGAGCGCTGTGCGTGTGACCTTTGCCGGATCAACGACGCCGGCCTTGACCATGTCTTCGTAGGTCTCGGTCTGCGCGTTGTAGCCGAAGGAGGGGTCCTTGCTCTCGCGAACTTTCTCGCAAACAATGGCGCCTTCCTGTCCGGCGTTCTGAGCGATCCAACGCAACGGCTCTTCGAGCGCGCGGCGAACAATCTTTACGCCCAGGTCTTCGTCAGCGTCGGCGAGCTTGAGACCTTCGAGAACGGAGGCTGCGCGAATAAGAGCCACGCCGCCGCCGGGCACGATGCCTTCTTCGACGGCTGCACGGGTTGCGTGCATGGCGTCTTCGACACGGGCCTTCTTCTCTTTCATTTCGGTCTCGGTCGCTGCACCGACTTTGATGACGGCCACGCCGCCGACGAGTTTCGCTAGACGCTCTTGGAGCTTCTCGCGATCGTAGTCGGAGGTGGTCTCTTCAACCTGTGCGCGCAACTGTTTGACACGGCCTGCGATGGCGTCCTTGGTACCGGCGCCTTCGACGATCGTGGTGTTGTCTTTGTCGACAACGATGCGACTGGCCTTGCCCAGGTCGTCCATCTGGACGCCTTCGAGCTTGATGCCGGTCTCTTCCATGATGGCCTTGCCACCGGTGAGGATCGCGATGTCCTCGAGCATGGCCTTGCGGCGGTCACCGAAGCCCGGAGCCTTAACGGCGCAGACGTTCAGCGTGCCCCGCAGCTTGTTGACGACGAGAGTCGCGAGCGCTTCGCCCTCAACCTCTTCGGCGATGATCATCAGCGGCTGGCCGGCGCGAGCGGACTGCTCGAGCAGGGGCAGCAGGTCTTTCATGCTGCTGATCTTCTTCTCGTGGATGAGGATCAGGGCGTTCTCCTGAACGGCTTCCATCGAGTCCTGATCGGTGACGAAGTACGGGGAGAGATAGCCGCGGTCGAACTGCATACCTTCGACGACGTCCAACTCGGTCTCCATGCCCTTGCCTTCTTCGACGGTGATAACGCCGTCTTTGCCAACCTTCTCCATGGCCTCGGCGATGATCGTGCCGATGGTGGGGTCGTTGTTGGCGGAGATCGACGCGACCTGCGAAACGGCGTTGCCTTCGACTGGGCGGGCCATCTCATGTACCTTGTCGACGAGCTTTGCGGTGGCGGCTTCGATGCCCCGCTTGACGGCCATCGGGTTGGCACCCGCGGCGACGCTCTTCACGCCTTCGCGGTAGATCGCTTGGGCGAGGATGGTGGCGGTAGTGGTACCGTCACCGGCGACGTCGCTGGTCTTCGAAGCGACTTCACGCACCATCTGTGCGCCCATGTTCTCGATCTTGTCTTCGAGTTCGATTTCCTTGGCAACCGTAACGCCGTCTTTGGTAACGGTCGGGCCGCCAAACTTCTTCTCGAGGACAACGTTACGTCCCTTGGGGCCGAGGGTCACCTTGACGGTGTCGGCCAACTTGTTGACACCGGCCAGGATCGCCTGACGGGAGTCTTCTCCGAATTGAATTTTCTTTCCAGCCATAGTTTGATCTCCTCCTTACGCGGCTTTCTTGTTCTTGCCGGAATCTTCGATGATGGCGAGGATCTCGTCCTCACGCAGAATGAGGTAGTCGACGTCCTCGACGGTTACTTCCGAACCCGAGTACTTTCCGAAGAGGATATGATCTCCGGCTTTGACGTCCGGGGCTACGATGGTGCCGTCTTCGAGCCGTTTACCGGCTCCAACAGCGACCACTTTGCCTTCCGAAGGCTTTTCTTTCGCGGAGTCGGGGATGATGATCGATCCCTTCTTCTCGGTGGTGTTCTCGACCCTCGTTACGAGGATGCGATCGTGCAAAGGTCTTAGTTGCATACTTGTCCTCCAGTAAGTGTTTCCACCGCACGGAGCCCACGCGGGCTACCGCACGCTATTACTTCAAAAAACTCCGGCCTTCAGTTTAGATAGGACTGTCAGGCGCAGAGGTCTGCACGGCGCCCAGCCGTGCGTACTTGCGAATCAGGTTGGTCTATTCTTGAGCTTTTGCCTCAGGCAAAAACATTGAGCCAGGCGGGTGCCATGGCCCGATACAACGTATTGTAAAGCAATCTGAGCGGGAATGCATCATGTTGGGCCCGCAGCGGACACATTCTTTCGGTTTCGGGCACGGATTGCCAAGTTTTCAAGAGGAAAGACCAAATATACCCGATTGGCTCCTCGGTTACCGCGAGACGAAGAGCGTCAAGAACTTTGCGGCCAACTCGGATTTCTCTACCTCTGCCTTGTCGAGCGGGTTCCCCCACCGAAGACCGTCGGTGTTCGCTTGCGCGACGAGCGTCCAGCCGTCGTCAGGGGCCTTGAGAAGAAGTCCGGCGTAGGCGTCGGGCCACCAACCGGCATGCCAAACCAGGCGATGGCCTTCCCACTCCTGTACGTACCAGCCGTAGGCGTAGGGTGCCGGGGCGCCGTCGGGGTCGGTTGGCGGCGTCCACATTTCCTCCTTGAGATCGGGGGGAAGAATCTTGCCCTGATCCAGCGCAATGGAGTACTTTGCCAAGTCGAGTACGCCCGCAATGATTCCTGAGCTGGCGTTGAGTTCAGGGTTGGGCAATGCAGACGGTTCGACATGGTCGTCGTCCGCGGGCTCCAGCCGGAATGGTGGCGCTAGTTGCGTTAGGACATGTCCCTTGTTTGGATCGCGCCAGCCGGCGGCTGTATAGTCGAGTTCCCCTGGCTCGATTACATACTGGTACATCCATTCGCGGAAAGAACGCCCTGTCTGTTCCTCGATCCAATTGGAGAGCCGACCGAAGACGATGGGGTTGTAGAGAAACGTCGAGCCCGGCTCACCCTGGACACGGTGCTGGAGGACATGACGCAGGCTGATCGGACCCTCGCATCGAGGGGCGGCCACTGCCGTGCCATTGTCGAGCGTTCCACCACCAAAAATGATGCCGCTGCTCGTCAACCGGCGGCACCTGTCATCCCAGTCGCTGAGCTTCGTAAAGTCGTCATCAAGATCGATGTGGCCGTCAGCGTCCATGGCAAGTAGTGTCGCCGCGGTGAAAGTCTTGGTGATGGATGCGACAAGGTACGTCGTTTCGGCGGTGGCCTTCTCCTCCGCGTCGTGGTCTTGCCAGCCGAACCCTTCGGCAAAGACGACCTCGTCATCTTTGGCCAAGGCGACGGAGAGGCTTACGGGGTGTTGCTGCTTTCGGTACTCAGATAGGAAGGTTCGGAACTCGTCGAGGCGATCGTCGAGCGATTGCGCCTGCAAGGCTGGTAGGTAAAGGGTTGCCGAGACGACCAGAATGAGTAGCCGGAGGAGCATGTAGTTCCTTTACGAGAGGAGTGGCCGTTTGTTCCTTGATTCCGGTTCCCCGGTGGGTTTCGGGCCCGAACCGCTAGCCGCCGAGGCTGATCATCTCGATCTTGCGGTGGTCTTCGGCGCGGTAGCCCTCATCGGATTGGAGGGCTTCAAAGCGTTGTTCGGAGTAGCGGTCTTCGCGGGTGGTCCAGATGGAGCGAATGAACTCGGTAATCTCGGCGTCCGTCTTGCCTTCGCGGAGAGGCGTCTTGAGGTCGTGTCCCGTTCCGGAAAATAGGCAAGTGACGAGTTTGCCGTCGGCGGTGAGGCGTGCGCGGGTGCAGCTTCCGCAGAAGGGTTCGGTAACGGAGGCGATGACGCCGATGTCGCCGATACCGTCGCTGAAGCGGTAGTTGACGGAGGGGGCAGAGCCCCGGTCCCGACCTACTTCGTCGAAGGCGTAGTGCTTGCGGATCGTATCGAGGATCTCGGACTTCGGGACAAGTTTGTCGGACTTCCAATGGTTCGCGTTGCCGACGTCCATGTATTCGATGAAACGCATGGCGAACGCGTGACGGCGGGCGAAGTCGACGAGGTCGATGATCTCATCGTCATTCACGCCACGCTCGATGACGGCGTTGATCTTGATCGGGCCGAGGCCGGCTTCCTTGGCGGCGAAGAGGCCTTCGAGGACGGGTTCCAGATCGCCGCGCTGCGTGATCTGACGGAAGCGGTCGGGCTTGAGGCTGTCGATGCTGACGTTGATGCGCCTGAGACCGGCTTGCTTCAGGTCGGATACTTTCTCGGCGAGGAGGGCGCCGTTGGTGGTGAGGCAGAGGTCGCGGAGTCCGGGCAGGGGCGAAAGGCGAGCGATGAGGTCGTGCAAGTCCCGCCGCACGAGAGGTTCGCCGCCGGTGAGGCGAATCTTGCTGACGCCCAGTTCCACGAAGATCCGCGCCAGTCGCTCGACCTCTTCGTAGCGCAGGATCTCGGAGCGCTCGATCCAGTCGTACTCGGCGAGCGGCATGCAGTAGAGACAGCGGAAGTTGCAGCGGTCGGTGACGGAGATCCGCAGGTCTTGGACCGGGCGGTTGAGGCGGTCGAGGAGGGCGTCGTGGTTGGAACCGGCAGACACGGAGTTTCATTCTATCCGCATACGAAACGGAGGGCTTCCAATAAGTGAGACGCCAGTATTGGTTCGGTTACAATCGAGGTGCCGTATCCGGACAAAATCAGTGACCAAAGAGCCAGTGACAATCCTGCTTGAGAAGGAAACGAAACAGGCGATTGACGCAGTCGCGGCACGCGGTGATCGTGATGCCGAATCGGTCATCCGCGAGGCGATCGATACCTATCTCGATGTAGAGGCGTGGCAGGACAGCCACATCCAAGAAGGTCTCCGGCAGGCCGATGCCGGGGAATTCGCGAGCGACGAGCAAGTCGCCCGCGTTTTCTCCAAATGGCGCGCCTGAAACTGCGCAATACGCCTCTGGCGATCGATGATCTGGAGCATGCCTACGATTTCATTGGCGCGGACAGTCTGGGAGCCGCGGCAACGACGCTAGAAAGAACCGAAGCGACCATTGAGCGCCTGCGGAGCTTCCCACGCATGGGGCGGGTCGGCAGGATTACGGGTACGCGCGAGATCGCGGTTAACCGTACCCATCTGTAATCGCGTACCGTTCCAAGGACAACTACCTCGAACTGCTTGCGATCATGCATGGCGCTCGCAAGTGGCCCGACAGTCTTGATTGAACTTTGTATCGAATCTCACGGGTGCCTGGTTGAGCGTGTGGTTGCTGGCTGGGGCATCAAGGGGTGTTTGTTATGATGAGGCCAGAAACAAACAAGAGCGCTGATTCAAATGATTGAAGTCACTCCAACCGCGGTAGAAAAGATCCGTCAGATGCTTGTCGAGAACAAGGTCGACGGTGGTTTGCGGCTAGGAATTGTGGGTGGCGGATGCTCGGGGCTCAGTTACAAGTTTCGCTTTGAAGACAAGCCGCGCTCGACCGACAACGTGATCGAGGTAGACGGCGTTACGTTGATGGTCGATCCGAAAAGCTATGAGTACTTGGATGGCCTTACCCTCGATTTCAAGAACACTTTGATGGAGCAGGCCTTCGTTTTCCACAACCCCAACGCCACGACGAGTTGCGGGTGTGGGAAGTCTTTCACGGCCTGAAGATTGCCCCGTGGTAGCACCCAACGGAATCTCCTTTGAGTCCTGGTATGCGGACTTCAATCGCTTTGCGGGCGACTTGTACGAAGGCCGTTACACGCGCGATTATGTCAAGGATCTCGTCGCTGTCGGCAAAGAGGTGCGGGAGCGAGCGGATGAGAAGGGCTCGCTGATCGTCGCGCACAACTACCAATACCCCGAATTGCAGGAAGTCGCCCAGGAAGTAGGCGATTCGCTCGGGCTGAGCCAGTATGTAGCGGAGCAGCCGACCGAGCGAGTTGACTTTTGCGGCGTTTGGTTCATGGGTGAGACGGCCAAGACGATTGTCGGTGACCGTGCGAAGGTCTATATGCCCGACAAGCCGGGATGTTCGTTGGTCGAATCGATCGATCATGAGCGCATCAAAGGCTGGCTGGCTCGCAACTCGGACGCGGTAGTTATTTCCTACGTGAACACCGACGCCAAGACGAAGGCCATTAGCGACTACATTTGCACTTCGCGGAACGCGGCCCAGGTCTTGCAGCACGCGGCGGACACGCATCCGGGAAAACGAATTCTCTTCCTTCCGGATAAATACCTTGGGTCGGTTGCCATTGCACAGTCGACCGTTGACGCGGATCGGGTTGATCTGTACGACGGCGCTTGCCACGTCCATGCAAAGATTGGCGAGGACGCGTTGGAGAAAGCGTTCGATCGCCATCCGGACGCGGAATTGCTACTGCATCCCGAGTGTGGATGCTCGACGGCCTGCTTGGCGAAGACTGCCGACGGGTCGTCTCCTTACAAGAACGCCTACTTTCTCTCGACGGAACAGATGCTGCATCACGCCCGCAGCTCTTCGGCGGGAGAGTTTGTCGTTGGGACCGAGGCAGGCATGTTGTATCGCCTGCGCAAGTTGGTCCCCGAGAAGATCTTCCACCCTATTTCCTACGAAGCGATGTGCGAGTACATGAAGATGTGTACGCTCGAAAAGCTTCGTGACTCGCTGGAACATGACCGCATCGAGGTCATTGTTGAGCCGGATGTGCGCGCGGGTGCACAGAGGGCGATCCAGCGGATGTTAACCATCCAATAAGCTACCCTGGAGTGTTCGTTGTTCTGGATGAGGTAACGGCGGCTGTTCGCCTTTGGCTCAATTCGGTTCGCGGGTATCGTATATGGATGCTGTTTTCAAACCCCAATCAGGGCTAAGTCCGCCGGACGGGCGTGAGCGGGCCGCGCGGTCGGGACATATGCGCACTCTCGTCGAGGGGGTGCGGCGGATCGAGGCTCGTCTGCGCGAGGGCGGCGGACCGGCGCGGATCAAGATCCAACACGATCGCGGCAAGCTGACGGCCCGCGAGCGGATCGCGAAGTTGATTGATCCCAGTTCGACGTTTCAAGAGATCGGCTTGCTTGTTGCCTCGGATCTCTACGATGGGCAGGCGCCGGCGGCGGGCGTGGTGACGGGAATCGGCGTGGTGAGTGGCCGCCCGGTTTGTGTGATCGCGAATGACTCGACCGTCAAGGCGGGAGCGTGGTGGCCCGAGACGGTTCCGAAGATGGTCCGCATGCAGGAAGCGGCCATGCGCTGCCGCATCCCGATTGTGTATCTCGTGGATTCGTCGGGAATCAACCTGCCGTTTCAAGAGAGCATCTTCCCTGGAAAGTACGGCGGCGCGCGCATCTTCTATAACAATTCGCTGATGAGGCGCGTGTTGAAGGTGCCGCAGATCTCGGCCGTGATGGGACCGTGTATCGCGGGCGGCGCGTATTTGCCGGCATTGAGCGACTCGATCATCATGGTCGAGGGCACGAGCTTCATGGGTCTGGGTGGGCCGAATCTCGTGAAGGGCGCGATCGGGAAATCTGTTGACGCCGAGTCGCTAGGTGGAGCGGCGATGCACACCGGGACGAGCGGCGTGGCTCACTACCGCGTGGAGGACGACGCGGCGTGCATCGAGATGATCCGCTCGATGGTTGAGGACTTGCCTCGTGCGCCGGAGCCCGAATTGCCGAAGGCTTCGGACCCGCTGCTTGCCGAGCCAGAAATCGACTCGGTGCTGCCCGCGGATCATCGGTTGCCGTACGACATTCAAGAAATCCTATTTCGCGTGCTCGATCGCGCGGGGTATCTCGAGTTCATGGCGGACTATGCGCCGGAGGTACTGTGCGCAAAGGCTCGCGTGGAGGGGCGTCCCGTCGCGGTGGTCGCGAATCGTCGCGGTTTCTTGCGCGGAACCCAGACGCGCGTGGGGGCGGTGCTCTACACCGAGAGCGCCCGCAAGGTTTCGCAGTTCGTCGAGATGTGTGATCACGAGGGCGTTCCGCTGGTCTACTTTCAGGACGTGACGGGATTCATGGTGGGCCCGGAGGCGGAGCAAAGCGGGATTATCCGCGCGGGAGCCGACATGGTGGAAACGATGGCTTGCGCCTCGGTCCCGAAGATTGTTGTGACGCTGAGTCACGCAAGCGGTGCGGGCTACTACGCGATGGCGGGGCAGGGCTTCGACCCGGATTTCATTTTCAGTTGGCCGACTGCGCGCGTTGGAGTGATGGAGGGCGAGTCGGCGGTGCAGGCGATGTTCGCCGGTGAGTTGGCTCGGCTCGAAAAAGAAGGCCAGGGCATCACGGACGAGATCAAGGAATCGATGGACCGCACGCGGAAGGACTATGAACGTTGTCTTGATGCGAAGTGGTCGGCGGCACGTGGATTCGTCGATGCGATCATCGATCCGCGGGACACGCGGCGGGTCGTTGATTTGGCGCTGCGCGCGACGGCGACAGCGCGGCCATTGATCACAGGTTGAGAGCAACCGTTGAGTAGAGTCGAGGGGAGTTGAGAAATGGAACGACGCGATTGGATGCAGGCGATGTTGGCGGGGAGCGCGGGGCTCGCGGCGGCGAGTGCGAGCGCGCAGACGGGCGTGCACCGTCCAGCGACGCATGCGAATCAAGATACGGAAGTCTTCATCGAGCGGGATGAGGCCGGGCAGCCGCACAAAGGCAAGGTGCTGGTGGCGATCCAACCGCATAACGACGACATGCCGATCTACTACGCCGGGGCGGCGGCGAAGATGATGAAGGAAGGATATACGGGCTATCTAATCCGCACGACGAATGACGAGATGCCGGGACCGGGTACGCCGGCGGACACACACAAGGCGAACGAGATCGATAACTACGAAGTCGGGCGGGTGATGGGCTTCAAGAAGGTTTACGACCTGGGTTATCGGAACCATCGCATGGACAACGCCTCGATCGTTGAGGTGCGCGCGCGGCTGATTTTTCTGTTTCGGTTGCTGAAGGCGAATACGATCATCACCTATGACACCTGGGGCCACTATGACCGCAACCCCGACCACTGGATGACGGCGCGGGCGGTGGAGTCGGCACTGTGGATGGCCGGCGGCGCGAAAGACTATCCAGAGCACTTCGACGCAGGGTTGGAACCGTCGCGGATTCGGGAGACGTATTACTACGCGCGTGGTCCGCAGTTGGTGAATCGTGTTGTGGACATCTCGTCGGTGATCGACGTGAAGGCGAGGTCGCTTCAGGTTTGCCAGACGCAGGGGCCGGGTGGCTCGCGAGGCTCGCGGTTGAAGCAAGAGCTGGCGGAGAAGGGAATGGATCTACCTCTGCTCAAGGGTGACGACGAAGCAGCGGACCTTGCTTACATCAAGGAGTTCGCGCTGGAGCATAACCGGACCTTGGGTCGTGAATATGGGCTGGAATGGGCCGAGAAGTATCACTACTGGCCGACGGTTGGTCCCAAGCAGGGCGTCGGCCGAGTGAGTGAATACGTCGAGGCGAACGCGGTCCGCCTGTAGCGACTCTCCGCCGTTTCACTCCAATAGAAATCAAGCGGCCGACTTGCGCCTTCCTCCCTGATAGGCAGGGCCGGTGACGTGATATTCGAGATCCCGGAACTCAAAGAGAAGTTTGAACGCGCGCTGAAAGCTGCGGCGTAGTTGTGCTTCGTAACGCGTGAATTGCGTGAAGTCGGCCGAGCGCGTCTGCATGAGCTTGCCGAGAAGATAGGTGGGACTGGTGTCGTCGCCTGACTCATCGTCGTGGCCTTCGAGGAGACGGTAGTGGTCTCCGAATGCCGAGGAGATGAAGGCGGCTTCGAGGCGGCTGATGCGGCGTAGCCGCCACTCGGCATCGGCCATCTGACGGATGAGCGTGTGTTCGTACGGATCGGATGGGCCGAATACCTGGCCATAGGAGAGAAGTAGATCGTCGTAGTCAGCGCGGTCTTCGCCGGGGATGATGGCATCTTTCGCCGCGAGTCCGTGCGTGACCGCGTTCTTAGCGGAGCGTTGTTTGCCCTCTAGCGTGCGAGGGCCGGTGGAAAGTTGAGCGTTGTTGCGGTTTGCTTCAATCTGTCTGTCGGTTGCCATTGTGATGTCCTCCGGAAGCTGGCCTTCGGCCTGGTTTAGGTTCAGTTGTTGATCCCAGACACAGGTGTTCCCGCCCGGGCTTCCCTTGATACGGCGGGATGCCTAGGTTTTTATGGACAGACCTGTGTCTGGGATCGATTGGGAAGCGGCGTCGCGCTTCGATTTCAGGGTACACCCGGTGTCAAGGGATGAAGCGGTCACGACACTACGGCTGGACGATTTGGGTGGTCGAGAGGTCTGTTGTCTAGATCCAGCCTGCGGCGATGGCTACGGCTAGTAGCAGGAGCATGACTCCCACTAGGCGGCGGACTCGGGTCATCGTTACTTTGATGAGAAGTTTTGCACCGAAGTAGGAGCCGATGAAGGCGGCGAGGGTGGCGGTGAGCAGTAGCTTCAATCCATCGCCGGCGAAGAGGGCGTCGGCTCGGTCGCCGAGCGCGGCGGCGCTGTAGACGGCTAAACGTGTGACATCGACGGCTACCGAACAGATGACTCCGGTGGCGATGAAGGCCTCTTTCGAGAGTCCGGCGTTAATGAGGAAGGCGGAGCGCAATGCTCCTTGATGACCGGAGAGTCCGCCGAAGAAGCCTGAGAGTGCCCCGCCGACGGGAATGGCTTTGCTTCCAAATTCGATGCGATCGAAGACCGGCAGTAGGTCGAGTAGCGAGAAGACGCCGATGAGAGTTCCCATCACCAAGCCGAGGCTTGTGACTTCGAACTGCTTGGTGCCGAGCGAGTACGTCGTGATGACGCTGCGGTCGGCCATGTTCGACAGCAACGCCGCGCCGAGGTAGGCGGCCGGGATGGCGGGGAGGCCGAAGCGCAGGGCCACTGGCCATGAGACGTTCTTCCCAACGAGCCAGGCTTTGAAAATGTTGTTGAGCAGGTGGACGATGGCGGTGACGCCTACGGCAACTTCCAGCGGGAAGAAGAGGGCGAAGACCGGCATGAGCAACGTGCCCAGGCCGAAACCGGAGTAGAGGGTGAGGGCGGCGACGACGAGCGCTGCTAGGGAGACGAGGACGAGTTCCATCGTTGGCGGCTTAGAGCTTTACGCGGGCCCATTTCTTGCCGACTTGGATGGTGAGATCGGTAACGCCGCTGGGGATATCGAAGCTCATCTCACGATGTTTTTCGCCGTTGATGGAAACGGCGCCTTCTTTGAGTTTTCGGTTGGCTTCGGCGCCGGAGCTTGCGAGTCCGATGGCGCGGAGAAGCTTGTGGGCCGGGATGGACGGCTCGCCCTTCATTTCGGCTGGGAGGTCGTGCACCGGCATGTCTTCGGGGACTTGGCCTTGTTGGACGACTTTGCGGAAGACGGCGTCGGCGTCTTGGGCGGCGTCGGCTGAGTGGTAGTCGGCAACGATGCGGGCGGCGAGGTCGTGCTTGGACTGCATCGGGTGCTGTTGGCCGCCGGCGATGCTGCTCTTTAGCGCCGCGATCTCGGCGAGAGTCATGTCCGTGAGTAGTTCGTAGTAGCGGAACATGAGGTCGTCGCTGATCTGCATGACCTTGCGGTACATGACCTCGGGCGGTTCAGTGACACCGATGTAGTTGTCGAGTGACTTCGACATCTTCTGCGTGCCGTCGAGGCCTTCGAGCAGCGGCGTGGTGGCGATGATCTGCGGCGTCAGTCCGTAGTCGCGCTGGATATCTCGGCCGACGAGCAGGTTGAACTTCTGATCGGTGCCGCCGAGCTCAACATCGGCTTTAATGGCGACGGAATCGTAGGCCTGCGCGAGTGGGTACATCAGTTCGTGGATGCCGATGGGTTGTCCGGACTGGTAGCGCTTGCTGAAGTCGTCGCGTTCGAGCATCTGTGCGACGGTGTAGCGCGAGGCGAGCCGCATGAGGTCCTCGAACTGTAGCGGCATGAGCCATTCGCTGTTGAAGCGGAGCTCGGTCTTGTCGGGGTCGAGAATCTTGAACGCCTGCTGCTTGTAGGTTTCGGCGTTGGCTTCAACTTCTTCGCGGGTGAGCGCGGGGCGCGTTGCGCTGCGACCGGAAGGGTCCCCTATCAAGGCAGTAGCGGCACCGACGACGAAGACGACGGTGTGTCCCAATTCCTGAAAGTGGCGCAGCTTGCGGATGACGACGGTGTGGCCTAGATGGATGTCGGGCGCGGTGGGATCGAAGCCGGCTTTGACGCGCAGCGGACGGCCCTCTTTCTCGGCAGCGATGAGGCGCTTCTTGAGGTCGTCCTCAGGGATGATCTCTACGAAACCTTTGCTGAGGTATTCGAGTTGTTGGTCGATGGTCATTGATGAGAGGGGTTCGTGCATCGGTGACAGTCACCGAGAGAGACTACGTAGCTCGGACGACGCAGCGGCCTTCGATGCGATATCGGCCGCTCAATACAATGTTAATCGCTTCGCTGTAGAGCCGGTGTTCTTCGGTGAGGATGCGCGCCGCGAGTGAGTCGACCGTATCGTTATCCTCGATGGGAACGTCGGCCTGCGCAATGATGGGCCCCGAGTCCAAACCGGCGTCGACGAAGTGTACGGTGCAGCCGGTGACTTTGACTCCGTGTTCCAACGCTTGCTGCTGAGCGTCGAGGCCGGGGAACGAAGGCAGCAGAGACGGATGGATATTGATGATGCGGTTGGCGAACTCGTGTACGAAGTATGGGCTGAGTAGCCGCATGAAGCCCGCGAGGCAAACGAGGTCGACTTGTTTCTCATTGAGCAGGGCGACGACGCGGCGGTCGAACTCTTCACGCTTGAGTCCTTTCGACGGGATGTAAACGGCGTCGAGTCCCATAGCGTCGGCGGTTTCGAGTCCTTGGGCGTCGGGCTTGTTGCCGATGACGACAGCGATCTCGGCCGCGATGTTGCCGGCTTTGACGTTGTTGGCGATGGCCTCGAAGTTGGAACCCCGGCCGGAGAGTAGAATACCGAGGCGCTTCATTCGTAAACCACCCGGCGTTTCCCTTTAACAACCTCGCCGATTTCGTAGACAGGCTCTTTGAGCGACGCGAGCAGGCGCAGGGCTTGGTTTTTCCTGCGTTTGGGGATGGCGACGATCATGCCGAGGCCCATGTTGAAAGTGCGATAGGCTTCCTTGTCGGAGAGCCCACCGATTTCACACAGGTGGTCAAAGACGCGAAGGTTGGGCCATGCGCCGGTGTGGACGCGAGCGGCGAGGCCTGTCGGCAACATGCGCGGCGTGTTATCGGTGATACCGCCGCCGGTAATATGGGCGGCTCCGTGGAGCAGGCGCTGGGCCATGAGAGCTTGCAGTGGCTTGAGGTAGCTGCGGTGCACCTTGAGTAGTTCGCGGCCGGCCGTGGTGCGGAGTTCTTTCACTTTCTGGTTGGGCCCGTACCCGGCTACCTCCAAGAAAAGCTTGCGAGCTAGGGAGTAGCCGTTGGTGTGAAGTCCCGTGGAAGGGAAGCCGAGCAGAATGTCGCCCGCTCGTATGTGCGAAGGATTGATGAGCCGGCGCTTCTCGGCGGCGCCGACGATGAAGCCCGCTAGGTCATATTCGCCTTCGGCGTACATGCCGGGCATCTCGGCGGTTTCACCCCCGATGAGTGAACATCCGTTCTGGCGGCAGGCTTTGCTGAGTCCTTTGACGACCTGCGCGGCGACCCCGGCATTGAGCTTCCCGGTGGCGAAGTAGTCGAGGAAGTAGAGCGGGCGCGCGCCTTGGACGGCGATGTCGTTGACGCAGTGGTTGACGAGGTCTTGGCCGACGGTGTCGTGCTTGTCCATCGCGAAGGCGACCATGAGCTTGGTGCCCACGCCGTCGGCTGAGCTGACGAGGACGGGATGTTTGAAGCCGGTTCCCTTGATATCGTAGGCCGCGCCGAACGCACCGATGCCGGTGAGGACGTTAGCGTCGAAGGTGAGGCGGGCGTAGCCTTTGATCTTCGCGGTGGCGCGATCGGCTTCGTCAATGTTGACGCCGGCGTCGGCGTAGGTAATAGGGCGCTTGCGAGGCATAAGAACTCGGTATTATCGCATCCCCGCTCAGGCGGACACGCTGATTGAAGGCTACGCGGAGAGTGTCTTCAAGAAACGGCGCGCGCGCCAGACCCAAGGGCGTTCCTGCCGCCGCAGGTAACGGGGTAGGCCGACTTGCTTGGCGAGGACCGCTTGCATCATTGCACGAGCTTGCTCTGCTTCCCCGCGTTTCGCTAGTAAATCGGCAAGGCCGCAATAGGCGTGCGAGATGGGCGAATTGTCGAGAATCGATCGGTACGTCTCGATCGCCTTATCTTCGTCCCCAAGGCGTTCGTAGGCGGTGGCCAAGGCGAGGTTCCCCTTGTGCAGCTTGTACTTGGGATCGGCCTCGGCTAGCGCGCGCAGGTCTTTCACCGCGTCTTCGTGCGCACCGACCTCGGTGGCCGACAATCCGCGCCAGTACAAGTTATCGAGGTCACCGGGATCGCGGTCGAGCGCTTCGGTGAATAGCTCAATCGCTCGGCGATGCTCGCCGTCTTTGCCGCACAGCCAGGCGAGTTCGCTGAGGGCCTCTTGCGTCGGGCTCTCCTTGACCATTCGCTCAAGCCACTGCCGCCGGCGTCGGCGTTCCCAGCGGTCGATGACCGGCAGTTTCCATTGCAATCCAGGAACAACTTCGACAAAGAAGTAGACCGCGGCGCCGATGGGTCCGAAGAAAAAGATGACAAAGAACCAGTACCCCTCCGGCCGATTGCGGATGAAGTGCACCACCATCAGGACCTGGAATACGACGCCGAGAGTCCACGGATTTAGAAATGTCGCCACTTGGATAGTTAGTCTACCCCTCGAACTAGGGTAATACGATTGGGGTGTACCGTCCTCTGGTATGCTCATGGGCGTTTGAGTTTGGGGAGGGGTGGGATGTCGATCAATCGTCGTCAGTTTGTGTTGGGTAGTGCCGCTGCTACGGCTGCTGTACCGCAGGGTCGGTCGCAGACGGAGCGCACGTTCCGCAACGTTCTGCTGCTGATCGCGGATGACCATAGTCCGATCGCGGGGTGCTATGGGAATCCGGTGGTGAAGACGCCGAATATGGATCGGCTGGCGGAAGCGGGGACGTTGTTCGAGCATCCGTTTTGCACGACGCCTTCGTGTAGCGCCAGCCGTTCGGTGGTGTTGACGGGTTTGCACAATCATCGCAACGGGCAGTTCGGCCATGCTCATGAGCCGGCGAATCTGCATACGCATCGTGGTCATCAGTCGATCCCGCGGATTCTGCAATCGCATGGGTTCGCGACGGGCGTGATTGGCAAGCTACACGTGAATCCGCCAGAGGTGTATCCGTGGGACTTCATCTCGCCGGGTGGGCCGGATGGCGCGGCGCGGGATGTGTGGGGGATGGCGCAGCATGCGCGGCAGTTCTTCTCAGAGAACGCGGATAAGCCGTTCTATCTGCATGTGGGATTCTCGGACCCGCATCGCGCGGGCGGGGCTGGTGGTTTCGGCAATCACCGCGACTATCCGAATGTGACGAAGCGGAAGTATGATCCGGCGGATGTGATCGTGCCGGGGTTCCTTCCGGATACCCCCGAGGTGCGAGCCGAGTTGGCCGAATACTACGAGTCGATCGATCGGCTCGACCAGGGCGTGGGCTTCATGCTCGACGCCTTGGAGGAGTCGGGCCGGGCGGATGACACGATGGTGATCTACATGAGCGACCACGGCATGCCGTTTCCGGGGGCAAAGGGGTCGCCCTATGATTCGGGTCTGCATGTGCCGTTGATCGTGGGAACGCCGGACCAGACGAAGCGTGGGTTGCGGAGCGAGGCCCTGGTAAATTGGACGGACATTCTGCCGACGGTCATTGAGTGGGCGGGCGTCGATCCGGCGGACTATGAGACGCATGGGCGGTCGCTACTGCCCGTCCTGGAGCAAGAGCGGCCGGACGGTTGGGACGAGATCTTCTTCTCGCATACGTTCCATGAGATCGTGAACTACTTCCCGTTCCGCGGGATTCGAACGTCGAAGTACAAGTACACGAAGCCGCTGCATCCGGAGTTGACGATGCCGTTGCCGAGTGACTTATGGAAGTCGCCGACCTGGGGCGGGGTGCGCGCTAGGGGACTCGAAAAGATGGGCGAGAGGCGGACGCAAGATGTGCTGCATCATAGCGAAGAGGAACTCTATGATGTGGTGGCTGACCCAATGGAAACAAACAATTTAGCTGGGTCGAGAACTCACGAAAACGTGTTGGCGGAGCTTCGCGATAAGGTGACTGATTTCCGGCGGGAGACGAAGGACCCTTGGCTGGGATACTTCGAGAGAGTTGAGGCTCCGCCGGAGCCGTTGACGTCGGGTTGACTCCTTCGATCGCCAGCCCGAGAACTGGCGGGTCCGTGACTCCATGAATGCGCGAATCCGTGGCTTGACCCTCCCGGAATGGGGTTGGGTCGCACTGAGCTTGTGCCTCTATTCGCTGTGTGCCTTTCCATGGCTGTCGCTGCCTGGACCCTATCAGGACGAACTTCTTTCCCTCTTTGTCGTCGAGCCGTTCGCGTTCGGGTCGGCGCTCTACTCGTGGGAGTGGGGCGGCGCGAAGATTCCGATCATGGTGATGTCGTACTGGGGCGGTTTGAAGGCGATCTTGTTGGAGTGGTACTTCGCGGTGGTTCCTGCAACGACGGAAGCCTTTCGATGCTTTGGACTCATCCTCGGCCTGGCGACGATCGTGCTGACAGCGGTGTTTCTGCGGCGGCACTACTCGTCTCGGGTTGCGATGGCGGCCGTCTTGTTGCTCGCGACGGATGCGAGCTGCATGCACACGATTCGCATCGACTGGGGCCCGGTGGCGTTGATGCACTTGCTGAAGATGGCGGGGCTGCTTCTACTGTCCGTCTGGGTGTCGACGGCGCGGATTGGTTGGTTGGCGGCGGGGATGTTTGTGTTCGGCGTCGCACTTTGGGACAAGGCGAACTTCGTGTGGTTCCTGTTCGCTCTGGTTGCTGCTGTGTTGATCGTGTTTCCCAAGGATGTATTCGAGCGTGTTGATCGGCGGATGGTGCTGGTTGCCGGAATGGCGCTTGTGCTGGGGGCGCTGCCGCTGGTTGTGTTCAACATCGATCAGCAGGGTCTGACGGCTTCGGATACGTCGAAGTTCGAGTTCAACCCGATGAAGTTGGTGGCCGCCAAGGGAAGCTTGGACGGCAGCGCGGTGCTGTGGCTGACGACGCGGTCTGCTCTAGACGGTGTGCCGACTGAGGAGCGCGGAGGGGCCGCTCGGCTGGTGCGGACTCTTGGCGTGGCTCGGTCGAACCTGACTTGGCCCCTGATCGTAGGCGGGTTGTTGGCGCTGCCTTGGACGCTCGGCGGATCGCAGCGTCGCGGGATTCTGTTCGCGCTTGTACTGTCGGTTGTGAACTATGCAGTGATGTTTCCGCTGGCGGCAGGTGGCGGTAGTGCTCACCACGTTGCGATGTTGTATCCGTTCGCAATTGTGTTCGCGGTGGTGTCGCTAGCTGGTTTAGCGGAGCGGTGGGATGTGCGTCGCGTGTTCGTGGTTGTTACGACGGCGGCGGTGCTGGTGAACCTTTCGCTCAACGCTCGATACCTGGCGGCGTTTGCATATACCGGGGGCGTCGGGGCGTTTTCGGACGCGGTCTATCGGCTCGCCGACCGCGCGGCTTTTGAACCTGACTACGAGTATCATCTGCTCGACTGGGGCATGAGCACGCCGCTTGCGTTGCTGAGCCACGGGCGAGGTTTGAGGTTTGAGGAAGAAGGGCGAATCTTCTACGGACTGGATCCGGAAGATGTGCAGCGCGAACGGATCGAGGAGATGCTGTTGGACCCAAAGAGCCGGTTCGTTGTTCGCGGCGAAGAGCGGACGATCGTGCCGCGCGGGCGCGAAGTGGTAAATGGCTTGGTCGGCCAGGGGCGCCTACGGATGATTGCGGAAGTCCATGAACGCACAGGCATAGTAGGGTTTGAGGTCTATGGGGGGGCTCAGTGAGGCTGTCTTAAGGTCACAGGGTTTAGGCCGAATCGATGCCCTCGTCGGGCGCGAAGCCGCGGCGGATTGTGTTTTCGATGATGTTGCGCGGCAGCATGAACTGCATGAGGTAGTCGGGGCCACCGGCCTTTGAGCCGATCCCGGACATCTTGAATCCGCCGAAGGGATGGCGGTTGACGATGGCGCCGGTGCAGCCACGGTTGATGTAGAGGTTGCCGACCCGAAAGCGCTGTTTGGCTTTGGCGATGTTCTCCGGGCTGCGTGAGAAGACGCCGCCGGTGAGTGCGTACTCGGTGCCGTTGGCGATGGCAAGCGCGTCGTCAAAGTCTGTCGCCTTGATCACCGAAAGGACCGGGCCGAAGATCTCTTCCTGTGCCAGTCGGTGTTCAGGACGGATGTCCTTGAAGATCGTCAATGGGACGAAGAAACCCGACGGGTTGTCGGGGAGACGCTGGAGTACCAAGGTTCCTTCCTGCTTGCCGATCTCGATATAGCTTTGGATCTTCTTCTGGGCAGATTCGGAGATGACCGCTCCCATGTAGGTACGGGGTAATTCGCTGGGTCCGAGATAAAGACTTTCCGCTGCCGCCTGGATGCGCTCGACGAGCTTGTCGTGGACAGACTCGTGAACGATGAGGCGTGAGCACGCGGAGCATTTCTGACCCTGATAGCTGAAGGCGGAGTGCAGGATGTGAAGGACGGCTTCGTCGAGGTCGGCGTCGTTGTCGATGATGATGGCGTTCTTGCCGCCTAGCTCAGCGATGGCCTTCTTCACACCTTGCGCGCCCTCGGGGACTTCGGCGGATAAACGGATGATGCGCAGTCCGACGCTCTTGCTACCGGTGAAGGCGGTCATCGATACGTCGGGGTGCGTAACAATAAGGTCCCCAATCTCGCTGCCGGGGCCGGGCAGATAGTTAAGGGCACCGGCGGGGAGTCCGGCTTCGTTGAAGATGCGGTAGACCATCGAACCGGTGATGGGAGTGTCGGAGGCAGGTTTGTAGACGACGGTGTTGCCGGTAACGAGAGCGGCCGCGGTCATTCCCATGGAGATCGCGAGTGGGAAGTTCCAAGGAGCGATCACGCTGACGACGCCGCGTGGTTCGTAGAAGAGGATGCTTTCCTCGCCGGGTACGTCACCCATTTCCTGGGGCCGCCCGAGACGCAACATTTCGTGTCCGTAGTATTCGAGGAAGTCGATGGCCTCGCAGACGTCGCCGTCGGCTTCGCTCCAGGTCTTGCCGGCCTCGAAGATCTCGAGTGCGCACAGTTCGTAGCGGAGCTTACGGGTGATCTCAGCGGCGCGGAATAGGCATGCGGCGCGGTCCTGCGGGGTGGTATCCCGCCAGCCGGCGAAGGAGAATTGTGCGGCAGCGATCGCTTGTTCCGCGTGAGAGGCGGTGGCGGATGCGGCGTGGCCGACGACTTCTTCCGGACGGTTGGGGTTCGTGGACTCGATTGTTGCTTCGGTTTCGACGGGCTGACCGGCGATCTGGAGAGGAGCCTTGATTGGCAGATCAGCGCGGATCTTCTTGATGGCGAGGGCCATGTTGTCGCGTTGGTCGGCGACGGTCCAATCGAGAGGGGGAACGTTGCGGAAGGCCCCTGCGCCACTGTGCTTGTCCTCGGCAGCCTTGTCTCCCTCTGACGCTTTGGATGGCTCTTGACTGTCCGTCAAGAAGCTTCCGGGGCTTCGCAATAGCTCGTCTCGCGAAGCGTGCTCTGAGAAGCTCTTTCGCAGGAACGACTCGTTTGATGTGTTCTCAAGCAGGCGGCGGACGAGGTAGGCCATGCCGGGCACGAGTTCGCCGATGGGTGAGTAGAGTCGCAAGCGGAGACCTTCTTTGAGCAGGGCGTTGCGAATCGGCTCGGACATGCCGTAGAGAATCTGGAACTCCAGCCGGTCCTCGGGAACCCGCATCTCGCGGGCGGTCTCGATCACGGCGGAGATGGTGCGGATGTTGTGCGATCCACAGGCGAGGTTGAGGTGCTGATGATTGCCGAGGATGAGCCGGGAAACACGCTCGAAATTGGCATCGCTTTCGTGCTTGTTGGTGTAAACGGGCACGGGCCAGTCGTTCTGGCGCGCACCCATGACTTCCGCATCCCAGTAAGCGCCTTTGACAAGGCGTATTGTGATGCGCTGATTGTAGGCGCGGCACCAGTCGAGCAGGCCGGCTACGTCTTCTTCAGAACCTCTTAAGTAGGCCTGGATTGCGATGCCGGTATGGGGGTAGCCCCTAAACTCCCGCTCTTCCAATAAACTCTTGTAGAGCGCAATCGTCAGGTTCTTGAGGGAGGTGTGCTCCATGTCGACGTTGAGGAATGCGCCGATCTCGATAGCCCGCCGCAGGATGGGCCGGAGACGCTGCTTTGCTTTGTCGATGGAATGGTCGAAGGCCTTCGCGCTCATTTGTGAATACATGGCGGACGCCTTGACGGAGACGTTGATCTTGGGTGATGCGCCCCAGTCGAGTCCGTCGCTTGCCGGCGCAAGCGCGTCCCATGAGGCGACTTCGTCATTCATCACGTCGAGTAGGTCGCGGTAACGTTGCGCGTAGCCATCGGCCTCGGTTTCGGATACGACGGCTTCACCGAGGATATCCATCGTGAAAGCCAGGCCCTGTTTGCGCATCTTACGGAGCGCGGGTAGGGCATCTTCGGCGGATTCACCCACGATGAACTGGCGGCCCATGCTACGGATGTTCGCGCCAATGCCGCGGCTCACAATGCGCGCGGCGAGCGAATCGGGATCGACGGATTTGATGGCCCACTGCAGAACGTCGGAGAAGTCCTGGTCGGAGCGCGCGAAGTACTCGCGGAGGTGTTGCGCTACGGACTTCGATTCGTTGAGCGCCGGGAAGACGTCGACGAAGCGGAACATCTCGACCTTGAAGGCCTCGTCGTTCATGCTCCAGTCGAGGATCTTGGAGGTCCAGTAGTCCTTTTCAAAGAAAGAGGGTTCGTCTTCTTCGATGCGTTCGTAGAGGCTGCGGCCGCGCTCAATGATGCGGGCGTCAAGGTCAACGGGCATGTGTGCTCCTCGGAGGTGCTTACCTCTATTCTGTTAGATGTACGGGATAGATGTCTGTTTCAATGAACGGGCCGGAGGGTTCGGATCGTGACGGAACGCAATATACGCATTCTCGGGGTTCCTCTTGACCTCGGCCAGCGGCGCCGCGGTGTCGACATGGGGCCGTCCGCTTTGCGCGCAGCTCGATTGCAAAGTTTACTGCGCGGTTTAGGTCACAAAGTTGAGGATGCCGGCGATCTGCCGGTGGTGATCCCGGAGACGCAGGCTGAGGGTGATGGCCGGGCTCGTTTCCTCAATGAGATCGCTGACGTATGCGGGGCGGTAGCCCGGCGGGTGGCCACGTTCAGAGAGGCTGGTGAGACGCCGCTCGTGATCGGCGGGGACCACTCGATTGCGGTTGGGACGGTGGCGGGTGTCAGTCACGAAATGCGCTCACGCGACGAGAAGCTCGGCGTACTTTGGTTCGATGCTCACGCCGATATGAATACGCCGGAAACCACGCCGAGTGGCAACGTGCACGGTATGGCGTTGGCTTCGCTGGTGGGGCGCGGCGACGCGAAGCTCACGTCACTGCTTGGTGCGAGACCGATTGTTGACGGGCCGCATGTCGCGCTGATTGGCGCAAGGGATCTCGATGAGACGGAGAAGCCCAATGTGCGTGACAGCGGTATTCACGTATTCACGATGAGGGATATCGACCAGTTGGGGATCAGTACGGTAGTCGAACGGGCCATCAAAGTGATTTCTCGCGGCACGGCGGGACTGCACGTGAGTCTCGATATGGACTTCGTTGACCCCGCCGAAGCGCCTGGGGTGGGCACGCCCGTACCGGGCGGCGCTACGTATCGAGAAGCGCATCTGGCGATGGAACTTGTTGCTGATTCAGGTCTGATGCGTTCGCTTGAGATTGTTGAGGTAAATCCGATTCTCGATAGTGAGAACCGGACCGGCAGGTTGGCCGTGGAGCTTGCTATGTCGGTGTTCGGGCAGCGAATCTTGTAGCCGCGCAAGGGTCTTCACATCCGAGCAGGAAGGGCGCGAGCATTTCATCCTCGGTGAGGGGTCGCGGATGGGGAATGGAATTGAGTAAACTATCTTGCAAGAAGTTCGTTTGTGTGGAGGGAATGATGTCTTTCGTTGAAACCACGGATGG
>Ga0302123_10000353_pt1 | contig 37662 bp, 38 predicted proteins | sample CB21_321_MG_FD_203109 | JGI IMG/M metagenome (GOLD analysis project Ga0302123, IMG submission 203109) | Marine microbial communities from Western Arctic Ocean, Canada - CB21_32.1 | ecosystem: Environmental > Aquatic > Marine > Oceanic | place: Canada: Western Arctic Ocean | collected 2017-09-28 | reverse complement strand
CCAGCGGAGATAGTGCGCGGTCAATCAGCAACCCGCGACACACGGCAAACCCGGTACTCGTTCCCATCACGGTTCCCGTCGCGGACTAGCTCGGCAGTGGTCTCTGGCCCCCGAAAGCCGCGTCGCGCGGCGATCATCACAGCGCTCGCGGGGCTTTCTCCTAGGTCCACGCCCCTTGACGGGCGTTCATGAATCGTTCATAACCTACTTGGATTAATTCACGGCGACTGCACGGGACGCCTGCTAGGTTCTCCTAGGCAGTGCGCTCAACGCTGTTTGTCAGAGGAGCGTCGCATGGCGGACCGAACTTCAGTAGTCACAACGGTTGAAGGCCCCAAGGGATCTGCAGATGTTGTCGAGATTTTCAAAGACGGCTCGAACCAACCCGCCTACCAGGTTCACTTCCAGGGCAAGATCGACACTTACGTGACCGAGGGTGAAGCCTCGATCGAAGCGATGGAAGCTGTCGGCAAGTAGAGTGTGGAGCCCCCCTTCCTCCGCGGGGCTCCACGCTCACTCACGAAGAGAACGAGTACTTGACCTGCGTAGGGCCAGGTACATCGGCAGGCGAGATGCTTCGCCGGTATTGGCACCCTATCGCACTGGCCTAGGACTTGAGCGATGAGAACCCCGCCAAGTTCGTGCGTGTCCCTCGTGAGAATTGCTATTCAGGGACAAGTCCGGAAACACGGGGTGGATGCAGGTCACTCCCACCGATTGGCCGCGGCCGCTTACTTGCCGTATCACACACGTATCGCGACGCGGTACCATCTTTGGCGCTCCCTGACTGATCTCGGAGTCACTTACAACAAGGATGACCATGACTCACATCGAGAGCGGCCGGGTCGAGGTTGACGGCGGCCACCTCCACTACGACAAAGCAGGGCACGGTCCCACGGTCCTCCTGATCCACGGTTTCGGTGTTGATCGCCGCTCATGGAACGATCAGATTGAGCCGTTCGCCGAACGGTACACCGTCATTGCATCCGACCTTCGCGGCTTTGGGCTCGCATCTATGCCCAACGGCCCCTACAGTCACCATGAGGACATCGCCTGCCTGCTCGATCACTTCGGCATAGCGCGAGCGTCGCTGGTTGGCAGTTCCATGGGGGCGCGAGTTGCATTCGATTTCGCCATCGCCTACCCCGAGCGAACGCGCGCCGTCGTCAGCGCCGACGGCGTGCCCAGCGGCTTCGTTTTCGATCGCCCGCCTGGAGTTCCGCGAGGCCCCTCTCGGGAACAGGTCGCGCAGACCATGGCGAACCTCGGCGCAAAGCGAGCGGCCATGTTCAAATCCATCGTTGCTGACTACACGCGGTGGCACCGCAAAAACGAGGACCCACGAGTCGAGGTTAACGCGATCAGCCGCCTAGGAGAGGTGAAGGCACCCACCCTAGTCATTGTTGGCGGAAAAGATCTCCCTGATTACCGAAAGGCCGCCGACATGTTCAGCGCAGGCATCCCCCAAACGCAACGGCACGTGATCGACGGCGCCGGTCACCTCCCCAATCTTGAAACCCCGGAAGAGTTCAACCTCGTCGTTCTGGAGTTTCTCGACCTCCACCGATGCGACGCTACGAGTCGATGACCAGACCGAAGGGTTCGCACCACATCAAGAATCTCTAGGAGCACATCATGCCTAACGTCCAAGCTGACCGCCTCCGAACCATCGGCATACGCCTGCTCATCGCTGCAGGCGCCAAGCCTGACCACGCGGAAACCATCGCACGGCACACCGTGGGAGCCAACCTTGCTGGTCACGACTCCCACGGCATCATGCTCGTGCCGACCTACATCGAACGCATCAACAGGAATCACATCGAGCCCCTCGCGGACTACGAGATAACGCGTGAAACAGACGCAACGCTTACGGTGGACGGACACTGGGGCTTCGGGTACGTGGTCTCCGAGTATGCGATGGAGCGAGTGATCGAGAAGGCCAAGGCCCACGGGCTCGGCGCCGCTACTGTTTTCCGCCAAAGCCACGTGGGGCGAGTCGCCGACTATCCGCTGATGGCCGTGCGTGAGGGCATGATCGGCATCATGACCGCCGATTCAGGGCGGTCAGCCAAACAGGTCGTTCCCTTCGGTGGGCGCGAGACCCGATTGGGCACGAACCCCATCTGCATCGCCATGCCCTCCAACCTGGATGGACCGCTGTACGTGGACATGGCCACAAGTGCCGTCGCGGCTGGCAAGATCAACGTCGCGGTCGCACGCAACGCCTCGATCCCCGAAGGTTGGCTCATCGACAAAGACGGTAACGCAACGACCGACCCCGCGGCCCTGCGAGCGGGTGGGGGGCTCTTGCCGCTGGGTGGCAGCGAGGGCTACAAGGGCTACGGACTTTCCGTCATGGTAGAGATTCTCTCCGGCATCCTGCCTGGGCTCGGATTCGGTCACGAGCCGTCGGGCCGCCACAACGACGGCATCTTCATGGCGGCGTTCAGGGTCGACGCGTTCCTGGATCTCGACCAGTTCAAGCGGGAGGTCACCGAATTCGCCCAGTATCTCAAGGCGACGCCGAAGGCCGAAGGCTTCAAAGAAATCTACTACCCCGGGGAACTCGAATACGTCACCACACAGCGCAAACTCGTAGACGGAATCTATGTTGAAGACTCCACCTGGAACAAGCTCGCGGAACTTGCAGAGGGGTACGGCATCGCCTCAGATCTGGGCCTCCCGTAGGCCTTACAAGGGATCAATCACGATCACCCTGACCTCATTCACGTAGGTCGTGCTGTCGTCCTCCAGCATCTCGAACGCAAACGCACCCTCAAGATACGGCTCGGGATTAAGCAGATGCATGCGCAACTGTCTATCCACGTAAACGCTGACGGCCCCGTCTCGGCCTAGGATGCGGACCTCATGTCAGCTATCGGCAGCAGGCCGATAGCCGCCACCGGCCAGCAACATGACAAAGAAGGTCACACCCGACACCGCAACTAGCGCGACGATGACATAGGAACTCGCACGTCACGTGCCCTTTCGCCAATCTGCTTCCTGCCAAGCTGAACCACCTGGCCCCCCCACACGTCAGGTTAGGCGCCTGCCGTCAAACCCACGTGAGCCCGCCTCTCGTGTCCGGGAATGCCTGGTGCAGGGCTCACGTCTAGCCCCAGACCTTACGTGCGGTCTCCACCACCAGTTCAAGCTTGCGCCATTGCTCATCTTCGGTCAGCACGTTACCCGCCTCTGTGGACGCGAATCCACACTGTGGGCTGAGCGCCAAACGCTCAAGCGGTACGTACTTGGACGCCTCGTCAATCCGGCGTAGCAGATCCTCCTGATCCTCGAGAGCGGCCTCCTTTGTGCTCACCAAACCTAGGACAACGACCGTCTCCGGCCGCACGAATCGCAGTGGTTCGAACGATCCTGAACGTTCCGAGTCGTACTCCAACAGCAACCGATCAACCTTGATGTTGGCGAACAGCTGCTCAGCGATGGGTTCATAGCCGCCTTGGGCGTACCACATGCTCTGGTTGTTGCCCCGGCACACGTGAAGCGCCGTCGTTGCGCTGCTACCTAAGGCCGCATCGAAGCAAAATGCATCTGCCTGCACCGCCTCAGCCAGCAACGCGTCGGGGTCCTCACCAAGCTCCACCAGGTGCTGACGCCACTTGGGGTCTACGTAGTACGCGTAGCGCGGCGCATCCACCTGGATGTACGGCACGCGTTCATCAGCTAGCGCTGCGATCTCAGCCTTAATGATCCCCGCGATGTCCCACAGCAACTCAGAACGACCCGAGTAGAACCGATCGGTGAGACCTGGTTGGAATCCCAGCGTCGGAAACTGGTTGGCGCTCGGCACCGTCATCTTAAAGGGGCCTGGTGCATGCTCTCTCAAAAACGTCGTTTGCGTTTCGGTGAGCCGCCGGAACTGCTTGAGCCTGGCACCCACCGCCTGCGTCGTGCCCTGACGCTCGGGCTGCTCCTCGCCCGTCCCTCCTTGCCACATCCGCTCAACGACCGGGAGTTCAGTGTCCACATAGCCTTCGACCGCCTCTATGAGGTCCCATTGGAACCCTGAGCGGCGGAACTCACCGTCCGAATAGATGTCGACCCCGGCCTGCTTCTGGCGGTCCAGTGCCCCCAGCACAGCCGAGTCTTCCACCATCGTCAAGACCTCCTCGTCGATCTCTCCCATCTTGAACTTAACGCGGGCTTCTTTGACACCGATCGGCCTCAGGAAGCTCCCTATCTGGTCCGCATTGAACTGACTAGCCATGCCCTATCTCCTTGGTCGTTCGTCTACAGTCGTTCGCTTGCGCGGCGCGCGCCTTCAACGAGAGTCGCATACTTCGCCCAAGCGATATCTGGGTGGCCGATGCGTGTGCCTATCCCGCAATCCGTCCCGGCCATCAGGTGGTCGCTCCCCACAAGTCCGGCGTACCGGACCAAGCGTTGGGCCACCAATTCAGGGTTCTCGATGAAGTCAGAGAAATGGCCCACCACTCCAGGAGTCAGCGTCGTGCCTTCCGGCAACTTCGCCTCCCGCCAAACTTCCCACTCGTGTTCGTGTACCGGGTTAGATGCCTCAATCGAGTACGACTGCGCCTTCACCTTCAGAATCAGGTCCACAATCGCCTTCAGCGGTATGTCGAACTCGTGGGGACCATGGTAGCTCCCCCAACACATGTGGAACCGGACGCGGTCTCGCGGAATATCCCGTAGCGCATAATTCAGCGCGTCGATCCGCATCTCCGCGAACCTCCGGTACGCAGGCACGTCCATCTCCGAGTGCAGCTGCCACGCGTCAGCCAGGTCGGGATCGTCGATCTGCAGCAGGAATCCCGCGTCGACGATGGCCTGGTACTCCTCACGCATAACATCAGCGATTGCGTACAAGAACGACTCATCGTCAGCGTAGTGGTCGTTGTTCAGCCAATGCTCGATCGTCCCTGGTGCGACGGCAGGCAGGAACGGCTCCACCTTGGAGGCCCCAGGCAGGTCCTGAACCGCATCAAGCGCCGCCTTGAAGTTCGCGATGTCACGCTGCAAGGGAACCTGGCCTTTGTACGAGAGCTCATCCACGCAGAAGAAGCGGCGTACCTGGACGCCAATCGCCGCTAGCCCACCGCGCGTGAAGTAGCCCGCGTACCCGCCCGCTCGGTCGCGGTCCGAGATCGAAAGATTCGGTCCATCGCCCACCGGGCGCTCTTCGAAGCCTGCCAGACGATCGCGCATGTAGTTATTGAAGTTCGACTTGCCGAACTCACCATCGTTGATGCTATCCAGGCCCACCTCAACCTGCCTGCGCACTACCTCGGCCACCGCCGAACGCAACTGCGTATCGAGCGTCTGCTGGTCGTATGGCTTACCCGACTCACGCGCCACTACCAACGAGTGAAGCTCGGGCGGTCGCGGCAGGCTGCCCGCATGCATCGTCTTAATCTGAGTCATACGGCCAACCTCTCCCCTTTTTGCGTCTTACCGTGTGGCCCGTTTGGTTAGCTAACACCAGCGGCCGCAGTGTTACCCGCGCCGAGGTGCTTCTCGTAGAACGCCCACACTTTCGTCCAAGCGTCCACCGCCTGCTCGGGTCGGTAACCTGGGCGCTCCCAGCCGAAGAAGCCGTGACCCGCGCCATCGTAGCGGTGGAAGTCGTAGTCCTTGCTGTGCTTCTTCAGCTCGGCCTCCATGGTGTCGACGTCCCCAGGTGCCGGATTCTGGTCGTCGTTGCCAAAGATACCGAGCATGGGCACCTTGATTTCCGAAGTCATGTCGAGGACGGCCACCGGCTGTGCGTCGGTGAGCTTCCCCGGAGGAACCACCACGTTGCCGCCCCAGCAATCCACTGCAGCGTTGATGTTATTGAGCTTCGCCGATCCCATGTAGACGATGCGCCCGCCCGAGCAGAAGCCGATGATGCCCACCTTACCGGTGCTCGCTGGCGAAGCGTTCAACCAGTCGACTCCCGCTTGCAGGTCAGCGATGGCCTGAACGTCAGGCGTTCCGCCACCGTCACGCACCTTCGCGACGACCTCGTCCAACGTACCCTCACCGGCGCGGTGGTGCAGGTTGGGGCAGATCGCTAGATAACCGTGCTGAGCAAACCTCCGCGCCACTTCCGTGCTCCACTCGTCCCAACCTGGCATGTGGTGGATAACCAAGACGCCAGGGAACGGACCGTCGCCATCAGGCGTGGCCACGTAGGCGTCGATCTGGTCACCGTTATGCCCCGTGAGTTGGATGCTCTTACTACTCTGGCCTACATATGCAGTCATGGTGCCTCCTCCGATTACGGAAACTATTCAATCGTTGTTGCGAGGGCAGAGGATACTACGCGATGCCACCTCGTGGCGCCTTTGATTGAACGTTCACGCGCGTCTGCGCTCAGAACGAGCATGCGGCGCCGGTCCCACTACATTGCAACGACTGCTTATCGGGCTCCGCAGAGCCCACTGTCTACTACGAGCACGCGTCACGGTATACTCGCGTCCGCCTGTCAGCGCAGCCATTCACTGGCCACTAAACCCATTAGCTAGAGGTGCCCCTTGGAGTACGGAATCGCTTTTCCCTCGATGGATATCTCGGATCCCGGAGCCATTCGGGAGTTTGCGCAAGGAGCCGAGGCGCTCGGCTACAAGCAACTTACCGCTCTGGAGCACACCCTGGGTGTCCGCAGTAGTGTCGACTACAACCCGGACGTCACCATTCACGAGCCCATGGTCCTTTTCGGATACCTGGCAGCCGTCACCAAAACCATCCGTTTCTCGAATTCCATCCTGATCCTTCCGCAGCGCCAAACCGTGCTCGTTGCGCGCCAAGCAGCGGAGATCGACTCTCTCTCTGGGGGCAGGTTGACCATCGGGGTAGGCATCGGCAGTAATGCCGACGAAGCAGCAGGCATGGGCACGGACTACCATACCCGGGGAGCACGGGTCGAGGAACAGATTGAGTTGATGCGTGCGTTATGGACGCAGCGGGAACTATCGTTCCACGGCAAGTGGCACGACATCGAGAACGGCGGACTCATGGTCATGCCCATTCAGCAACCTATCCCACTATTCATGGGCGGTGGCCACGGCCCCAAACCGCTCGAGCGCATCGGACGGCTCGCTGATGGCTGGGTCGCGCTCGGCAGCGCGGGTCCCGACGTGAGCACCCAGATTGCCGCTATCCGCGAGTCGTCGGTGGAGGCAGGCCGCAGCGAAGACGCAGTCGCCGTTCAAGGACGCATGTCGCTGGTCACGGGAAGCCCGGAGGACTGGATCGAGCGCGCTCAGGGCTGGCAGAATCTCGGCGCAAGCCACCTGATCGTCAACACGGGCAGGGGAGGTCTCACCGACGTGGGCCAGCACCTCGAGCTCGCTGAGCGGTTCATGAACGACACGGCTCCGCAGATCTAGGCGCTCTGCCGCCAAGCCCTAGCCCTCGGTCAGCTGGAGCCTTTCCCAAAATGTGTCGCGAGCGTGGCGTGCCCCGTCGTGCGTGATCCCGAAGTGCTTGAGGATGCTCAAGCCCATGCCGTCGGTCACGCGTAGTAGACCCAGCAGCAGGTGCTCCGTGCCGATCGGGTAGCCAGCGTGGAACAGATTCGCCTCATCCAGCGAATCCTCGATCGACCTCAACGCCTCAGGCGTGTGGGGCTGATTCTGCCAATCCACGATCTCGCCCTCGGCCCCATCTCGCCTCCGTCCGTAGAACAGCATGAATCGTGTTGTGTCGATGGCCAACTGAAGATCGAGGCCCATCTTGCGGAGGATCAGCCCACCAGCGCAGGTAGGCTCCTGCAGCACGCCCAGCAAAACGTGGCCAGTCATGATCGCCGGGCGCCTGCGCTCCGCCGGCGCTTCGTTCCGCGCTGCAACCGCGTGTTGCCACGCCAGCAACGCGCATCGACCGAAACGCTCGATCGGTACGGCGCTGTCCGTCGGCTGAGCCATGACTCACACTCCTCGACTCTGCTTGCGCCGCGTAGGCTACCACCACGCTCCCACCGCGTCTGGCCGTCCTTAGCTCGGAGGGCGCTCGATCGATCCCGGGGCCACGCCAGAGCGTAAACATCAGAGAGGGCGGCCAGGTGGCCGCCCTCTCGTTCCGCATCTATAGAGCCTGTCTAGAAAGGCAACTCGCGAGGCTGCACGTACACGCCGGTTTCCGGCGTCCTATTGCTAGGAATCAGTCGTCCTTCAATGATCCGGTCCGACCCAGTCTGCGTGCCGGCTCTGAGGATGATGAGCTTCTCCTCGCCCGAGCTCTCGAACCAGTAACCAGCACCCTTCGGCAGAAAGATCGCGTCGTACTGCTTGGCGACCACGGCGTTCTCATCCTTCTCGAAGTGGAACGTACTCTCTCCCTGCAGGATGTAAAAGGTGTGGTCCTCGGCGGGATGCGTGTGCATCCGGTTCTCGCCTCCGACCTCGTAGCGTTTCACCACGCCGGAGAGCTGCTCCGATCCAGGCAGGATGATGTCCCCCGTGCCCGCACGAATCTCATCATCAAGGAACGTGAATACCTTTGCCGCTACCGCAGTCTTGTTTTCCGTTGCCATGATCAAACCTCCTCGTCCCACAATCTTGGACTCAACCTTGAGGCTGATACTGCCCTCTCCCACCTCGCCTGTAAAGCCCAAAGAACGCCATCTCATGTCAAATCGATGAGCGCCTCTTGGCATTCTCACCCTGGCACGTCGCGAGTTCGGGAAGTAACATTTGCTCGATTCGATCTTTGGAGGTCCTCAATGACTGAACCCTGGTACATATCCGCCGACGGACACATGAGCGAGCCGCTCGACCTTTGGACCGAGCGCATGGACAAGAAGCTCCGCGACCGCGCTCCCCACGTCGAGTTCGAGTGGGATGGCGTACCCGGTACGTGGTGGGTCTACGAGGGATATCCCGCCCACGACCTCGCCGTCGGTATCGCAGGCGGCAAGAGCCGGACCGAGGAGGAGAAGATCGAGTTCATCAAGGCTGGTGGGGGCTATGCCGACGCTCGTCCCGGTGGCTGGGATCCCGCAGCCCGGCTCATCGACGCTGCCCAAGACGGCGTCGCCGGCGAGGTCCTCTTCACCACGCTCGGGTTCCGGCTGTTCTGGCTCGAAGACCCCGAACTCCAGCGCGAATGCTTCCGCGTGTACAACGACTGGCTCGCCGAGTTCTGCAAGTACGCGCCCGACCGGTTCAAGGGTCTCGCGCTCATCTCGCTCTACGACCCCAAGCTCGCCGCTCAGGAGCTTGAGCGGTGCGCCAAAATGGGACTCAGTGGCTCCATGATCTGGGTTTCGCCCCCTGAGGACGTTCCCTACAACCTGGACATGTACGACGTCTTCTGGGCCAAATCCCAGGAACTGAACATGCCGGTGAACCTCCACCCGCCCACGGGGATGGATCGCCCCAAGTACGAGTTCGGTCGCGAGAATCGCATCCTGCGCCCCATCATCGGCGCACAGGAAGTCCAACGCTCCATGGCCGTCATCATCGTGTCCGGCGTGCTCGAGCGCTTTCCCGAGATGAAGCTCGTCTGCGCCGAGTACGGCTGCGGCTGGGTTCCCTTCTGGTTGAGCCGGCTCGACGCCATGCAGGGCTCTGGCTCCAGCCGCCGCGGTGGGTACTCAACGCCCCTCTCCATGAGTCCGCGCGACTACTACAACCGCCAGGTGTGGATCACGTACATTGAGGAAGAACTAGGCGTGAGATACCGCGACGACATCGGCATCGATCGCCTGCTCTGGTCATCCGACTACCCCCACGCGGCGTCCACGTGGCCCGAGTCATCGAAATTCATTGAACGTGACTTCGCCAGCAGCGATGACGACAAGCGCAAAATTGTGCATGACAACGTGGCGGCACTCTACGGTTTCAAGATCTAACTACATCCAGTACCACAACGGGAAACGAGACCCGATTTCCATTGGAGGAGACGCAATATGGCGACCGAAGCCGACAAGGACATCATCCGGGCACAGGAACCTGCTGACGCAGTGACGGAGTTCTACAAGCCCGACCCCTACGTGGACTGGATTCAAACCGAGGGGGTGATGCGGATCGAAGAGTTCGCGTTCGATGACCTCAACGCTGTTGAGCTCGGGCCGTGGGAGCGCAAGGGCGGGAAGGGAGCCGTCATCACCATCCCCTACGAGTCACTCACCAACGACACTCAGCTCGTCGAGATTAAGCCGGGCGGCCAGTCGGAGCCCGAGCACCACATGTACGAGGAGTACATCTACGTACTCGCGGGCCGAGGCGCTGCCTCTATCTGGCTCGACGAAAAAGAGAAGCACACCTTCGAATGGAAGGCGGGCAGCCTTTTCACCATCCCCCTAAACGCCAGCTACCAGCTCTTCAATGGCAGCGGCACTGAGCCGGCACGGTACATGGCGGTGACCAATGCTCCTGTCATGATGCGCCTATTCATGAACAATGACTTCATCTGGAACAACCCGTTCCAATTCACCGACCGCTACTCCAGCGCCGAGGACTTCTACGGAGGCGGCGGCAAGCTCTACGCCCGGCGTGTGTGGGCGTCGAACTTCATCCCTAACGTACCTGACATGCCGCTCTACGCCTGGGATAGGCGTGGCGCTGGGGGCATCAACGCCATGTTCGAGATGGCCGGAAATGCCACGCGGGCGCACGTCTCAGAGTTCCCTGTAGGAACGTACAAGAAGGCGCACCGCCACGGCCCCGGTGCCAATCTCATGCTCCTCAGCGGAGATGCTGGCTACTCCCTGTTGTGGACCAAGGAAGACCGCTCCGACATGCGCAAAGCAGACTGGAAAGTCGGATCGCTGGTGATCGTTCCCGCCGATGGCACATTCCACCAGCACTTCAACTCGGGATCGCGCCGCGCCCGGTACCTCGCCCTGACCCCTGGCCGCTTCGGCTTCATGGCACCATTCTCCGGTTCGCCCCAGGGTGCCGACACCAGCTTCGACGAAGGCGGGTACCAGATCGAGTACCACAACGAGCACCCCTCGATCCTCGATTTATTCGAGGAGGAGTGCCGCAAGCACGACGCCACCCCGGCCATGCGCCCGTTCTTCCCAAACCGTACCGACTTCAAGGCCGATCTACTCAAGTAGGAGAGTCCCACAGTCCCTAACCTAACGCAAAGGCACCCGCCAATATTGGCGGGTGCCTTTGCGTTAGGTTAGGGACTGTGGGACGGGCGGCTTAGCGAAAACGGTTGCAACGAGCCCGATGGAAAACAGAACCGCCGAAATCGTAAACGCGATAGTGTAGGTACCTGTTGACTCAAACAGAACGCCTGCGACAAGCGGTCCCATCGGGCCCACCAGGCCGATAAACAGCGACGCGCCTCCCCTGATGGTTCCCACCGAGAAACGCCCGAAATAATCCGCCCAGATCAAGCGTTGCGCCACGAGGAATCCACCTCCGGCGAAGCCCGCTACCGCTCCATAGAGAGCTGCCGCGGGGTACGACACCGCCCAGATGATGATCAGCATGCCCAACGTATTCAGCACGGCCACGACTATCAGCGCTGCGCGCGCCGAGGTGCGCTCGATTGCTATGCCCCAGCCAAACGTCGACACTGCCGAAACCCCGGCGAACACCGCCGGGATTGTGAATGCCATTCCCTCGCTCATCCCTCGATCGAGAAAATTCGCCACCGCGTGAAAATTCGCCGCGGTCTGCCCAAACATACCGGTCGCCGTCGCTATAATCAGAAGCCAGAACGCCTTCGTGCGCATCGCCGCCGCCAGTGTCCAGCTTGCTTCGCCACCGTCGAGCACCCGTCGCCTCGGAGTTCCGCCGCCAGTGGGGTGTTCCGCGCCATCTGGCAGCAATCCGTAATCTTCCGGTCGCCGGCGCAGGTAAGCCCACGCGGGAAGGGCAACGAAAAGGAACGCGCCGCCTGCGAGTGCCCAGTACGCCTCACGCCAGCCGTATCCGAGGATCACGGGAAGGATCAGCAAGGGAACGATTCCCTGGCCCGCACGTACGCCGAAACTCGGGATCGCGGAGGCGCGACCGCGTTTGACGATAAACCAGTTAGTGACCGCGACCATCGTGCCCATCTGCACGCCGCTCATCGCGATACCGCGCCCCGCCCCCATGAACACCCACAGGTGCCAAGGTTCCGTCATTGTCGCCATACCGACCAACGACCCAGCGATCACGACGCCTGCGAACGTCACCACGCCGCGGGACCCAAAACGATCCAGGATCATGCCTATCGGCGCACCCGCGAACGTACCGATAATGCTGCCGATCGTGAAGCCCAACGCAATGGTCGCTCGCGACCACCCCGTTTCGTCCGCGATCGGCTTCACGAAGATCGACACCACGGGGCCATACATGGGTGCCTGCGCGATGGATACCACGAGGCCTGCCCACACCACGGCCCAGCCGTAGAACAGATTGGGGAACGGCCAGAACCGGGAGACCCGGTCGACCTTGGTTTCAGGAGGGAACAAGCGACCGCCTTGGCCCGACAGCAGTCCTAGCGCGCGTCTTTGGATCAAGCAACGAGTCAGAGAGGAGCAAGCGAAGTATATCGCCCAAACAAGCCGCAGGCGTCGGTGTCGCGGTCGGCGCGCAGGGTCCTGCGATCGTCGCCACCTCCGTCAGCCTCATGTAGATCAAAGATCGAGCGCCCACGCGGATTGGATGCTGGGGCATCGACACCGATTCCCACGCACTGCGGCGTTTTCGTTCTACCGGCACATGCATCGCGCGCTACCTCTTGCAAGGGTACATCCGCTGTTTGAGAATGCCCACAACACATTCACGTGTCACGGAGGCCTCTCATGGCGACGATTGGAACGAAGCAAGGCGTCGTCGACGCTGACGCCCACGTCATCGAATGTGAACACACCTGGGACTACCTGCTCCCCCATGAAGAGAAATTCCGTCCCAAGTTGTTCGCCTCACCGGAAAACCCTGACGATGCCTATTGGATCCTCGGCGGCGCGATCATCGGTCACCGCAACCCGGCCGCCTCCGAAGAAGACCTGATACGCCAATCAGCCGAGACGGGACGAAATCTCGTCCCAACCCGATCATCTCGCGAACTCACGGATGTCAAAGAGCGTGTTCGCCACATCGACGACCTCGGGATCGACACTCAGGTGCTCCACAACACTTTGTGGATCCAGCCAGTCACAACGGATCCGGCCGCCGACGTTGCCCTCTGTGGCAGTTGGAACCGCTGGATGGCAGACGTTTGGCAACAAGCCGGAGGTAGGCTGCGGTGGTGCGCCGTCATGCCCACGCTGGACATGGAAGCATCTGTAGAGCAGGTGCGGTTCGCCAAGCAGCATGGCGCGGTCGCCATTGCCATGCGCCCCCTGGAATCCGGTAAGTCCCTCGCCGACTCGCATTTCTATCCGATCTACGAAGAGGCTGAGCGCCAGAACCTGGCCATCGCCGTGCACATATCCAACGGGAGCAGACCAGCCCTCCAGATGCTGGGCTCTTCATTCGATCGTGCAGGGGGCTTCGCTGCCTTCCGCATACCCACCGTCATGGAAACCCTCGTGCTCATGATGAGCGAGGTCCCGGATCGATTCCCAAACCTCCGCTGGGGGATCGTCGAAGCCTCCTCAAACTGGGTCCCGTGGATCGTGCGTGAGGTGCAGCAGCGCTACCTAGCACGCGGTCGAGGTGCAGCACCTGAGAATATCCTCAAGCACTTCAAGGTCTACGTGACCTGCGAGACTAGTGACGACATTGAGTTTGTCATTAAACATGGAGGCGATGAGAACTTACTCATCGGTACGGACTACGGCCACGCTGACCTCTCCACGGCGTTGAACGCGATTCGGACGTTCCAGGGTCTCGACGGCATCAGCGACGAGTCCAAGGCCCGTATCCTCTACGACAACCCCACGAGGCTATACAACCTCTAGGCGAGCGCCTCGCTAGCTTGCCGTCGCCGCAGGCGTCGTTGGATACATGACGTCCATCATCTGCGCATGCCAGTCCGCATCGTCGGGCACGATGCCGTCCATCGCGCGCAGGTTGTAGTAGGTAGGTGCCACACCGCTTGGGTCTCCCCCGTCCTGCACCGCGCGGACCGCCTGCTCGAGCAGGCGACGTGTCGCGATGATCGCCTTGTCAGCCGAACCGAGGTGCTCCTGAGTGCGGTCCACAACCCTGCCCATACTCTCCTGTACCGCCCTGTCCTGAGCGTTGATGCCGGTGATGCCCGAGAACGTGTCCCGCTTCTGGGCAGCCCTATCAATCATCCACTTGTTCCGTGAATTCCTGACCGATCTGAAATCGTTATCAACGCCGATGTCCGTACCGAAATTGTTGCCCGCATTGCGGTCGTAACTCTCGCTCGCAGTCAGCGGCTCCTTGCCATAGGAATAGCCAAAGTTGGAGACCATCACGTTCTCGTCGTCGATCGGCACCCAGTAATGCCCATCGACGATCGTCTTCGGCCCGTTCGGGCGAAGCTGCGTCAACGGCATGATGAAATGATAGCCACGGACGTATCGGCCACCCTCGGGCATCTCCCTGATCCCGAAGTAGCGGTCACCGTAATCGGTCACCTCCACCTCTAGGGTAGGGGCCTTGCCGCGCGCGAAAGCCCCATCGAATGGGATTCCCAAGTGAGCCGCGTCCTTGTGCAGCGCTCGGTGGAGAATCGGGGCATGCGACGTGTCGATGCCGCCCTCCAGCGCTTGGAGCCAATTACACTCCTTCCACACCTTCGTCACGTACCGATGAGGCTCGCTCACTTGGGTCCACTCGAATCTCGGCGGCGCGGGCTGTCTCTCTGGAGGCCCCATGTACGCTCAGATCATGCCCCCGAACTCCTCCGTCGGGTAAGAGACCGTACCTTCATCTTCTCGGCGAAATCGAACTGCGGGGGCTCGTTCATCATGTCCACACACTGTCCGTTCACGTCGAACTTCCAGCCGTGGTACACGCAACGCAGTCCATCGTCTTCATTTCGCCCCAGCCACAGCGACGTCCCCCGATGCGGGCACATCTCCGCAACGGTCCCGATCCGATGTGATGTGTCTCGGAAACCGACCAGGTTTTCGCCCAGGATCTTGAAACGCACCGGTGGGCAATCTGACTCTGGAAGCTCGAACGACAGCAATGCCGGCATCCAGTAGCGACGGAGCACGTCACCCATGGGTGTCCCTGGCCCCACGCGTGTCAGCAGTTCATTGATCTCAGGGGTAAGCATGTCTTCGCCTCCGCCAGCCAGTCATCACGCGGTTCTCCTCTGGCCTCGCAGGATGATATACGCTGCTACGCATCCGTACGAAGGCATCTGGCATCCAAGCAGCAGAACAACATTTATCCGCCCGATAGTGACGCGAGCACATGTGTCACGATCAGACGAGACGAAAGGAAAAGGTAATCCATGACCACATCCTCCCAGGATCGTAATCTTCCCGTGATCGAGGAATTCAGGGCCAATGGCGGCAAGGTCGGAGGTCGCGGGGAAGGCGGTCACCTGCTGCTACTGGGCACCACTGGGGCCAAGAGCGGGGCCAAGCGCATCACGCCCATCACCTACCTGCCCGAAGACGAGACTCTCTACGTTTTCGCCAGCAAGGCCGGCGCCGACGTTCACCCGGACTGGTACCACAACCTCGTTGCGAACCCCGACGTCACGGTCGAGGTCGGCACCGAAACTTACGACGCCACCGCAACGCCCCTCGCGCGGACCGAGCGCGATCGCATCTACGCAGCCCAGTCCAAATTGGCACCCGGTTTCAAGACCTACCAGGATGGCACCGAGCGGATCATCCCCGTCGTAGCACTCACCCGAAAGTAGCTATCTGCGCTCGTCGAGGATTGATCTCGCAATGGACAGATCCCACATCAGCAACGGATTATGCCCCTGCATCTCAGGGAAGTCCTTGACCACCATCGAATAGAAATTGGCGATCGCCTCAGGCGTAGGTATCGGCGGATCGGCGAGTTCGTCGCGCAAGCTGACGTACACGAACTCGCGGTCCTCCTCCGTCGCCAGCGTGATGTTCGGCGGCTGCATCAAATCAGCGGGGATATCGTGCATCGTCCGCAGCACCGCCGCCTTATCAGACTTGAACGTGCGTACTGCGTCGAACGCCCCCCTCACCAGGTTCATCATGTCGGCGCGCATGACATCGCGCTTCTCCAGCGTCGTCGTATACACGACGTTGCCCAGGAACCCGAACGTCGGCGCCGCCAGCGTCTTCAGTCCTGCCTCAAGTGCTGGCCGTAGGAACAGGTTCGTCACGATCGCCGCATCACAGTCGCCATCCACCACTCGCTTCCACGGCGACCAGCGGCCTGACTCGGCTTCAGGCACGAACACCAGCTCGGCGTCGCCCAGGCCCAATTGAGCGATCCACACCGGGTCTGAATAGTCCGTTGGGTGCATGCCCCTAATCGCGATGCGCTTGCCCTGCAGCTCCTCCAACGACCCGATGTCCGGCCTGACGACGAACTGCTCGTTCACCGTATTCACCGCAGCAGCCAGCGCAACCAGCGGCCAACCCCTCGCTGCTCGGTTCACCTGTTGGTTCCAATAGTTCTCCGCGACCACATCCGCCCGGTCGTCCAGCAGCAACTCGCCGAACTCACGACTCTCCGCCTGCATCAGCTCGACCGTGGTGCCGTACACCAACGCCGCATCACGCACCGTGTGGAGGTAGGGCAAGCGATCGGCATCTCTCCACAGAACTCGCAGCGTACCCATGGGTACCTCCTCACGTGAATCGGGAATAGAGGCAAAAGGAAAGCCCCGACTGCTTGTCCATCAAGCACACCGGGGCAAACCTACCTCAAGGTTATCGAGCGGAGACTGCGGGGTTCTCTGAAGCGGCGGCTCCTGCCAAGTCTTCGAACTGCTCCTGCGTACCGATGCCGTGCTCGATGTTCCAGGTCGTCGCATCGAAGCACTTGCCCGTGACGCCAGACTTAGCGTCCCGACCGCCTAGGAACAACGCCAGCGGCACGATGTGCTGGGGCGTCAGCGGCGGCGGTGCATTGCGCGAGCCGATACCCATCTCGCGACGCGCGATGTTCTGCTCATCGAAGCCCGTGGTTCGCGTGTGGCCAGGCACCATCAGGTTGACCGCCACGTTGTCCTTCTTGATCTCATCGGCGAGGTAGAACATCATCGTCAGCAGCGCCGCCTTCGTCGACTGGTACGGCATCTCGATGCTGTTCGGGCGGAACGCCATCTGCGCACCACCGAATGAGCTGTGCAGAGCGCCGCTACTGATAACCGACATGATGCTGCCACTCTTCTGAGCGATCATCGGCCGAACGAACCGGCGTGTCACCTTGAGCGCACCGAACACGTTCACCGCGAACATTTTCGTCCAGTCCTCGTCCGTCGTGTCCAGAGTCAAACGTCGGCCTGACGGCGGGAAAAGATTGCGAGAGCGCATCGCCGCATCGTTGATCAACACGTCGCACGTGCCCCACTTCGCGATAGTCGCATCGTAGGCCGCGTCCAACTGCTCATCGTTGCTCACGTCGGTGGAGCACACGATAACGTTGTCGTTCGCTCGCAGGTCCTTCACGAACGTTTCATCGTTATCGCTTGAAACTCCCGTCGGCTCCCAGGAAAGATCCATCGCGACGACCTTGGCTCCCTCGTTCAGGTACGCCTCGGTGAACGCCCGACCCATACCGCGAGCGGCGCCCGTGATAGCAACTACCTTACCTTCAAGTTCTGACATCTGATAACTCCCCTGTGTGATACGCGCTAAAGATTCTGTCGGGCGGATTCGGCGACGTTCCTACCCTGGTTCGCCGCCGCCGTCCTCGCCAAGAAATCGGCCAACACATCAATCGCCGTATTGAACGGCCCTGAGTTGTGATGCTGGAGGTACCCAGGCGTGTAGTTTACCAACGGCCCGTAGTCCTCCATCTCAAGGTTGATGAACTCATTCTCCGGCGGGTCACGGAACACATTCATCGGGTTCTACCCCTCTTCCCCCACATGAATCTGCTCCTCTGGTCACCTCGCGAAGCATGATAAGACCGCGATTCGTTTCCGCAAGTTTTTCGACGACCATAGACGCCATCACATCGCGCGTGGGCCAAGCGGCCTCGCCATGCGTTTACCCCGACAGGCATCGTAGGCCCACGACCCAGCGCGGCCTATACTGTGCCTCGAATAGACAGCCTTCGCATCCCTGCCCTATAAGACCCCATGGTCATCGCCGTCCTCTCCATCATTGCTGTCATCGGCCTGGTAGCACTTGCCTACGCCAGGTTCATCGAACCATCGTGGCTTCGCATTCGGCACCGGCTCATCCCCATCGCGGGCTGGCCACCGAGCAGCGCGGGTCTTCGCATCCTCTACCTCTCCGACCTGCACGTGGGTCGCTCCACGCAGCGGACTCAGCGGTTGATTGCCCGCGCAACCGCTATCCCCGCCGACATCGTCGTCATCACTGGCGACTTCGTCGACCACCGTCGGCACCTACCTGAGCGGGCCGACACACTCCGGCCCATCATCGCTGGGAAGCGCCCCGTACTCGGCAATCACGACCGCTTCGCCTACGTTCGCCGGCTGATACGGACCAGATCTCACGCATACGACGCTGAGCCGCTCATCCAGACCAGGCGCTAGTTTTGCGTCGATCTCTTAATCGACGAACTGCGGATGGTACCCACGCGGGTAGGGGACATCACCGTCGTCGGGATCGACTTCCGCTCCCACAACGCGAGAGGCCTCACGCGTGCACTCGGCGATCATGGAGATAACGGTGGGGGGATGCTCGCTCACTCGCCGGACGCCATGTCCCTGGCAGCGGACGTAGGTATCGCACCGTTGCTCTCCGGGCACATGCATGAAGGGCAAGTCTGCATCGGCCCATGGTCGTTAAGAGAAAAAGCCCCCGGCGTTTGCCGGGGGCTTTTTGAATCTGAACGCTCTAGCTAAGTGCTAGGGGCGGCCCGCTTCGCGCTGGCTGCAGTCGCAGCAGCGGCTGCGCGCTTCTTCTTGGGGCTATTGTTGAACCCAACCTCGTCTTCGAACGGCGTGAACGCACGCTCGGCGTGGCAGTACTTGCACTCGCCCTTCATCGTTGCGCTAGGCGACCCAAGCACCCAGTGATGCGCGCCGGTCGGCGAGCCCGTGCAATTCGCTCGATCTGCTCGCTCTAGCTTAGACTGCTGCTGTTCCTTCGTTGTCACGTGGCATGCCCTCCGTAATTCGCTCCCACCGACAGGCCCCCAGCATTCGGACCGGAGTCCCGATTCGCATCCCATCGGCCGCCCGAGACTGCCTGGTGGAAGAAGGGCACAGAGCCGCCCTCTAGAACCCTTTAGCCTTCACGATACCACATATCACCGCAAGCCGCTACGAAATTCGTACCGGCTTGCGGTGATATTACATCTCCGCGCCCTCACGAAGCGGCGAACGGGACCAGCGGGCCCGATCTCAGCGGGCGAACCAAAAGAGACCCCGTCTTTCGGCGGAGCCTCTATCCTATTCTTGGTGGAGATGGCGGAGGACCGAATTCGTCCGCGCGGTCCCAACTTGGCGAAGCTGGAGATACATGCACAGTGGAGCGGATCGTGGGCGAGCACTGGACAAACGCCACTCGACTTCCCGATGGAACATTAGGTGAGCCTTTAGGGGTGGCGAGGTAACTTTCGTTTATGGCCTTTATCAGTATGCAAGGAATATCTCTTGCCTTCACTGGCATTCCACTTTTTGATGGGGTCAACTTAACCATCGATCAGGGAGAGAAGGTTGGCCTGGTAGGCAGGAACGGGTCCGGGAAATCAACGCTGCTGCGGCTGATAGAGGGAAGCATTAAACCAGACTCCGGATCTGTTGCACTCCAAAAGGGCATAATCTCCGCCTATCTTTCACAAGAGGTGCCCCAAGAGTTACCCGGAACCGTCTTCGATGTAGTCGCCAGCGGGAGCAGAGAATATATCAACCTGATCACACGGAATCCGCCCCAAGGCCCCATGTTGCTACATGAAGGCACGCCGCCTCTACACGAAGGATTGGACAGCATTCACCATACCCTGGATATGGAAGGCGTGTGGTACAAGAGGGAACAGGTCAACAAAAGCCTCTCTCAACTTGGGTTGGATGCTGGTCGCGCTTTCAGTTCTCTCTCCGCTGGTCTAAAGCGTCGAGTACTCTTGAAGAGGGCGCTCGTTGGTGAGCCGGATATTCTCCTACTTGATGAACCAACTAACCATCTTGATATAGATTCTATTAAGGATCTGGAACAGACGATAGTTCGGTTTACGGGTGCCTTGATCTTCGTTACCCACGACCGGATGTTCCTGCAGAGCATCGCTACCCGGGTATTGGAAATCGATCGGGGCCGGCTGTTTGATCAGGCCTGCGACTATGAGACATTCGTGGAGCGGCGAAGCGCCGACCGCGAGGCAGAAGAGACCAGAAATGCTCTGTTCGATAAGAAGCTGCAACAGGAAGAACATTGGATTCGGGGAGGTATCAAGGCGAGGCGGACGCGCAACGAGGGCCGCGTAAGGGAACTGGAAAGAATGCGCGAGATGCGCAGCAGGTCCAGACGGGACCAGCCCGGGAAAGTGAAGATGGAAGCCCAGGAGGCCGAGCGTTCCGGAACATTGGTGGCCAAGGTTGACAATATTGGCTTCAGCTATGGCGATACTCAGGTAATTTCGAAATTCTCGACCGCCATTCTGAAAGGAGACAGGATTGGAATTCTAGGCGCCAACGGCAGCGGCAAGACCACTCTCTTGCGCCTTCTTCTTGGCATGCTCAGTCCCGTTACTGGAACAATCCGCCTCGGCGCTAACTTGCAAATCAGCTACTCCGACCAACTGCTTGAGCAATTGGACGAAAACAAAACTTCCATAGAAAACGTCGGCGACGGCAGTGACACAGTTACCGTTGACGGGAAAAATCGTCACATCCTCGGCTATCTGCAAGATTTCTTGTTCTCTCCAGATCAAGCTCGCTCTCGTGTTTCTGTTCTTTCCGGTGGGGAGCGCAAGCGGCTCATGCTCGCCCGTCTCTTCACACGGCCCTCCAATCTCCTTGTGCTGGATGAACCCACCAACGACCTAGATATCGAAACCCTCGACCTCCTTGAAGGCCTCTTGGTTAACTACGCAGGAACGATTCTCCTCGTCAGTCATGACAGGACCTTCATCAACAACGTCGTGACGAGCACTATCGTTTTTGAAGGCGGCTCCGTCGTGAAGGAGTACGTGGGAGGCTATGATGACTGGCTGCGTCAGCGCCCAGAGGAAGCAAAACCGAGTAGGGATTCTGCGCGCAACCAAAGCTTCCCCGCAGCTCAGGCACCCAGGGCGAGGGTGAAATTAAGGTTCAGCGAGCAAAAGGAACTAGATGCACTACCCGAGACTATTGAGTGCCTCGAAAGGGAACAGCAGGAGTTGTTCCGGGCCACGGGAGATCCTGCACTCTACAAAAAGGATAGGGCTGACATTGTGGCCACGACCGATAGGCTGGAAGAACTACAAAGGCTTTTGGCTGAGGCTTACACACGTTGGGAACAACTGGAACAACTCCGCCTAGATGGCGAAAACAACAGGCTGCCAAAATAGAGAGTGCCAACCAGCGTCAAGACACAGCTAATCGGGAAATAAAAGGCATAGGCACGCCTCCAACATTCCCGGCCCAGGGCCCCCCAGACCGTATTTGAGAAGGGCCATCTCAGATATCGCGCACGGTATAGTTCCACAGGGACCGAAAGGTACCTTACCGTCCATCGGTTCTCGTCAAAACAAGAGACCCCGCTTCTCAGCGGGGTCTCTTTGGTGTTCTTGGTGGAGATGGGGGAGGGTCGAACTCCCCGTCCAAGAGACGCCAGGCGCGGATGTACTACAGGCTTATCCGATGTTTATTAAGCGGAGCGAGCCGTCCACCGGCAGACCGTTCGACCGCTTGCCTCTGATCTTAGGTGCCCCTTAGTGGCGTCTGGGACACAGCACCCCGGCGATATAGCACCCTCAGCCGCCGTCGGGGCGGGCAACTGGGAGCGTGGTCACGTGAGTTACGCGGCCATTGCGAGTTGTTTCTCGCCAGTTACTTTTTTTGCCACCTTATTATCGAGTGGATGACAAACTCGACCTGCAATCCTGCCCAATTAATCCCCTGTCGAAACCACGCATCCCCAGGGCACCTCTATCTTACCACGATCCTCTATTTTGCCTTTGAAGTCGGGCCTAAACCCGCTGACGCATCGCCCGGGCGATCTCCCGGTCCGTCTCCCGCTGCTGAATCACCTTACGCTTGTCGTACTGCCGTCGGCCCTTCGCCAGCGCCAGCTCCACCTTGGCATAATGCCCCTTGATGTACAACCGCAGCGGCACTAGCGTCAGTCCCTGCTGCCCGGCCACTCGGGCCAAGCGATCGATCTCCTTGCGGTGCATCAGCAATCGGCGAGGGTGAACCGGCTCGTGGTTCCACGGACCACCACCGTCCCACGGCGAGATGTGAAGGTTCTGCAGCCAGACCTGGCCGCCCCGGACCTGCGCATACGCATCCCGAATCATCGCCTTGCCCACGCGGATCGACTTGATCTCTGTTCCGCTCAGAACGAGACCCGCCTCGAACTGCTCCAAGATCTCGAAATTGAATCGAGCGCGACGATTGTCTGCCACCGTCTTGAAGTAGGGAGTAGATTCGGTCTTCGGCTTCGCCGCAGGTTTTGTTTTGCGTGTGGTAGGCATCTGTGTATCAGTCTATCAACTTATTAATCTCTGAAAGCGCTCTGTCCAACTGTTGATCCGACGACGGCTCATCGCTTGTCGTCGCCTCAAGCGTACACAGGCCATCCAGCGCGTCCACGAAATAATCCAGGCCATCGAGCTTGTCACGCTCCTCATCGAACGCCACGCACAGCGGCTGCGTCAGTGCTCCCAGGCGCTGCGCCGACTGCACGTTCCCATTGGCACCCACCACGATATCCGGCGTGATGCCATTGCCTTCAATTACCTGGCCCTCAGGTGTGAACCATCGCGCCACAGTCACGTACAAACCCGACCCTGTTTCCAGAGGCAGCAACAGGTTCACGCTACCTTTTCCGAACGTCGTCGTACCGATGACCGCCGCGCGCCTGTGATCTTGCAGCGCGCCCGCAACGATCTCCGACGCGCTGGCCGAAAACCCGTTCACCAGCACAACCAACGGCAAATCATGTGCCGAACCGGTCCCAGAAACCCGATGCAGGTCCTCCTCGGCTCCTGGATTGCAACCCGTGCAAACCAGGCCTTCAGTCACAAACTCACTCACAACGCCCACCGCCGCCTCCACCAGCCCGCCGGTGTTGTTGCGGAGATCGAGGATCAGGCCCTTCGCACCAGTCTCACGCAGATCCGCGACCGCCTGAATCATCCCTGAAACCGTCACTGCGTCGAACGCATTGAGCCGGACGTAACCCACGTCATCTTGTTGCATCCGTGCCAGCACGCTCGTCAACTCGATTGTGTCACGGACCACCGGAATATCCAGCGGTCGAAGCGAACCTGCGCGCAGGATGGTGAGCACCACCGTCGAGTCTTTCGGCCCACGGATTAGCACAACCGCCTCCAGAAGGTCGAGTCCCTCGGTAGGTTCGCCATCGACCGCCAGCACGATATCGCCAGGCTCCACACCAGCCTTGATCGCCGGCGACCCGGGCAGCGGGCCAACAATCATCACCTGACTGTCGCGAATCGACACCTCAGCACCGATGCCTTCAAACGTAGCACCAGTGCCGCTCAGCGAGTCGGTGAAATCTGTATAGCGACCGGCTTCCAGGTACGACGTGTACGGATCATCCAGGAAATCCAAGATTCCCTGGATCGCAGCCTGATTGATCGCATCGTCGGAGAGGGAAGCACGGCCGATGAACACCTCGCGAAGCTGCGCGACGACCTCCTCGGTCTCGGCGAGGCTCGAAGGCTCGCTGCTACCACAAGCAGCCAACAGCAACAAACCAACCGTGGAGAGAACAACCACCGGGAAAGCGCGCAAATCCAGGCTCCTCACGCGCTCGGCAAGAGGTCATCGCCCCGCAAACGCACAGCTACGATTTTAGCACGCGCCCAAGCGTTCCCAACGCCCGGACTACCGGCTCCAGGAGTGCGCTTACACCCAGACGCCCAAAAACGCATGCATCCACGCAAATACGACCCCGTGGACAAACCACACGCCCACAGGCACCTGTTTCAACAGGAGACTCCAGCATCTGGAGACCATCCTGGAGAGCGGACAAAACTTAGGCTAGTTTACATAACGTAAATAGTGCGTAGCTATGATGCATAAGGGAGAGACAGGGTGAGACACCCTTAGCCGCTACTCACATGACTCAGCGGGACCCAACCAACCACCGTTAGCGCGCGGCCATGAATCCCATGCCTGAGTTTCCATCCTCGAGTCCGCCCATGTACAGAAACTCACCGTCGTTCCGCTGAACGCGCGCCAGCATCTCGGCAAAGTCCAAGTGCACCACGACTCCGCCATCGCACTCCACGCTCACGACATCACCTTGGCGTCCCGCAAGCTTCAGCGGACGCTGTTCAAATACGTTCCCGGGACCCACGCACAACTTCAGCGCTGGCTCAATAGACGCCAACGCGAGCGTATTCCGCATCAGCGCGCCGTCCACGACCGAAAATCCATCCTCTTCACAGCTGAAGAAGGCCCTCGCGGGCAGCGTGAACTCGTCATCCATCCTTTCGTCGTCCTTTCGTGGCGGCAGCCCGCCACTCATCTTTGTTCGGGCGCGTCCGCACCAGAGCAAACAACCCCACTGCAATGAACACCAACGACATACCCATATTCGCCGTCAGCAAGAACGCCACGAGACCCAGCACCGCCACCGTCTCATTGATTGCGCTGCGCATTAACTGCGCCGCGGCTAACGCCTCCGGAATGCTCTGGCCCTTGGCCAACGCTGCGCGGGCCCCCGCAGCTGAGAGTCGCTCCCTGACCAGCAATAACACGACCGCAGCAGCCGCGACAGTGCCAAGCACCGCAACATGTAGGCGGTCGTCCAGCTGCGGAAGCATCGACTTATCGGCCAGAAACGCAATGATCAGCGCGTAAATCACCGGCGCGGCCATGAAAACCAAGTGCACCACAGAGGTCACCGTGAAATTCTTGTTCAGCTCTTGATCGTCCTGCATTTGCGTCCGTGGTCGCCTTCTAGGCCGTGGTAACTGCGCCCAGCGTCGCAGCCGCCTGGTGCGCCACCATCTGCAGAGTGTCGAGGAGTTCGTCGAGCCCCAAGCCGGTAACGACCGACGTCAAGACAGCCCTCGTTCCACCAATCTCTGCCATCAGGCTCGAGTCGGCACCAGGGTCCAGCAGGTCCGCCTTATTCAACGCCAATACGCGCGGTTTATCCGTAAGTTCCAGATCGCTAAGGATCTTCTCAACCACCTCAACGTGCTCAGGAGCATTGGGGTGCGAGATATCCACCACGTGCAGCAAAACAGTCGCTTCTTTGAGTTCTTCAAGCGTGGCACGGAACGCCGCGACCAATCCCGTGGGCAGCTTCTGGATGAATCCCACTGTATCAGTCATCAGAACGGGTGTTCCGTCACCCAGCATCACACGCCGAGTAACCGGATCCAGCGTCGAGAACAATTGGTCCCTCGCGAGCACACCCGCCTTCGCAAGGCTGTTCAGCAAGCTGCTCTTGCCAGCGTTCGTGTAGCCCACTAGGGAAATCACGGGGATGCCGCTCTTGGACCGCCGCTGCCGATGCTGTTCACGCTGCTTGCGCACCTCGTCCAACTCACGCTTCATGCGATGGATGCGATGGCCGATCAGCCGGCGGTCCGTCTCGATCTGAGACTCACCGGGGCCCCGCGTGCCGATACCGCCGCCGAGGCGCTCCAAGTGGCTCCACTGTCCTGCAAGCCTCGGAAGCAGGTACTCGGCCTGCGCAAGCTCTACCTGCAACTGCCCTTCCCTACTGCGTGCATGGCGTGCGAACACGTCCAAGATCAGCGCGGTGCGGTCGATGACCTTCACCTCCTCCTTGAACGCACGTTCAAGGTTCCGCTGCTGGGTCGGCGTCAACTCGTCATCGCAGATCAACGTATCGAACTGCAACGCCTCTCGAAGCTCTAGCAGTTCCTCAACCTTGCCCTTGCCGATGTACGTGATGCTGTGTTTGTCCAAGTTTTGCAGGATGGTGCCGACCACCTCAGCCCCAGCGGTCGAAGCAAGCTGCTCCAGCTCACGAAGCGAATCGTCGATCGTCCATGGTGTTCGTTTGCCCTTGATGGCAACACCCACTAGCAGCGCCTGCTCAGGCTCCGCCTGGGTATCCACCGATCCTTTTCGTACCTTCGCTATGAACCGTGCTCCTCAGCCAATTACTACTAGTCTATGACCACAGCTCTCCATGACATAGATGATTCTCGTCGATTGCGACTGCGGTTAGGGCTTCTCAGGCAAGCGCCAGCCTTCCAGCCGGCGCAACCCCTCTTCAACGCGGTCGTCCGGCGTCGTGAGCGATAGCCGGATGTACCCCTCGCCTGCCTCACCGTAGCCACGCCCAGGCGTCACCACCACTGCATGCTTGTCCAGCAGCTCCGTGGCCACTGCAGCCGATGTCCAACCGTCCGGGCACCTCGCCCACACGTAAAGCCCTGATTTGGGCGTCGGAGCGCTCAGACCGATCGAGTTCAATACCTCGACCACCCGGTCGCGCCGGCGCCTGTAGATGTCGTTGTTCGCCTCGATCCACTCCTGCGTGGTATGCTCCAGGGCCTCGATGCCCATGTACTGCACTGCGTTCGAGATACCCGAGTCCAGGTTCGATTTCACCCGTATCAGCCCATCGATGAGCTGCTGGTTACCCACCGCGCTACCCACGCGCCAGCCAGTCATGTTGTACGTCTTCGACAGCGAGTGAAATTCGATGCCCACGTCCATCGCGCCCGGCACCTGCATGAAGCTTGGCGCAACGTAGCCATCAAATGTGACCTCGGAGTAGGCCGCGTCGTGGCAGACCGCGATGGAGTGTTTCTTCGCGAACGCCACGACCTCTTCAAAGAACTCCAACGTCGCCAAGCCACCCGTCGGATTGTTCGGGTAGTTGATCCACATCACCTTCGCCGCGTCCGCGATATCGTCAGGGATTGCCGTCAGGTCGGGCAGCCAACCACGCTCTTCCGACAACGGCATCAAGGACGACGTTCCACCAGCGAACATCGTCCCCACCGCGTACACCGGATAGGCAGGATCGGGGATCAGCGCGATATCGCCAGGGTCGATCAGGCACAGCGCCATATGGCCGATGCCCTCCTTCGCACCGATCAGTGGCACGACCTCCTTGTCACCCAGCGTCACATCGAACCGGCGCTTGTACCAATCGCCGATCGACTTCCGCATCTCAGGAAGACCATCCGACTCCGGGTAACGATGGTTCGAAGCATCCTGCGCCGTCTTCGAAAGTTCGTCGAGGATGTGCTGAGGAGTCGGGATATCGGGGTCGCCTATACCGAAGCTCACCACGTCCGCACCCTGGGCCCGCTTCTCAGCGATCTTCCGGCTGATCTCAAGGAACAGGTACGGCGGTAATTTATCTAGCCGGCTAGCAAGCTGCATGGATCCTCCAGGAGTTCGTGATAGGCGGCGCCGATTATAGCGAACACTTTGTGGAGAGCGAACGGCTCACACCTCGTTGGGGCCGCCGGTCGGTTAGGTCAGCAGATCAACAGGGGCTCGAACGACGCATGAACTAGAGATGCTACGCGGGGAATGCCCCCGAAAACACCTCGACAGCGTCGCCTTCCATGATCACCTGCCCATGACCGGGCCACGTGATGCCAAGCGTGCCGCCGGGCCAATCGAGCGACACATGATCATCCACCAGCCCGTGCAAGCGAGCAGCAACCACCACCGCGCTCACACCCGTCCCGCAAGCCAGGGTGATCCCTGAGCCACGTTCCCAGGTTCGCCCAACCAGATGGCCACGATCCTTGATGTTCACCACACTCCAATTCACCCGGTTCGGGAACACAGCGTGGTGCTCCACTAGCGGACCTACCTTATCGAGCGGGATGTCATACACCGGCGTGTCCAGGAACGACACGAAATGCGGATTGCCCATCGAAACAGCCGTCCCGAAAATGGGGTCGTTTCCGACCTGCACCGGCGCGTCGAACATCAGATCGCTAGGAAGCAACCCTAGGTTCTCGATCAAGGCGACATCCAATGCAGTGTAGTCTGACTCTCCCGCCTGCGAAGGGTCGGTCGGCACGCCCACGGCCCGCAGGATCGGTTCGCCCATGTTCACGCGAGCGCCCACGATACTCGCGGCATCCCAGAGCGGCTCCACCGTCAGCACTCCCGCACCGGTCTCAACGTTCAGCGATTCGCGGCCGCCAGCTACCAGATCACGGTCGATTACGAACTTCGCGAAGCAGCGCAGCCCGTTGCCGCACATCTCGCCTTCCGAACCGTCAGCGTTGAAGATCCGCATCCGCACGGCGGCATCGGCCACTTTCGACGGCGCCGCGAGAATGATGCCATCTGCGCCCACGCCAAAATGACGATCCGACATCGCCTTCGCCAGCCTCGGCCAATCCCGCTGCTCAGCAAGAGCGTCGATGAACAGGTAATCGTTCCCCGCACCCTGATATTTCGTGAATTCAACCATAGGAAACTCCAAGAACGATTCTACCACCGCCATGTCCCACCAGCTCCGCGCCAGCGAAGTCGAAGGGCCTTTCACATCTCCCCAACTGAGCACGCCCTTACAGCCCCAAGAGCCCCGGCACATCCGCCATGCTCACGAACACCTCAGCCCCCAGATCCGACAGCCCGTGCCTATCGCCCTTCGGCGCATAACCGAGCACGCGCATCCCCGCCTCCATCGCCCCCTGCACCCCAGCAGCGCTGTCCTCGACCACCACACAATCCTCCGGCACAAACCCCATCCCTAACGCCGCGTAGAGGAATAGATCAGGCGCAGGCTTACCCCTGGTAACGTCATATCCACTGAACACATGTCCACCAAAGTACCCCAGCAAGCCTACCCGCTCCAACTTCACCCGCGTTCGCTCCACCGTCGCGCTGCTGGCGATGCACAGCGGCAGCCCCGCGTCCGCAATCCGGCGCACCGCATGCGTCGCCCCTGCCATCACCGGCACCCCATCACGGTAGCGAGCCAACTTGCGTTCCTCTACCCGATCGAGAAATCCATCGGGCAACAGCACCTCATACTTGCCAGCCAGATCGTTGAACATGTCCGAATCACGCGTACCGAAGTACCTCTCGTGCTCCCCGAACGTCAACGTGATGCCCAGCTCCGCCGCCATCCCCCGTGAAACGTCGTATGCAACGGCCTCGCTGTCCACCAGCACGCCATCGCAGTCGAATATCACCAGCCCTGGTTTGCCCATGAGCGCGATGTTACTGATATCGTGACCCCCATGCACTCGGCCCTAGCACGACGTCTCCCCTTTTACTACGGCTGGGTCATCGTCACTGTATCCGGACTCAGCGGCGCCTTCATTTCCGGCACCACCTCATGGGGCCTTGGCATCTTTGTGACCCCCATGCAGCAAGAGTTCGGTTGGAACCGCACCCTCTTCTTCCTCCCCCTTGCCGTCGGCGCGCTCGTGTCCGCTGCAGCGGGCCCTCTCTTCGGGCCCGCCTTCGACAAGCGTCACGGTGTTCGGATCGCGTTCGCCGTTGGAGTCGTCATCTTCGCCGGGTCGCTCATCGCCATGCGCAACGTCTCCGGCTTCACCTACTACCTGCTCGTCTACGGCGTCCTTGGAGGCATCGGCCAGTTTGCCCTCATCTCCACGCGCGCCATTCTCCCCAAGTGGTTCATACGTAAGCGAGGCCGGGCGTTCGCCACAACAGGCAGCATCACGAGCCTTGGCCCACTCATTTTCCCACCCGCCCTCCAAATCATGATCACCACCATCGGCTGGCGCGATACTTGGATGGTCGTCGGCATCGCCTTCCTGGTGTTGATGATTCCCGCGACTACCCTCATCATCCGTAGCCCCGAAGACCTCGGCCTCCACCCAGACGGCGACACACCAATCACCAGTACGACCCCCCAAGCTACCGTACATTCCGCCGCCGCCACCGAGATCAGCTACACGCGGCATGAGGCCGCCCGCACCCTGCGCTTCTGGCTGCTCATAGCCGCAGTCGTCGCAGGCACCGTCTCGCTCCGCGGGATGATCCCCAACATCCAACCATTCCTCGTCCACCAGGGACTCTCCGCCACCGCTGCATCCTTCTCCTTCTCCGTCTACGCCGTCACCACCATCGTCTCCGCCTTCATCTGGGGCACCTTCGCCGACCGCCACGGCGCGCGTGGGCCGTTCCTCGGTCTCACCGTCGTCATGGCAACGTCCATGGGCCTGCTCTGGATCGTTGACGCACAGCCCATCATGTTCGCCGCCATGGCCTACCTCGGCGTCGGCGCCAATGCGTTCTTCATCATGGGTGGCCTCTTCGTCGCTAACTCCTTTGGCCGTGCCCACTACGGCGGCATCAGTGGTCTCTTCCAGCCTTTCAACAGCGCCGCTACCTACAGTGGTCCGCTCCTTTTCGGAGTCCTCTACGATCTCACCAACAATTCCTACGGAGTGCTCTTCACTTTCGCCGTCTCCCTGTGGGTGATCTCGTTCGTCACCGCGTACCTCGTGCAGCCCGGGCAACGCCCCGTTGCCTCAAGCTCTGTAGCGCGTTAGCGTATGCCGGAGCCCCGTTCTCGCCCGACCCCGAAAAGGACCTACTACGTGAAGCTAACTCCCACCGATGCCCTCCTCGTGATCGACCTGCAGAACGACTTCTGCCCGGGCGGCTCAATTGCAATTGCAGGCGGAAACGCGGTCGCTGCGCAGATGGCCAAGGCAGCCGCCTACTTTGCCGAGGCTCAAGCCCCCATCTACGCAACCCAGGACTGGCACCCGAAAGAGCATGCTTCATTCCGAACTAAGGGCGGCCCCTGGCCTCCCCACTGCATCCAGAACACCCCCGGTGCAGCGCTCCACCCCGATCTCGAGCTTCCCGCTAACGCCATCGTCGTCAAGAAAGGCGCGACCTCCACCAAGGACGCCTACTCGGGCTTCGTCGACTCGAACCTTGAGGACCAGCTCATCGCCGCAGGCATCAAGCGCGTAGTCGTTGGCGGTCTCGCCACCGACTACGTCGTGCTCAACACCGTGATCGACACCTTGGACATCGGCATCGAGACCTACGTTCTCACGGATGCCGTCGACGCCATGAATATCGAGCCCAACGATGGCCTACGTGCGCTCCACCTCATGCAGACCACCGGAGCGACCCTCATCACCCTCGCCGACCTCCTAACCGACGTCGATGGTGGCTCCACGTCAGCGATACCAACCGACAACGAGCAATCGTGAATCGCAGCACTGGCCGCACCGTCGCCGCTCGCGCTAAAATCGACTCCCTAGAGCGCCAGAACAAAGGATCCGTGGAATGAAACTCGGCTATTTCACCCTAACCGACAACCCGGTTGGATACGGCGAGCGCCGCCGCGACCCCAACCAATACTTCGATGAGGTCATCGAAGAGGCGATCTACGCCGATGCCCTTGGTTACAATTCCGCCTGGCTGCCGGAGCACCACTTCGGATTGTTCGGCGTACTCGGCGCTACATCCACCGCACTCGCCTACATCGCCGGAAAAACGGAGCGCATCAAGCTCGCGCCCGCCACTATCCTCCTACCGGCACACCACCCAGTGCAGGTCGCTGAGCAGTACGCAACCCTCGACCGTCTCAGCAAAGGCCGTGCCATCGTGTCGGCTGGGCGCGGCTACGACAAGCGTGAATACGACGCGTTCGGTATTCCCTTCGACGAGAGCCGCGAGCGATTCAACGAAGGCATGCTGCTGCTGCGCAAAGCCCTCACGGAAGAGAACATCACCTGGGCAGGCAAACACTACCCGCTGCCGGACCCCATCACCGTGCTCCCCCGCTCCGTCCAGCAGCCATCGCCGCCGATTTCCGTCGCAGCCTTCAGCCGCCCCACCGTGGAGTTCGCTGCCGAGAACGGCTTCGACGTGATCTTCGCGCCATTCGCCGCTTCCATGATGTTCGGCGGCCTCGAGAATGCCGTCGGCGAATTCAAGGAGATCGCAACTAAGGCGGGCTATCCCGACAGTAAGGCGCTCTGCTCCTACTTCTTCGGCCTTGCCGACAACGACGCGGAAGAGCGCGCAATCAAGGAGCGCCTGCTCTTCTACCTCCAGGCCATCACGCCTGCCTTCCCTGGCGACATCAAGACCGCGCCACCCCACATCGCCTACTTCGTGGACATCGTGAACAAGCTCCTCTCCATGAAGGCCGAGGACCTCGGCGAGCGCAGCATCGTCACCGGCAACGCCGAACGCGTCACCGAGCACCTCAAGTCTGTCGAGGCCGCTGGCATCTCGGAGGTCATCCTCTACTTCAACATGGGCGCCTACCCCCACCTCGACACCATGCGCATGATGGAACGCTTCGCCAAAGAAGTCATGCCCAACTTCTCCTAACTCACTTCCGCCACACCCCCTGGTTCCTCAGTGCTGCGCCGTTGTTCCCTGATCACAGCGGAACCGAATCGATCTCTCACCACCCCATCATCCCCCCTAGCAGTCGACGTCCGGAAACGCCCGCAACAACAAACGGCGAGCCATCACTGGCCCGCCGTTCACGTCATCTAGTACCTATTCGGACGAGAACTAAGCCTGCGCATCCACCGCAGCTGACGTCCCCGCCAGCTTGCCAAACACCGAACCAGCCATCAGACCCGCGCCACCGGCATAATTGTTGTAGAACAACCCCCCAACCATCTCACCTGCCGCGTAGAGGCCCTTGATCGGTTCCTCAGACGTGTCCATCACCTGCCCACGTTGGTTGATTCGCAGACCGCCGAACGTGAACGTGATGCCGCACGTCACACCGAAACCCTGATACGGAGGTGAATCGAACGGCAGCGCCCAGTTGGACTTCGCGGGCTCGATGCCTTCGGTGTGTACGCCATCCAGGACCGTCGGGTTGTACTCGCCTGGCTGCACCGCAGCGTTGTACTCCATAACTGTCGCCGCCAACCCCTCAGGGTCAATATCCAACATCTCCGCCAGGTCCTCGATCGTATCCGCCTCGGCCATCGTGACCTCTTTGATGCGGTACTCCTCGCGCAGCAAGTGCAGCGTCTTCTGATCGAACAGTTGGTAGGCCACACGTTGGGGCTGCGTCAGGATCTGCTTACCGTACTTCGCGTAGGTGTAATTGCGAAAATCAGCACCCTCGTCCACAAAACGCTCACCGTTAGCATTGACGATTAAGCCGAACGGGTACGAGTGCTTCTGGTACAGGTCAGTGATCGACCGATTGCCGAACGGCGGAGCGTTCAAATCCCACGCAACGGCATGGCAACCCTGCCAGTGACCGAACGATTGCGCCCCGATGTCCAACGCCATGTTGATGGCATCGCCCGTGTTATAGCGCACGCCGCGCACCTTTGCCAGGTCCCATCCTGCGCCGAGATACCGTGCGCGCATCTCAGCGTTTGCCTCGAACCCACCGGCCGCCAGCACGATGCTCTTGGCGTACAGATTGCGATAGCCGTCAGGCCCCTTCACCGTCACGCCCTCCACCGCGCCCGACTGATTGACGAGCAATTTGGTCGCCGCCGTCGCGTAGTGAACCGCAATCTCTTTCTTGAGCGCGATCTCGAATAGCTGGTCAGACAACCCCTTGCCACCGCCGACCGCCTCCAGACAGAGGCCGCCCCAGAACCGGAACTTACCGTCGATCTTGAACGCCTGGTGTGACCACGACGGCACCAATCGCACACCCTGCTTGGTCATCCACTGCATGGTCGGGAACGAATCACGAACCAGATAATTGGCCATCTCCTGATCGCTCATACCCTCGGTGACCCTCATCAGGTCCTCGAAGTACTTGCTCTCCGGGTACGTACCCACCTCGATCACGTCAAGCTCGGCCTCAGACATGTCCGGCACCAGCTTCAACACATCATCGATTCCCTTGTAGGAAAACCTGATTGCGCCGCCGGTAAAGTAAGTGTTGCCACCACGATCATGCTCAGGAGCCTTCTCCAGCACGATCACCTTCAATCCCGCCTCATTCGCCGCCAACGCAGCGCTCAACGCCGCGTTCCCCGCGCCGACCACAATAACGTCGGCGTCGTACGCCACATTCGAATCTGCCATAGGTACCATCTCCAAGAGATCCCCTCTCATTGGGGAGAGGGCCAGGGTAAAGGGGGCAACTGCTAGACCGTACCGGGCTCAGGCGCCCCTGTAAAGCGGCAAGCGTCCTGATTGGGAGATCACGATCGCTATCCCTGTTAACGTCATTGTGAGGCCGCGCCGCGCGGTACCGAAGGGTCGCTCTCCGGTCCCCTCGCCGTCCCGCTAGTTTCGCGAAAGCCAGCCCTTAGGCTTGAAGGGAATCTCTCCCCACTCCCGCACCTCTGCTTCCCCTTGGTAAAGGGGAAGCAGAGGAAGCAAGCGCAACGCGATGCAACAGAATGCGACAAGCCACACAATGCAGGCCACACCACTAACGCCCACGCGCCATTCGGGTCTGTCGAGAGTCACCTCACCCCAAGCCCCGCCCCACAATGTCTCTCCGCCAGCCCTTCAGCCAAATACAAAGAGCCCCGACCGTATTCTTGACTCCTTGGGCTAACGGTCTGCTCACCGAGCACCAAACCACTGACGCCTTGAATCAACAGGGCCGCAACGTTGCCAAAACCAAAGCCCCAATCCCTCGCGTTTGACAGCCAGCCAGGCCCACGCGTATGTTCACGCACGTCCAAGCGACGATTAGACGAGTACCGGAGGGGATCCATGGCCGACAAGAAACAATTCAGCTTCATCTCAGCAAGTAACGAGCGCATCGCTCCCCTGCTCAGCGGTGACGTGCAGGTTGAGGGCGCGGAACTCATCTGGACCAACTCTGATCCCTCCGAGACCTTCTGGCGCCAACTCAAGTTCGAGGAATTCGAGGTCTGCGAGATGTCCTTCTCGTCACTCCTCATCGCACTCTCCCAGGGCATGGACATGGTCGCCATCCCCGTATTCCCCTCCCGCCGCTTCATGCACGCCCTCATCTCCGTCCATGCCGACGCTGGCATCGAGAAGCCCAACGATCTCAACGGCAAGCGAATCGGGGTCGGTGAGTACCAGCAGACCGCGTCCCTATGGCTGCGCGGAGTGCTCCAGCACGACTTCGGCGTTGACCAGTTCACCGTCGACTGGTACATGGAACGCTCCCCCGAGCTCAGCCACGGCGGGGCCACGGGCTTCAAGCCCATGGACGGGATTAAGTTCCACCAGATTCCCAACGACAAGAGCTTGGCAACCATGCTCGCGGCCAACGAGATCGACGCCGCGCCCATCGGTCGTGCATTCACCACAGAGAAGAACGTCATCGACCGCTCCACCACCGTCAGGCCGGCCAACGCCGACTGGAGTAAAATTAAGCCCCTGTTCCCCGACCTCGTCGCGGAGGGCACTCGCTTCTTCAAGGAGCACGGCTACATCCCTGCAAACCACTGCTACGCCATCCGAGGCGACGTATACCGCGCAAACCCCTGGCTCGCCTTCAACCTCTACGCAGCTTTCGTGAAGGCGAAGGAAGCCTGGTACACCCAGCTCAACAGCAAGATCCCATCGGACATGGTCTTCGGCCCCCAATACATGGCCCAAACCCGCGCCACCTTCGGCAGCGACCCCTACCCCTACGGGGTCAAAGACAACGCCAAGATGATGCAGACCATGATCGACTTCTCCCACGAGCAAGGATTCATTCCCCGCAAATTGGAGTTCGGCGAGATTTTCGCGCCCAACATCTTGGACCTGTAGTCACCAGCGCCCAGACCTGGTATCACAGCAGCACCAACTCTGCACAGCAGCGAAGAAAGAGGAGCAACATGTTCGGAGAAAACAAAGTCATCGACGTCCACGGGCACATGACAACGCCTGCAGGATTCCGCGGAGCCATCGCCAACTGGGTGTCCCAAAACACCGGCCCCAGCAACCACGGCGCCTTCCCTGAGCTCAGCGACGACTCCATGGCCACCGCCAACAAACGCCACCTCGACATGCTGGACGATCACAGCATCGACTACCAACTACTCTCACCGCGCCCCATCGCCATGTGGCACTGGATGCGCCCCCATCTGCAGTACGACTGGGCCCACTTCACGAACGACACCATCGCCCAGATCATGCGCCTCTGGCCCGACCGATTCGGCGGCATCGCACAACTCCCCCAGAACCGCGACCTCGACTCGTCCCACCTTGTGGAAGAGCTCGAGCGCACCGTCAAGACCATGGGCTTCGTCGGCGCACTCGTGAACCCTGACCCCGGTGGAGACCGTGGCACGCCCGGCATGCACGAGAAGTACTGGTACCCCCTCTACGAGAAGGCCCAGGAACTCAACGCCGTCCTGATGATTCACCCCTCTGTCAGCCTCGACCCTCGCTTCGAGATCGTCCCCGCCAACTACCAGATGAACAACGTCATCGAGGAGTACATCGCCATGCAACTCCTCGAGCACGGGCGCGTTTTCGACGACTTCCCAAACCTCAAGGTCTTCGTCTGCCACGGCGGCGGTGCACTCCATCGCTTCATCGAGGAGGACTACCACCGCGGCCACCGCGATCTCACCAAGAACCTCTGGTTTGACTCATGCATCCTGGAGAAGGAACTACTCTCCACCATGATCAAGCAGAAGAACCCGAAGCAGGTCCTCTTCGGCACTGAGGCCCCTGGTTCCGGCGCAGCCGTTCGTAGCGAGACCGGACGCCCTGGCGACGACCTAGTTCCAGTCATCGGCTCCTACGACTTCCTCTCCAACGACGACAAGAAGGACATCTTCTACGACAACGCCTTCGACGCAGTGCCCCTGCTCACCAAGGCCGCTGTCGGCGACTAAGATTTCACAAGTTCAGCAAAAAAGGGGCGCTCTCGGTGGAGCGCTCCTTTCTGATTCGTCATCTAAGCGCCCGCCTACGGGAAGGTCGCCTCAACCGCCCCCACGCCTGCGAACTCCGACCTGATCGTATCGCCCCGCAAGATTGGGTACTGCCGCGTGAACGACCCCGTCATCACCAGATCGCCCGCCGCCAACGACCTTCCGAACTCCGCCAAGCGGTTCGCCAGCCACATCACCGAGTTCACCGGATGCCCCAGCACCGCATCACCCGTCGCAGTATCCACAACCGTTCCGTTAATCATCACCGTCAGCCGAACTCGATCCAAGTCAGGAGCATCCCGCAGACGCACCGGCGTCCCCAGAACGACCCCTTTCTGTTGGAGATTGTCCGGAACCACCATCTCCAGATGGCCCGTAAAATCCCCACGCGTCTCCACCAGCTCGAACGCCAGCGCGACCGTTGAGATTGCAGCCTCAGCGTCAGCCCGCGTTACACTCGGCCCCACCAGGTCACTCCCCATCGTCACGCATAGCTCATTCTCGAACCCTGGCCCGATCAGCGCATCGTGAGCAATCGCATCGCCTAAGCTATGCAGCCCATCGTCCAGCAGAAAGCCGAACCCCGGCTCGTGCACGCTGAACTGGTCCTGAATGGGCTTCGCCGTCAGCCCCACCTTCCAACCAACCTGCCGCCTCCCCCCGACGCATAATGAGCCACCAGCGCCAGTTGGACCGCGTACGCCTCTTCCAGCAGCAGATTGCCCTCCCACACCTTCGGGAAGAACCCTCCTGCCTGTCTACTCTTCAGGAATATCTCCAGCGCCTGGCCAGCGTCGAAATTATCCACCGC
>Ga0302123_10000352_pt1 | contig 37709 bp, 34 predicted proteins | sample CB21_321_MG_FD_203109 | JGI IMG/M metagenome (GOLD analysis project Ga0302123, IMG submission 203109) | Marine microbial communities from Western Arctic Ocean, Canada - CB21_32.1 | ecosystem: Environmental > Aquatic > Marine > Oceanic | place: Canada: Western Arctic Ocean | collected 2017-09-28 | reverse complement strand
CGGTAGAAGACGCGGCAGTGGTCGGCCTGCCCGACGAGAAGTGGGGCCAGGCCATAACGGCGCTGGTGACCCCGGCCGAGGGTACGCAGGCCGGCGAGGACGAACTGCGCCAGCACGTGCGCGAACTACTGGCGGCCTTCAAGGTGCCCAAGCGCGTATTCTGCGTCGACTCACTCGGACGCACGCCCGCAGGCAAGATGGACTACAAGAACGTGACAGCCCGGGCCCTCGAACTGGTGGACCAGGACCAGGCGGCAGGGGCTTAGCGGCCAAGCAACCCGCGGACCTCGTCGGCCACCAGGCGCGCGCGCAGATGTGGAATCTCGTGCCCGATACCGGGTAGCTCCAAGTACCTTGCCTGCTCAAGATTTTCGGCCAGGCGGCGGTTGTTGGCCAGCGCACGGGTGTCTTCGCCTCCCACCACGATGGTAACCGGAACCTTTATGCCCCTGTAAGCGGGGCCGATGGCGTCGAGCGCCGGGGGAAGTTCTATTAACTCGTGGGCGCGCTGCACCATGGGGCCAGGACGGGCAAAGTGGATGGCAAATCGGCCGGCGTAGCCCGGTGGAATCGGGTCGGGCGCAAAGGCCTCGGCCAGGCCTTCCTCGACCAGGGGACCCAGCAGGGGCGCCAGCGAACGGCTCACCAGCGGACCAAGCACCGGAGCCGCCGCGAGGTGTTCAAGAAACCCCGACTCAACTCCCTCGCCGTAAACGGCGCCACCCAGCAAGAGCATGCCGTCTACGATCTGCGGATGGCGAACGGCAGTGGCCAGCGCCAGCGAGGCGCCGTAGCTGTGCCCCACCAGCACGGCGCTGTCGACGCCGAGAGCGGCCAGCAGGCCCGGCAAAAGGTCGGCCTGGCCAAACAGGCCGAGGGCGCCGTCGTTTCCGCCGTCGGTGTAGCCGTAACCAACGCGGTCAATGGCTATCACGTCGTGATCAACCGCCAACAGCTCGAAAACCCCGGGGCCGCCGTCACCCGTGAGGCGAAAATCGTCGGCAAAACCCGGGGAACCGTGCAGCAGCAACACGGGGCTGCCCTGCCCCTGCCTGAGCACGTGGAAGTTCAGGCCGTCCACCTCTACAAAAGAGCCCGCCGCTGGAAAAGTGCGCTGCATATCGTCGTTCTGCAGCGCCTGTACTCCCACCAATACCAGTGCTGTGAAAAGCAGGTAACCCGGCAGCCTGAAAAACAAAAAACGCATGCCGCCTTCTAGCACCACCGCTTCCCCCCCGAAAGGGGAAGACAGCCTGGTCTCTTGACGCAGGGGGTCATCAAGGTCACCATCGTGATCGTGGCCAAGGACTTACAGGTAGACTGGCAGCGCAGCGGCAGCGGCGTAGTCGTGGCCGCCGACGGGCAAGCCCCCTCCACGGCCGGCCGCGACTGGAAGTCGGTGCTCTCCGAACGCGAGATCCGCGAATTGCATAGCGTAAACAACCTTCGTGGGCTGTGGTCGCTGGCGGTCAACTGGAGCATCGTGGCTGCCGCCATGGCGCTGGTCGCCGCCTGGCCCAACCTGCTGACGGTGGTCTTCGCCCTGTTCGTCATCGGCGCCCGCCAGCTCGGCTTCGCCGTGCTCATGCACGAAGCCTCGCACGGCGCACTCCTCTCCAAGCGTCGAGCCAACGACCTGGTGGGCAATTGGCTGTGCGCCTACCCGGTTTGGTCAGACATCGCCCCCTACCGGCCCTACCACCTCGAACACCACCGCCTCAACTGGACCGACGAGGATCCCGATCGAACCCTTACGCGTCCCTTCCCGATCAGCCGCGCCAGCATGAAGCGCAAGCTGTGGCGCGACCTGTCAGGACAGACCGGCTGGAAGCGCGCCAAGGCTACACTGCAAAGAGACCTCTCGATCAGCAAGGGCCGCGCCCGCCGTCGCGAGTCGGCAGACGGCTTTACCTACAACAACCTGCTGGGCGTGCTCACCACCAACGCCGCGCTGCTGGCCTTGCTAACGGCCCTGGGCCACCCGTTGCTCTACCTGCTCTGGCCGGTTGCCTGGCTCACGACCTACAGCCTGGCCATGCGCATACGCTCGATCAACGAGCACTCGATGATCGCCGACCCGGCCGATCCGCTGCAGAACGCGCGCACCACGCTGGCGAGCTGGTGGGAGCGCCTGCTACTCGCGCCCAACCGGGTGAACTACCACCTCGAACACCACCTCTTCATGGCGGTGCCGCTTTACAGGCTGCCCACCATGCACCGCCTGCTCAAGGAGCGCGGTGTACTCGACGGTGCCTGTATCGTGCGCGGCTACGCAGGCACGCTGCGCCTGGCCGCTGGCCGCCCCTGATTTGGCCGCCCCTGATTTGGCCGCCCCTGATTACTCCTCGAGTCGCAGGGGTATGAGTTCTTCACCGGCAGCACGCCTGCGCTTGATCTCGTCCACCGTCTGCTCGAGGGCAACAAAGCGCTCCGGGGTGCTCGGGTGCGAAGCCATGAACGCGCCATCAATAGACCCCGGGTGTTCGACAGCCATGCGCCGCCAGAGCATCGGCGCTCCCGACACTTCGTAACCTGCGCGGGCAGCAACGTACATGCCCATGTAGTCGGCCTCGGCTTCAAAACCCACCGAGGAAGCGTTCGCGCCGATAGAAGCGCCCATCATCTCGCCGGTACCTGCCGTGTTAACGCCGGCGGCCGCCGCGCCGATGTCAACGAGCAGCCCGAGAAGTCGGCCCACCACGTAGTTACCCTGTTGCTTGTGTACATGACTGAGCACGTTGTGCGCCATCTCGTGGCCGACCACCAGCGCCAACTCCTCGTCGCTCTCCACGAACTTGATCATGCCGCTGAAGATGACCACGCGACTGCCGTCCGCAAAAGCGTTTACCGAATCGCCCACCTCCATATGCACCGGAAACGCACAGGCTGTCACCGGCTCTACCGTCACCCGCCGGCCGGCCTGGTCGCCGCCGAGCTCGAGCTCGAGCGCGGCTCCCGCAGCCCTCGCCTCCTCGATGAAGCGCGCCACATCTTCACCGTCGTGCACCTCGTGGCCGTTGATCGAATCCACGACCCAGCCCGTCTTCAGCCCGGCGGTCTCGGCAGGTGAGCCGGGTTTGATCAGCTCGATGGTCGGACGCTCGCCCAGGCCAAGTACGGTCGCGGCCGCGTCCCTGAAGTTCTCGGCGATGTCATTGCGACTGCGCACGAGCAAGCCGTAGTAAGGCCCAACCTGTTCGCCGCAAAGCGCCACGCCCTGCACGCGCAGCCGCGACGCAACACGCGACAGGCGCTGGCGCCGCACCTGCAGGAGTTCGTAAAAAAGCTCCTTCTGGCGTCGGCCTTCCTCGCTCACCGCCGAAGCCGAAACCACCGGGGCCTGCAGCACCGGCGTGCAGGCCGGCGCCGCCAGGAGCAACGCAGACAACAGCAACACCACTGACAGGGGTCCCCTTGTAAGCCCCACGAGTTGCAGCCACGATTTCAATTCACTCGACACCCCCCACTATTAGTAAGTAGAGCGGCGGATTTTCAAGACCCGGCGGGCTCGTTACATTCGCCGTTGTTACAAAGTTGGAACAAACACGTGTAACGAGTGAAGATAGAGTAAGAAATGAGCAGCCGAGCAAGCAGGAAAACAGCCGGGGATACCGCGCCCGCGGCCGGCAGAACGAGTGGCCGTGTAAAGGCCGGTAGTGTAATCGCCATAACAGCGCTGCTTGGGCTGGCCGCGGTGGCCCACCTGGCCGGCGACGATCTGCCCGCCTTGCTCGAGTGGATTCGCGGTCGCGGCACTACCGGGGCCGCGGTGTTCGTCGCCGTCTATGCGCTGGCCACGGTTGCCATGGTACCCGGCTCGCTGCTTACGCTTGCCGCCGGCGCCGTCTACGGCGTGGCAAACGGAACCGCCCTGGTCATGGTCGGTGCCACCCTGGGAGCCAACCTCGCCTTCCTGGTCTCGCGCTACCTCGCCCGTCCGGCGGTCGAAAGCCGCCTGCGCAAGCGACCGGGCCTGGCCACCATGGAGGCGGCCGTTGCACAGCGCGGCCTGCGCGTGGTCTTCCTGCTGCGGCTGTCACCGCTGTTCCCCTTCAACCTGCTCAACTACGCACTCGGTCTCACCTCGATACGCGCGCGTGACTACCTGCTCGCCTGCGCTGGCATGCTGCCGGGCACATTGTTGTACGTTTACTATGGAGCGGCCGGGGGCGAAGCCGTGCAACTCGCCGGTGGCAACAGCAGCCATGGACCAGGCTGGTACGCCACCATGCTCGTGGGCCTGTTGGCCACGGTGGCCGTCACCGCCATGGTGACCCGCTACGCGCGTGCGGGACTCGCTGACATCGACGAAGCGGCCACGCCCGGAACGGCCCATGATAGTTTACCCGGCCACAACTCGAACAGCGGCGAAGGCAGCACAAACTGAGCAGCGGGTCTTGTCGCAGCCGCGGGCAGCGACCTATAGTCGGCCCGTCGCTGTTGTGCCGACAGGCTGTGTAGCCTGCAAAAACAACGGCAGGAGAAAACTGTATGTTAAAAATCCATGGGGTCAGCCCTTCCCCCTTCGTGCGCAAGGTGCGCATCGTGCTCGAAGAAAAGAACCTGGCCTACGATCTCAACCCCATCATGCCGGGCGCAGGTGATGACGGCCTTGCCGCCATCAGCCCGCTGGGCAAGATCCCCGTGCTCGAAGAGGACGGGTGGACCATGCCCGACTCGTCGGTGATCATCGCCTACCTCGAAGCAACACACCCCGACCCGCCCGTATACCCGGTCGAGGCCCGATTGCTGGCTCGCGCGCGCTGGTTTGAAGAGTACGCCGACACGGCGCTGGTGAGCGTCATCGGACCCGATATCTTCTGGCAGCGCGTGGTCGGCCCGGCCTTCCGCGGCGAGGTCTGCGACGAGTCGGTGGTCAGAACCGCCATAGACGAGAAGCTGCCGCCCTTGTTCGACTACATCGAAGGTGAACTGGGCAGCAACGACTACCTGGCCGGCGACTTCTCCATAGCCGACATCTCGGTCGTGAGCATGCTGATCAACATGGCCCACGCCTCCGAATCGGTGGACAGCGCCCGTTGGCCAGGGCTCGCCGGGCTGTACCAGCGCGTCGTCGAACGACCGACTGTGGCCAGGCTCATCACTGAAGAACGCGAGTTATTCCAGCAGGCCGCGTAAACGCGGGGGGCAGGCGACAGGATGAAGAAAGGGTTACGAGCGCTGCTCGTCGTGGCGTTACTCGCGGCCGTTACCGTGGGGGCCCTGCGCTGGAAGCTGTCCGGGCTCGAACACGAACGCGTCAGCGGTGACGTGTACATGCTGCGGGGCCTTGGCGGCAACGTGGCCGTACTGGCGACGTCGGAGGGCGCGGTGGTGGTCGACACGATGACCTTCGCTTTCCAGGGCGAGGCCATCCGCAAGCTTGCCGAAGAACTGGGCGGCGGCCCGGTGCAGGCCATACTCAACACCCACTACCACCTCGATCACAGCCACGGCAATCCCGGTTTCGACGGCACGCCCAAAGTAGTGGCCACCGAGCGCACCCTCCACCACATGCTCAGCCGCGACGCCGACTTCTGGGAGGGCGACGACCGCAAGCTGCCCAACACTACCTTCAGCGAGCAGTACGAAATGAGCATCGGCGGCAAGACCATCCGTGCCGTGCACCCGGGGCGCGGACACACCGACGGCGATCTCGTGGTGCTGTTCGTGGAAGACCGGGTGTTGCACGCCGGCGATCTGTTCTTCAACAAGCGCTACCCCAACATCGATCTCGAGGCCGGCGGTTCGGTGCGCAAATGGGCGGCCACGGTCGACAAGGTGCTGGAACTCGACTTCGACCGTGTCATACCCGGGCACGGCGAGGCCACCGACCGCGCCGGGCTGCGAGCTTTTCGCGACTTCATGGCCGAGCTGTGGGAGCAGGGCCAGCGCGCCGCCGCGGCCGGGTGGACGCTGGAAAAAACCCTGGCCATGACCAGGCTGGAACTGGACGAAGGTTACGACACGATGGAAGTCCCGCTGCTGCTCAAGCTCGACCGCGATTTCGTCGTCAGCCGCGCCTGGCAGGAAGCCAGCGGCGCTGTCACCGCCGACCCCTGACCGCCGGACGCTGCCCTTCGAAGCCAGCCCTGGACGCCGTGGGTGGGACGACCCGGGTCAGGCTGGCGTAAGAACAGCTCCGGTTATAGGCTCGGGCCGCGGCCGCGGCTGACGCGGCCCCACGGAGACCCCCTATGGCCCTGATGATGTTGTTGCTCGGCGCCCTGAGCGCCTGGTTCACCTGGAATGTTTACCGTCCTACCTACACCGGCGACAGGGCCTCGGCACTGAGTTTCTTCGCCGGGTGGCTGGTGGGCGAACTCGCCCCTCACAACGTCGCGCTGCAGGCACTGCTCGCCATTATGCTGGTTTCGGGCGGCGCACTGGATTCACTTTTCGGCAACATCGGCATGCTCCTGCTGCTGGGCTCCTGGGCCGCCCTGCTCAAGGAGTGGTGGGGCGCCACCGAAACACCCGCGCTGGTAGAGTCGGTGCTCAGGCGTGGCCTTGGAGCCGACTACCGTGACACGGTACCCGACGACAGGCGGCAGGCCTTTGATAGCGAGACCCGCTGGAAGCCCGTCGCGCGGCCGTTTCCCATTGCCCTGCCCGACGTGGAGCGCGTGGCCGACATACACTACCGGCGCGTGCGCGGCATCAACCTGCGGCTGGACGTCTACCGAAGCCGCTCGGCTCCCTCCAACTGCCCCACCCTGCTGCAGATCCACGGCGGCGGCTGGGTCATCGGCAGCAAGAACGAACAGGGACTCCCCCTCATGCAGCAGATGGCCTCACGCGGCTGGGTCTGCGTGAGCGTCGATTACCGGCTCAGCCCGCACGCCACCTACCCCGATCACCTGGTCGACATAAAGCACGCGATAGCCTGGGTACGGGAACACGGCGCGGACTACGGGGCCAACCCCGACTTCCTGGTCGTGACCGGCGGCTCGGCTGGCGGACACCTCGCGGCGCTGGTAGCGCTGACGGCCAACGACCCCGAGTACCAACCCGGTTTTGAAAACGTCGACACCTCGGTAGCCGGCTGCGTACCCTTCTACGGCGTCTACGACTTCACCAACCGCAACGCCAACCTCTACAACCAGGGCCTGCTCAAGGTGCTCGAAGAAAAGGTAATGAAGGCGTCCATCGAAGAAGCACCGGACGAGTACCGCAAGGCTTCGCCGCTTGATCGCCTGCACGCAGACGCGCCACCGTTCTTCATAATACACGGCGAACGCGACAGCCTGGTGCCGGTGGAAGACGCCAGGCAGTTCAGCTCGGCCCTCGAAGAAGCCTCCGACGAGAAGGTACTGTACGCCGAGATCCCCGGCGCCCAGCACGCCTTCGAGATATTCCCCTCGTTGCGCAGCCAGGCCGTCATAGACGCGACCGACCGGTTCCTGGGATGGCTGTACGGCAGCTGGCTGGAGGCGAGACAGGACAAGTCGCCGACCGCCGATGTCGCCACCGACAGTAGTTCGAGCGAAGAGCCCGCCCGGGTAGAGGCCAAAAAGTCAAAGACGGCCAAGTCGAAAGCCGGCAAGGCGGGCAAGGCCAAGACCGACGCGGCCAAAAGTGGCAAAGGCGACCCGGCCACCGACACGCTGCACTGAAACCCGCCGCTCGGCAGCCGGCAGACTCAGCAGCCGGTAAACTCAGCCCCGCAATTGGTCGATGCGGGCAGCGAGTATGAAGTCGTTGCGGCTCAAGCCACCCACTGTGTGGGTGTGCACGCAGACCTCCACCTTTCCCCAGGCAAGCGTGATGTCGGGGTGATGCTGCTCGGCTTCGGCGACCTCGCCCACCCGGTTGACAAAATCCAGGGCTGCCACGAAATCCTTGAACTCCCAGCTGCGCTGCAGGTGGTGCCCGTCTTGTATGCTCCAGCCGTCCAGCGCCTCGAGCAGCTCGCCGGCCTCGCCCGCGTCCATGGCCGGCGACCCCTCGGCGCAGGGCGCGCAGTGAGCCGCTGCCAGTTCCTCGGTGTTGCTGTTGCTGCTTGTCATCTATTCAACCTCCGGACGTACTCCGACGCCGTTCTCCTGACCCCTGAATCGCCGTGCTCATCGGCCAGTCGCTCGAGCGACGCCAGTGCACCGTCCGAGATGCCGGCCAGTCGCACCAGGGCCGAAAGAGCCGCCAGCACCACGAGCGATTCCTGGTCGGCCAGCCCGTCGAGCAAAACCGTTTCCTCACCCGCCCCGGCGCGGGCCATGCAGTAGAACGCCATTCGCCTTTCCAGGGGGCTCCCCTCCCGCGAAAGAGCGTTGAGCAGCTGCAAGGCGGCAGGCACGGAGGCCAGCAGGCCAGCCAGCTCCACGGCGGCGGCCCAGCGCCTGTCACTGCGGGTGTCGGCAAGGCCCGCGAGCAAGGCCCGTTGCACCTGCTCCCCGGTCGATACAGCGTCGGTCGATACAGCGTCGGAGGTATCGGCACCTGCCAGGCCCGCGCGTGCCAGTGCCAGGGCTGCGGCAAGCCTGCGATCGCCCTCGTTCGACTGCAAAGCCTCGAGCAGCGCGGCCTCGGCGCCACCGCGGGCGAGCTCGGCCAGGCTCTCGACCAGCTCCAGGGGCGCAGCGCCCGCTTCTTTGAGTCCGCGTAGCAGGCGTTCGGCCTGCGCCATCGATCCGGGGTCGTCGCTCACACGGGCTTTATAGCCACGCCGCGCCCCCCGTCCAAGACCCCCCTCGCGTTGCCGCTCACTGCGCCGACTGCTAACCTGCTCCCCGATGGCCATCAAGATTCCACTCGCGGGCCTGGCGGGGCTGTTGTTGTTCGGCGGTCTCGCCGTAGTGCTGGTGTACGGCACGGCACAGATGTCGGAACACAGCTGCGACGTCTGTGTGAGCTACAAGGGCCGAGCCAAGTGCCGCACGGTAGCGGCAAGCACCGTGGCCGAGGCTCGGCAGGCGGCAATAATGAACGCCTGCGCCTTCGTGTCGGCGGGCATGCGCGACAGCATGGCCTGCCAGCGCAGTCCTACCACGAGCGAGAGCTGCGAATAGGCACCAGCGGTCGGCTTTAGACCAGCCCCGAACAAAAAAGCCCGGGATCTTTCGAACCCGGGCTCCAGCCCTGCCGGCAGGCAAGTGGCTATAGCCAGCCACCAGCCGAGGTACGGCTTGTTAGCTAGTCACATGGAGGGCATGAGAGTGGTCGTGGTGGTCGGTGTGATCACCGTGGTGGTCGGTGTGATCACCGTGGTGGTCGACGTGCCAGGTATGGTCGTGGTCGAGCTTCCGGGAATACTCGTAGTCGACGTGCCAGGTATGGTCGTGGTCGACGTGCCAGGTATGGTCGTGGTCGAGCTTCCGGGAATACTCGTGGTCGACGTGCCAGGTATGGTCGTGGTCGAGCTTCCGGGAATACTCGTGGTCGAGCTTCCGGGGATACTCGTGGTCGACGTGCCAGGTATGGTCGTGGTCGAGCTTCCGGGAATACTCGTGCTGCTGGTGGAACTCGTCGATGTCGAGTCGCCACAGCCACCACCCACGGTCTCGTTGTTGACGCGGAAGTCACCACTGCAATTGCCGCTGGCAAAGTTACCTGCCTGGGCAGCTGCCAGCGAGAACGAGGATCCTTCAAGGCGCAGGCCGTAACGACCATTGTCGTTGGCCGTGTTGCCGGACACCGAGGTGCCAGTACCGCCCCTGACCCTGATACCGGTACGCGTGTTGCCGTTGGCCGATATGCCGGTCACCATCGAGTCGCCGGTAGTACCAGCACCCACACGGGTCAATCTTACGCCACCGCGGTTGCCGTCAAAGCTACCGCTGAGGATCCAGAGACCGTTGGCCCGCTTGGCCCTCAAGCCTTCACGCGCCGCGCCTGAGACCGAGTTGCCGTCAACAGTGACGTCGTCGGACTTATCGATGCGTATACCACGGCCCCTGCTGGTGCCGAGAACGGTGTTGCCCATAATGTTGGCGCCAGTGCACTCGCGCAGTCGCACGCCTTCCTCAACGTTGTTCATCACGTTATTGGTCACGGTGAGGCCCGAAGAGCGTTTTGCCCTCACGCCGCGCTCGCCACCGTTGATCATGAAACCGTTGATGGTGACATTATCAGACTCACGTACCCGAAATGCGTCGTCATCAGAGTCAACCTGCATGATGGCAGCCCCGCCACCGTCGATGGTCAGGTTATCTACCCTGCGAACGCGTACGCGCCGGTTGTATGTACCCGGTGCGACTACGATCGTGTCACCAGCAGAAGCGGCATCAACCGCGTCGTCTATACGTGAGAATTGCCCAGGCACGTTCAACACGGCTGCCACGGCTACCGAGGGAAGCAGCATCGCTACCATCCCTGTTATTGCAATTATTCTTGTAATCATTTTTCCTTTCCTCCGCTCTGTTCCCAGGGGCAAATATCCCCCAAAATGCCCGGGGGGAGCCCTACTATAAGCAAGAGCGGTGCCACCGACGGAAGCCTGATTTTGCGGAGAACCAGCGACACTGCCCCCCATCCGGGGCCGGTAAAGTGGGGCAACTCCCCCGCAGGTGGGGCAAGTAGAAACAGGATCAGCGCTGAAACAGGGCCCTGAAAGGCAAGCCTGGATAAGGCCATTGGGCGAGCCTGGCAGAGGAGAGACAGCCCGAAAAGAAATCAGCCAGGGCTCAGCGAGCGGGGCGATAACGGCAGCGGGTGGTCACACTACCCGACTGACAGTCAAAGACCAGCGAGAAGGCGTCATCGCCTATATCCACCGACAGCCGCACGGTACCCTGGCCGGGGTTGGCCAGCAGCCCCAGTCCACGAGCCTTGGCATCTATACGCCAACGCGACGAGCCGCTGTTCTTCAGCCGGACCCTACGCAGCCCATCGACCAGGGCATCCTTGTCGTGGTACGAGTAGCCGGGATTAATGCCGATGCCAGGCTCCATCTGCGAATCGAGCACGCCCCGGTATAGCTCCACCTGGTCCTTGTCTAACAGCATCGTCAGCAGTTCTGCGTCGGGAGCCAGCGAGCCACCGGTCCTGGTGGTAAACAGCGCGCGCAAATGAGCCCTCTGCGGTTTGCCGTTCAGCGGATTGCGAAGCTTCAGGACCGCCCGCGAGAACGACCTCGACGGGGCGAAATCCGGGGACGCGGGCGCGCACTCCGAACAACCGTCGCCGGCCGGGTCTATGACGCACCCTCCGTCGCAACAGTCGCCCACACCGTCGCCGTCGTCGTCAAACTGGGAGGGGTTGATGGTAAAGGGACAGTTGTCATCGCAGGGCAAGCCGATGTCGATGATCTCATCGTTGCAGAAAAAGTCGCCTCCCACGCCGCTGCCACTGCCGTCGTCACCAACGCCGTCGCCGTCGCTGTCAGTGGCCAGCGCACCGGCTACCGCCAGTACTCGCTGCATGCCCGAAGTGCCCTGTACTATTTCAACTCGTCCGGTACCGTCGAGGCCCACGTCATCGAGAGTCACCTGCAGTCCGGCCGCGCTCACCAGCACCAGGCTCTCGTGGAAGCGGTCGCCGTCGGCATCGGGCGAATGCACGGCAACGGCGCCGCTGGCCCTGAGCGTAAGCCACAATCCTGTAGCTGGCGGGTCAGCCACGTTGCCCAGTGAGTCAACCGGTAGCAGCCTGTAAGTCCGTCGGCTGACAGCCCCGTCGACGGCCAGCCTCGCCATTTCAACCGGCAGAACCAGCACCCTGCTGCTTCCGTCCATCGACGGTGCCGGCTTGAGCCTGTTGCGAGCACCCGGCATGAAAGCAGTCGGGTCGACCTCCACGAACAAGGCGGCGCCTACTGCTTCTCCGCTGAAGACCACGGCCCGGTCTATCGACACCGAGCTACCGTCAAGCGGCAGCGCAAAGGGGGTACCCACCAGCGGATGGTCGGGAGGGGGAAGCCAGTTGTGACCGGGTTCAAACTTTATGTGCGAGGGCCGCAGCGGATCGGGCGGCGGAGCGTTTCCGTTGCCCACCACCCTGGCCGGATCAAGCGGCGGGTAGAACGGCCAGGCGGTAAACAATGGAGTGCCGTCTAAGAAAAGACTGTTGCTGTCTACGCCCGTGTAGGCGCCGGCACAAAGAGCCACCGTGAGGCCGCCCATGCTGGCCGGGGCTCCCAGCTGCAGGCCGATGGTACCCTGGCTGCGACCGGCGAGCAGCGAGCCGGTCTGCTGTGCTGCGTAGGCCCAGACTTCCTGCAGTTCGAGCGTGTTGTCGGCAGAGCCGTCGGAGTTTGTGGGTCCGATGATCCCGTCGCCGTCGAGGTCAGCGAAGGCAAACACGGCCACGCCGCGGGCGTCGAGTTCCGAGGAGCTGGCGACGTTACCCGGCAGCGAACCGTCGCTCGCCATCACCGTGAAGGGCAGCAACTGCCCGCCGTCGGCCCCCAGGCCACCGGCCGACACCTGTTGCAGCGGCGAAGACGGCGCGGGAATAACAGCGGAGTTCACCGTGCCCACGCGTATCACGAGGTCAACGTCGCCCGTGAGTGAAGTATCGATGCTTTCGTCGCCGGTGTTCCAGCGCAGGTCGGGTCCGGGCAGCGCCAGCTCGAGGCCGGGCAGCATGGGATAGGCCAGGCCCGTGGCCGGATCTACCGGGTCACCGTTGAAAACCTGGCTCGTCGCCGGGGAGCCCAGCAAGAGGACGGCAATCAAAGCAACGAGCAGCCTGGGTAAAACACGCCTCACGGATCTATACCCGCAACTTCAACCGACACGCGGTTGCTCACAAATCTACCGTAGTCGGGTACGATCACGTAAATTTCTATCGACACCAGGCCGTCACCGATGAGAGCTGGCAGCGCCACCGTGATGCGATGCGGCTCCACGCGCAGCAGCGATGCTTCGGCCACCGGCAAGGCAGCAGCTTCGAGTGCTGCGATCTCCGAGGGGTCGAGCCCGTCTACCAATGCGGGCAGGCTGCCGCTGTCTCCTCCCTGGCCGTTAACAGGTATACGCACGAAGTTTTCGCCCTGGCTCGCTACCAGCGTCACCGGAAACTCCACCTGCATCAGTGCGTCAAACTCCCAGTTGCCCACAACGTCGACCACCGAGCCCGAGCCCGACGGCGTGGCCGTAACCCGGCCGATGGCCAGGTCGGGCTCGGTGAGGCCTGCTTGCGCGCAGGGGCAGGCAGCCAGCAGTACGACTACGGCCAGTAAAGCGCTCGTGGCGCCTGTTTTAATAGAAAATTTCAAAACCTACCCCGATCCAACACTCCATCCAGAAAGCATGGTAGTCAACGGCAAAACCTCCTTTCGCCCCTCACCCCCCCCCACACGGGGTAATTTTTCCCCGGCCCGATCCCAGCGAAAACCCGGCAGAACCTGCTCCTGGCTGACTATATGCCTTGTTGGCACTCGAAAAACCGCAGCGGGCCTGACTATTCCCGGAATTTGCCTGCAGCTGCTGTGCCAAGCGATAAAGCCTTTATTTGTGGCTTTTTTTCGCTACACTGGAGTGAGTGATTTGCCCCAATGTAGCTTTAGGCGATCCCCACACGGGGGAGGCGATCTAAGCTGGCTAGCCTGCTGAGTGCTGACTGCAGGCCGCTGACCGGCAGGCAAAGGAGCTGACTAGACAATGGCGGACATAATACTGGTTGAAGACGAGGAGGTCCTGCGACGCACGCTGGCCCGCGCCCTGGTCAAGCTGGGCCACCAGGCCCGTGAGTTTGAAACGGCCGAAGAGGCCCTGGCTGTGATCTCGGAGGGTCCCCCCGACCTGTTGTTTACCGACAACAAGCTACCGGGCATGAGCGGCATGGAACTGATGACCAGGGTACACGAGTCCTGGCCGGACGTGGTCATGATCATGATGACCGCCTACGGCACGGTCGAGGACGCAGTGAAGGCAATGCGCGACGGGGCGGCTGACTACCTGCGAAAGCCCGTCGACCTGCACGAACTCGCCCTCGTCGTAAACCGCTGCCTGGAAGGTGCCGGCGTACGTCGTGAGCTCGAGTACTACCGTGAACGCGACCTCTCGGTACCCGAACAGGGAGGCATCATCGGCCGGTCGCCGGCCATCAACCAGGTACGGCAGCTGGTGACCAGGCTCGCCGGCATGAAAAAGGCCGATGGTGAAGGCCCCACCATGTTGCTCGCAGGTGAAACCGGAACAGGTAAGGGACTCGTGGCGCGGGCCGTGCACAACGCCTCGCCGCGGGCCAACCAGCCCTTCATCGAGGTCAACTGTACGGCCATTCCCGAGAACCTTCTCGAGGCCGAGCTCATGGGTTACGAGAAAGGCGCATTTACCGACGCCAATAACTCCAAGACCGGGCTGGTCGAAGCCTCGCACGGCGGTACGCTGTTTCTCGACGAGATCGGCCACATGGCCCGCCCCCTGCAAGCCAAGCTGCTCAAGATCATCGACGAAAAGACCGTGCGTCGCCTGGGCAGCACCCGCGACCGCAAGATCAGCTGCACCATAGTAGCGGCAAGCCACATGGATCTCGAAAAAGAAGTCGCCGAGGGCAACTTCCTCGAGGATCTCTTTCACCGTATCAACGTGGTCAACATCAAGCTCCCCTCCCTGAAGGAACGCGAGGGTGACATCGAGATTTTGGCTCAACACTTCCTTGAACAACACGCGACCGACTACGGTATGGCCGCGCCAAGGATAAGTAACGACGCCATGCGGGCCTTGGTTGCCTACCCATGGCCGGGCAACATTCGCGAGCTGAGCCACACCCTCGAGCGCGCCCTTGTAATGCACGACGGCGGGGACCTCGAAGTCGAGGATTTCGCATTTTTTCCGGCTGCCGGGGCTCTGAAGCAAAACACGGGCACCGTGGCGACGGCCGACTTCGAGGTCGACTTCTCGCAGGGGCCGATCCCGCTGGAAACCGTCGAGGCCAACCTGCTCACCAGCGCGATGGAATACGCAAACAACAACCAGGTGCAGGCGGCCAAGCTGTTGGGGATGTCCAGGGATACGCTGCGCTACCGGCTCGACAAGCACTCGCTGCGCTGAGCGCCGCGCGCAGCTGCCACCAACCTGCAGCTGGCTCAGGCCAGGGGGAGCTCTACGCGAAAGATCGCCCCGCCCTGCTCCGCGTTCTCAGCCGTAACCGCACCGCCGTGCTGGTCAACGATCTTTTTGACCGTGGCCAGCCCGAAGCCCGTGCCCGCCGACTTGGTGGTGAAGAACAGGTCAAAGATGCGCTCAGCCTTGCCCGGCTTTATGCCCGCGCCGCTGTCCGTGACCTCGAGCCACGCGTGTTCTTCGTCGTGGCCGCTGGTCAGCTGCACCCTGCCCCCGTCGGGCGACGCGTCGAGGGCGTTGGCCACCAGCTCCATTATCACCTGCTCAAACAGCACCTTGTCTATCAGTACCTGCGGCTGCCCGGGGTCGGGCTGGCAGTGGAGTTCAATGGACCGCTCGGTCGCCTTGCCGGCTGACAGGGCCATGACCTCGGCGGCCAGCTTTTCCATCGATCCTGGCGTGAGACTCGGCTCAAAGGGACGCGAGTAATCGAGCAACGCTGCTATGCGATCGTTGAGACGATCGGTCTCCGCCACTATGTCCCTGAGCGCGACCTGTTCGTCCGGGTCGACATTTCCTTCCTGGTCGGCTTCAAAAATAGCCAGTTGGGCTGCGGCCTTGATGCCCGCGAGCGGGTTTCGTATTGCGTGCGCGACGGCAGCCGACAACTCACCAACGGCGGCCAGGCGTTCTTTCTGCACCAGCAGGTTCTGGGTCTCGCGCAGTTCGATGTTGGTACGGTTGAGCTCGAGGTTGCTTTCTTCGAGTCCGCGGTTGAGCTGATCGATGCGCGAATAGGCCTGCGCGTTTTCTAGTGCCACGGCCAGCTGGTCGCACACCGTTCGCAGCAGTTCGACGTCGTCGTCGCCGTGGTAACCGCCCGCCCGCCGCTGGCCGACCGACACCATGCCCACCAGTCGACCCTCCAGTCTCATGGGCAGAACGAACACCGCGTCGAGGTCGAGCATGGCTGCCTCAACGTCGGCCTCGTGACCACCGCCGGTCTGCTGGGCCTCGGCCAGCAGGTCAACTTCGTTGAAGCCCCGGGCCAGCGGGGCCAGGCTGGAGGCAGCCGCGCCACCCAGCCCCGTGCGCACGCTGCCCTGCTTTCCAGCCGCATGCACGAGGCGGCCGCGGCGGTAAACGGCGCCGTCTTCGTCAACCGACAGTATGTCGGCGCACACCGGTTGCAGGGTTTCGTCCACCAGCTCGAGCACCGCCCTGACCAGTTCTTCAAAGATGAGGATAGAGCTGAAGCTGCGCGACGCCGACCTTACCGCCCCGCGGTAATCGTAGCGGTGCCGATCGTATACCTTGTCAACGAAGGCCTGAATGCGCACGCGGCTGGGGTTGCTCACCACGAGCAGGCCAAGGATTAGTACGGCCTCGGCCACCCGCGAAGCCGCGGGCGTCAGGCCCTGAAACAGGTAGTCCACCGTGCCCAGGGTCAGGGTATAGACGCCCAGTACCATGGCTGAAAGCACGGTGTAGACCAGGGCGCGCTTGATCACCTTGTCTATGCCGAAAAGGTCGTGACGTGCCACCGCGTAGCCGATACTTACCGGGTAGACCACGAACAGCACCGTGCTCAGGTTCACGGGCAGGGCCGCGCCGCCGACAAAGACGGCCGGCAAGACCACGGCCATCGGGGCAAACGCCAACGCGGTGCCGAACAACACCACCTTGGTGCGCTGCCTGACCACCAGGCTGTCGGTGGTGAAAAAATAATAGGCGTAGAAGGCCGGGGCCATGACAGCGCCCAGCGCTACCGGCAGGTAACTCATTCGCTCGAGGATGAGCAAGAGATCGTGGTCGCGAAAATAGAAGTAGTTAGTGGCAATCCCGTAGGCGAAGCCCAGGCCGAGCAAGGCCGCGAACACCCCGTCCTCCCAGCGCCGCCTCCTGCGGCCCACCGGAAAACAACTCACGAGGTAGAAGGTAGTGGCAGGTAACAGGTTGAAGAAAAAGAAGTACGGCATCCGCAGCAGGTAACTGCCCTGCATGTCGGCCGAAGCCGCGAGGTAAGCAGCCCCGTTGGCACTGAAGAGAAACAGCGCGCGCGCGGCCGGGTCGTCGGGCTTCATGTAGAGGACAACTATGCCCAGGATGAGTAGCGCTGCGGCGTCAAAGTTAAACAGGCCCAGCACCGAGACCCACTCGCGCCAGCCGAAGCGCATCACCTCGACTTCGACCTCGGCCAGCCGTCCCTCTTTCTCAAAAATATAGTTGAGGCTGGTACCGGGGCTCAGCCCCTCCACCATCTCGGTGAGCTCGCGCCCGTTGCGCAGCGTGCGGCCATCGGCCGAGCGCAGCCACGACAGGTATTCGACCCCCGATTCGGCGCCTGTCCAGTTGGCCTCGCCCAGCGCCGGTACAACCAGGTTCTCCCAGACGAAAAACCCGGGAAAGCTCTTGCCCACCCGGTCTACCGAAGCGAAAATCGCGGTCGCGACCACCACCGAGGCCACGAGCGCGACCAGGACCTGGATAAGGCCCGGCGCGAGTATAGTTGCGAAACGGCTTTCTTTGTTTGCAGTCATATCGGCCCGCGAGTATCGAGAGTCCTGCCGTGCAGGATTCAAGCACACCCCCTTCCCTGGCGCGGCTGCCGGCCCGGTGCCTGGCAGCCGCTTTATTATACATCACTGCGTTTCCGCCGTTTGACCTCTCCTGGGCGGCACTGCTGGCACCAGCCCCGCTGGCGCTGCTGCTGTTGGATCCGACCAGGCCGCTCAGGCCCTGGCACGCGGCGATGGCCGGGCTGCTGTTCGGCTGGGCTTTTGCGCTCGGAGGAACCGGGGCGTGGATAGCCCAGGCCGCACTACGCTATTTTGACGTCGGCGGGGCCGGGGCCGCTGCCCTTGCCATCGGGTTCACCGGGTTGCACGTGGCCCTTTTTACCGCCCTGCTCGCGCTTTTTGCCTCGAGACTGCACCCGCTGCCACCGATCACACGCGTAGTGGCTTTTGCCTTTACCTGGACGGCCTGGGATTTTGCCCGCGCCAGCCTGCTGGGCGGCAATCCCTGGGGGCTGCTCGGCCAGGCCTTCCACGACCTGCCCTCGTCCTACGCCCTCATCCGCCTGGGCGGTACCTGGTTGCCCGGTTGGCTGGCGGCAGCCTTCGGTGGGGCACTGGCGGTAGCGTGGATTGAAAAACAGCGCCTCGACCAGGCCCTGCGCTCGGCCGCGGTGGCGGGCGCGGTGCTCGTGGTTTTCGTGCTCTCGGCCCTTGTTGGGCTTCCGGCGGCCGACGAACAAGGACTCAGCCCTCTTAAGGTCGCCGTCATACAACCAGGCCTGGGTCAGCACGACCTGTGGGACCCCGCGAAGAAGAGCTCGCACCTCGATCTCCAGCTCCAGCTAAGCCGCCGACCCGAACTTGCCGACGCCCGCCTCATCGTCTGGCCCGAAGCGGCTGTACCCCGCTTCTTCGATGCGACCAGCAAGCAACGCGTCGAGGAGCTCGCCAGGCAGCAGAACGCGGCGGTGCTGCTGGGAAGCGTGCGCAACGAAGATCGCGGCGACGGCCGCGCCCACCTGTACAACTCGGCCTACTTCTTCGACCCCGCGGTGGGCGAATGGAAAGTCTACGACAAGATGAGGCTGCTGCAGTGGATGGAGTACAGACCCAGTTGGTTGCCCGGCGCCGATCCGCTCGACTACCTGCCGGGCAGTAACCGGGTGCTGTTTGAACTCGACGGGTGGAGCATCGCCCCGCTGATCTGCTTTGAAGGGGTGTTTGCCGGGGCGTCGCGGAACGCGGCGCGCGCGGGGGCAGACCTGCTGGTAAACCTGTCCAACGATTCCTGGTTCGACGCGGGAGCGGGCCGCTTGCAGCACCTGGCCTTCACCACGCCCAGGACGGTAGAAAACGGATTGCCACTGCTGCGCTCAACGACCACCGGCAGTAGCGTACTGCTGGCCGCTGACGCTTCGCTCGCAGGATCGCTCAGACCGGGTTCAGCGCGCGTGGGATTGTTCGTGGTACAGCCGGGCCCTGGGCCTGGGCCTTACAGCTCGGGGGGAGACTGGCTGCCGTGTCTAAGCATGCTGTTCATGCTCGCAGCGCTGGGGGCCGCGGCCAAAAAAAAACGGCTGGCGACTTACGCCGCCGACCGCTAGTAACAGAAGTGGTAGCTTTCGGGGAAACCCCCACAACGATACGAAGGTAGATGAGCAACCAGCATGCTAATCCGGATGCTGCGGATTCAGTGCAGAACAGCACCAACCGGGGCTACTGTCTGAGGCATATCCCCCCACCTTGGGTGCAACAACACACCCATTTGCGCCATTCCCCCACATTAATGCCCCCTGATAGGGTGGCAACGCGGGTGGTCAAGACGCAAGGAACTGCGTTAATGCTGGGCCGTAACTCAGAAACCCCGTTAATGGCATAGCATTTGCTATATAAAGACGCGCAGTCCGCAGGATGAACTGGCCAATCGGACAGCGCACCGGATATCGCACAATGTCATCGCCTCTACCAAAACTATTCTTCTACAGCCAACCCTCCTGGTCTCTGGGTGCCCTGCGTCACAGCCTGGGCTTGGCCAGCAGCCTCAGCCAATCCTTCAGAGTCACTCTCGTGCTGGGTTCCCCCATACCCGACGGGGTTGTCGCCCCAGCCAACGTACTGGTCAGGGAGCTGCCGCCGACCACGCTGACTGATGATGGGGGCATTCAGACCATCGATCGCCGCCGAGATCTCGACCGAACCCTGGAGTTGCGCCGCGATAAACTGCTCGAGCTTTTTGCCTCCACCGGCCCCGAGGTCCTGCTCGTGGACCGTTTTCCGCTGGACCTCATCACCCTGGCTTCTGAGCTCGTGCCGCTTGTAAACAGCGCCCTGGCCAGCAACAAGGTACCGGTCATGGCCTGCAGTGTTCGCAGCCCCGATGACGTGGGCGAACCCGCCTTCGTGGACGAGAACACGCTGGAACTGCTCGACAGCTGTTTCGATATGTTGCTCGTACACACCGACCCCAGCCACGTGAAGATTGAAGACCGCAGCCCCGGAGCAAGTAAACTACCGTTACAGGTTCTTCACACCGGCTTCGTCGACGTGAGCAACCTCGGCAGCGACTCGACCGCCGCCCCGCCCAACCCGACCCCCGAGATACTGGTAAGCGGCGGCAGCGGACACGACTCAGCCAAGCTGCTCAAACTCGCCGCTCTCGAACACAACAGGCTGTGGAGAGAAGAAGGCCTTGAGACCAGGATTGTGACAGGCCCGTCCATATCCGAAGAGGACTGGAAAGAACTGCGACGCCTCACCCGCTCAAGCCGCCACGTGAGACTGCAGCGCAGCGTCGAAAACCTTATCCCACTGCTGACCCAGGCCGAGGTCGTAGTCGGAGAGGGAGGCTTCAACGCCAACCTCGATGTACTGCAGAATTCAACGCCGGCCGTGATAGTGCCGCGCCGGCAGCCGGGCGGTAGCCGGATCCGCCAGGCCCGGCGCCTCGAGCAAGAAGGCCAGGCGGTGGTCGTTGAGCCCTGGCAGCTCGACGGCAAATCGCTGCTCAAGGCAGTGCGTAAAGCGCGCTACAGTAATCCGCCAGAGATGGGCTACAACATGGACGGCGGCAGCACTACCACGCGCATCCTGAGCGAATACCTCGCCCACCGTTCGTCCCTGGAAAAAGAGGCCATGTCAGCAAGCCGAACCGGGACTGGAAGTAGCAGCAAATAACGGAAGATCCGGGGCCTCGAGCAGCCGGTCGGGGTGGGCAAGCAGCTCGGCCAGGCGCTCAAGCGCACGCGCGCAGTAGAAGCCGTCTTCCACCCTCTCGTCATAAGTAAACTTGAGCTCGAAGACTTCCCTGGCCTGCAGCTGGTCGTCGGCGGTGACGACAACCGCCTTGTGAATCCGCCCCATCGTTACAAAGATCGGGATGCTGCCGTAGTCGTAATTGTGATGATAGCAGGCATCTATGCCCACGCTGCCCAGGTTGGCGACAAAGGCAGAGGCGTACAGCGGGTCGGCCCGCAGCATGGCTGCCGGCAGCAGGTTGAGGGTATCGAGCAGACGCGCAAGGCCGATGACCAGGCGCAGCAAGGGAGCCGGTAGCCTGAGCAGCAACGACACCTCCTTGTCCGAATCGGTCTCCACTCCCGAGCGGCCGCTGGCCGAAGCCGCGGTCAGACCGTCCACCACCGAGGCCAGGTCCTCGTTGGCCGCGAACTCGCGCTTGCGGGTGTACACCGGCGCGTCATCGCTCATGCCCTGCTTGCCCGAAAACGAAATCCACAAGCCCTTACGGGCCCATAGCCTGCCCCCCATCACGAAGCGGTTGAGTCGGGGGCGCTCGTGCAGCGACATGGCAAGCGCCCTGAGCACAAGATGAAACAGCGTCGCCTGCCGGGCCCCTTCGCGGTCGCGATTCCAATCGGCCAGGAACTCCCGGAGCGGGGCCACCTCGACCTGCTGACGGCACAGCACCGAGGCCTGGTTACGGGTGGGCAGGAGGAAGGGCAGCATGCGCCGCACCGGGTCGAGCCCGCCCAGTTTTACGCCGTCAGGACGAGTGAACAGCACTGTTGCCTCCCTGGCTCTTGTAGCCCTCGATCCAGCGCTCGCAGTTGCGCAGCGCCAACGCGACGATGCTTTCCATGGGATTGAGCCCCACCGGCGACGGTATAACGCTTGCGTCGGCCACCACCAGCCCTTCTATGCCGCGCACGCGGCCCCAGGGGTCACAGGGCCCGTCGCGCTCTTCGACGGCCATGCGACAACTGCCCATTATGTGCACCGTCATCAGTTCGAGTCCCTGCGGCGACCTGGGGCGCTGGTCAATCTTTTCGAGTTCGTCTGCCGACTCGAGCAACGGAAGGTCGGCAAAGGGCAACAACACGCGCTCGGCACCAGCCTCGAATACTCCCTCAGCCAGCAGGCGCACGCCGCGGTGCAGCACCTCGAGATCCCGCGACGACAACTTGAAGGTCATCAGGGGCCGGCGGTCCGGGCCCAGGCGGACACGGCCCTGGCCGCTGTCCTCCACCAGGCAACCGGCGGTCAGCATGTGGTTGTAGCGCGCCATCAAGCGGCCGTGTTCCTCGCCCAGGCCTGGGATGCCCGCCGCCAGTATGCCCGGCGGGACACCGGCAGCGGCCATGAGTATGCCCTCGTCCATGAAGCGATGGATCTGGTGGGCCTGGTGGGTGCCAACCCAGCTGTCGAGCGGCTGGTCAAACAGCCCCACCACCTTGGCGTTGGGGTGCACGTGCAGGCCACGGCCGGTCATCGGACCGCGCAGCCGACTCCTGAGCAACAGGCCCGGCGTGTTGCGGGCGCCCGCGGCGAGCACCACCAGGCGCGCGCGAACCTCGAAGCGGCCTTGCCGACGCCCGTGCAGGTCGACAAAACTACCCACCACGCCAGTCACGCGGCGGCGATGTTTCAGTACGCGTTCCACCCTGGCGTTGGTTACCAGCTGCGCACCGGCGGCCAGCGCGCGAGGAATCTCGGTGACCAGCATCGAGCGCTTGGCTCCCGTCGGACAGCCGAAGGCGCAGTTGTTGAGCCCCATGCAGCGCTGCACGTTGCGCTGGTTGTCGACCGGGTCCCAACCCTTGCGACGGGCCGCGTCGGCGAACAGAGCCAGTGGTTTTCCTATGGTTTCGGGATGCTGGGTCTCCGGGGTCAGTATGCGCTCGGCCTCCTCAAACCAGCGCTCCATGCTCTTCTCATCGCAACCGTCCAGGCCCAACTTGCGATCCCAGTGCCGTAGTACGCGCCCGGGTGTGCGCCAGGACATGCCGCCGTTGATAACGGTGGAGCCACCAACGCACCTGCCCTCGGCAAAGGTTATGGGCGGCTGTCCCAGGATGAGGCTGGCTCCGGCGTCGCGATACATGCGCCGGGCCGACTCCAGGGGGTCGGTCACGAAATCAGCCGTACGGTAGAGCCCACCCTCTTCGAGCAGGAGCACGTCGAGGCCGGCGTCACGCAAGCGCGCAGCCACCGGGGCCCCGCCCGCGCCGCTGCCCACCACCACGGCGTCGGCGTGGTAGACGCGGGGCGAAGAAAGCCGCGGCGCCAGGTCGAGACCGGACTCCACGTTGGGGTAGGCCAGGGAGTACTCGGGCGGTAACGTGCCCTGCCCCTGCTGTCCCACGCTCACCGGTCGCCCCCCTGCTCGCCGCTATCAGCAGTGCCGGCATCCGCAGCGGCTTTATCCGTACCGCCGCCGGCCGTGGCCACGGCGGCCATCAGCTTGCCGCGCTCAAGCGTCAGCTGGTCGGCCCGCCCCTGCCAATCGATGCCCAGCGAAGCCTGGGCCGAGGGGTGCTGGTAGAAACACATCAGCGAGAGCGCCTTGAGGCCGGCGACCATGGCTTCGCGTATGCCGCCTGCCTCCAGCCAGGCGTGCAGTGTGCGTCGTCGCGAGTCCCTGTCAGCGCTGGTGAAGCGCCCCCGGGACGAGCCCTGGGGCGGCAGCACTGTTCCTGCAAACTCGAGCAGGGCGAGGCCCGCGGGCAAGCCCAGCCTGAGCGCCCCGGGTAGAAAGGGCAGAAAACTCTTCAGCTCGCTGAGGACATCGCTGTTGGCATCGAAATCAAACGGTTCTTCGTGGGGGCAGAGCGCGTCGATGACGGCCAGCAACACGCGGTCATTGAAGCCGTAGCTGCGGCGGTCGCGCCAGGAAACAGTGGGGCTGTAAGTGGACACGAGCCGAGTTTAGGTTGGTGCCATTGCCATTGCCACGACCGGCCGGGCCACCTAGCATGGCGAAGTTAGAAGGTGGGGCAGCAAATGGCAGACGACAAGCAGAACGAACTACTCTCTATTATCGCCGATGATTCGGTGTCGGCCGTCGACCTCGCGGACTTTTTCAACCGCCTGCCGCTCGAGCGAGCCGTTGCGGCTGCGCGCACGCTGTCGGGAACCCGGGTGCAGAGTCGCTTGTGGGAGCTGGTGGCCAACAACCCCCCGTTGGTCACGAGCGACCTCGTGCCCATCGATCATCCCGCCATGCAAGCGGTCGTTTTCCACGGCAAGAACTCGCTGCCCTTGTTCACCGAGTTTGAAAAGATCTGCTGCCGGCCCAGCTCGCAGCCCGATAGCTCACTCAACGAGCTGTGGGGCTACAACCGCTCTCCCACCATGAAGGTGGTGGGCCCGGGCTACTACGTCACCCACGACACGCCCGACTCAGAGCTGGGGGCCTGCGCTTTTGACTACAACCGCCTGCCCCTGCGCGCCGCCGAAGGCTGGCCGGACATAAAGCCCAACGATCGCGGAGTATCGCGTTTTGTTTACAACCGCATGATCGACTACATGCGGCGGGTGGCCGACGACGTATTCATAGGCCTGGCCACCAAGGACGAGAAATCGATGTCGAGCTGGTTCGTGCTGGTGCGCGAACTCTGAGGCCGATTTTCAACCCGGATTCCGTGCAGCGGCCCGAGCGCCAGCCATCCGGTCTTGTATACGCGGGCGCTCGTTCTCAGCTGGAAGGAAAGAAAATTCCTACAGCAATAAACGCGGCAACCAGCAATGCACTCTCAATCACTCCAAAGTCCTCCTGCACCCCTCTGGCTTGAACAAAGATACTGAGGGTAAAGCAGGAAACGTACCAGACCACCGGCATTTTTTTTATAGAAAAATCCCTTGAAATTCAGCTATTTATTGGTTTTTATCGGCGAACTTAAGGCGCCCGGGCTGCGAATTACCACAGCTGAGGGGCAATTGGCCTGCCCCCCTATCGGGGGTTATTCGCAAAACTGATATTTCGGGCAGCTGTTCCCGGTCCCGGGAACCCGGCCGTCAGCCCTGGCCGGAACCGGAGCGGCCGGTCCACAGCAGCCAGGCCGATCCACCCGAAACGCCCAACGCCACGGCAGTGTAGGCCAGGCCGAAAATCAGCCCGCTGTCGTCGGCCAGCGGCGTCATGTTGAACAACACGAGGTTGACCGCCACGTAGGCCACGTAGATCAGGGCCAGTGGCAACGCGGCCGGCAGCCGGCGCCACAGCGCCAGTGCGTAGGCGGCGAGGTAGAGGCCAAAAGCCGGGCCGGCAAGTGCGTTGGCCGTGCCCTCCAGTCGCGTGCCGAAAAGCACGAAGCCCACCTCCGGGCTCAACTGCAGAGGCTTGAGAAAATTAGATATGGCCAGCAACCCGAACAACAGCGCAAAAACCCTCAGTGTCTTGTCTCTTCCAGCTTCAGTCATTATTTTCCTCCCTAGATCTACGAACGCGACCGCATCAAGCTATCGCGAAAGTCCTTAGTGTACACCCAGTCCTGCCACGGGCCACCACCCGGCGCCTCGCCTTCCATGATCATGCCGAGATCGACTATCTCGCCGGCCTTTTCGATGCTCGCGGCGGCCTCGAGGGTCTTTTGCACTATTGCCCTTTGTTCATCGTCGCGACCGGGGCGGCCGGTTTCGTTGCCCATAGGATAATTGAGAAACGCCGTCCGCGGTGGCCGCACAAGGCGGGTAATATCCAGGCCCACCGATACCGTCATGGTGGCGATGCCCGCCGCCTCCACCGCCCTTGCAACCAGACCGACGGTCTGGTGACACACCGGTCAAGCCGGCACGAGCAGAAAAAGGTCGACCTCCTGGCTGCGCAGGCCGTCGAGCAGTGCAGGGATGAGCTCTTCGGCCACCCGCCGATGCGAGTATATGCCTCCCATGAAAGTAAAGGCCGTGGGCGCGACACCGGCTATGACGCCCTGGTCGGCGAGCTCGCGCAGCCGCTCAAGCGGAAACACGCAGTTCGGATCCTTGCGCGCGTCGCCCACCGGGTAGCCAAAATGCGACACGCGCAGGTCGCCGCTGTCGCTGTCGGCTGGAATCTCGCGAATGCTGGTGTCGTCGCTGAAGTGAAACGCTTGCTGCCCCTGCAAGTGTACCCCGCCCGAACCGGCCAGGGCCACACGGCACTCGGCCAGCGGCCGCGACAGCGGAGTCCAGGGCACGGGGTCCCCGCTGTTGTCGACCCAGCGGTAAGCCGGCAGCGGTTCGTAGAGCTCACGCGTGCGCCCGACGTAGTCTACGGTTTTCAGACCTTGCCCCCCAGGGACGCCATCAGGTCGTAGGACGCGCGCTCGGAGTCCTCGCCTTCGACACCCGAGGGAAACACCGCCGGGTAAAAATCAGTGGCGCCAGCGTCGCGAACCCTGTTGATGGCCTCCTTCACCTGCCGGGCGTCACCCACCAGCGCGAGGTCGGCCGGACCGTCGGCCCCCTCCTCATCCATGCAGGCCCTGTAGACCGGCAGGCTGCCGTAGATGGTAAACAGTCTCGCCGCCTCTTCGCGCGCGCGCGCCTCGTCGGAGGTCACGCAGATCGGCAACGAGGCTATGACCCGGGGCGCGGGCCGTCCGGCGGCCGAGGCCGCGGCGTTGAGCACCGGCGCGATGTTCTTCTCGAGGTGCTTCGGACCGCTCATCCAGGTGAGCGTGCCTTCGCAGAGCTGGCCGCAAAGTTCGAGCATGCGCGGCATGAGCGCGCCCACGAACAAGCCGAAGCCCGCACCCTCCTCTACCTGCAGGGGAGCGTTGACCGTGTACTGATCGCCCTTATAAGCGCAGTTGCCGGTGTCCGACAGCGAGCGCAACACCTCGAGATAGTCGCGCATGTGGCCGATGGGTTTGTCGTAGGTCAAGCCCAGCATGTCTTCGATGACCAGCTTGTGACTACGTCCTATGCCCAGCGACAAGCGGCCGCCGCAGGCCGCGTTGACGGTGGCCGCCTGCTGGGCCAGCGAGTGCGGATGCCTCGGGTATGTAGGCACCACGGCTGTGCCGAGCTCTATGCGAGAGGTCTCGCGGCCGGCCAGCGCCAGGACCGTAAGCGCGTCGAGCGCAAATATGTTAGCCAGCCACGCCGACGCAAAACCGTCGCGCTCGGCCTGTACTATGCGCTCTACTGCTTCCTCGAGAGTGGACTCTCCTCCACCTGCAAATATCCCTATCTTCATCCTGTCTCCCCCGGGGCGGCTGCCCCTGTAGTTTTACGGCCCCTGCTGCTTCAGACTCTTTCTATCACGGTGGCTATGCCCATGCCGCCGCCTATGCACATGGTCACCAGCGCCGTGGTCGCGTCACGGCGTTCGAGCTCGTCGAGCGCCGTACCTATCAGCATGCCACCGGTGGCTCCCAGCGGGTGGCCCAGGGCAATGGCCCCGCCGTTGACGTTGACCTTGTCTCCGTCATAGCCGGTTTCCTTGAGAAACTTGAGCACGACCGCGGCGAAGGCCTCGTTGACCTCCACTAGATCGATATCGTCCCAGGTCATGCCGGCCTTCTTGAGCGCGACCTCCGAGGCCGGGGCCGGCGCGGTGAGCATTATGACCGGCTCGTCGCCCATGGTGGCCATCGACACGACGCGCGCGCGCGGCTTGGCGCCGGGGTGGGCGTCCAGGTAGGCGTCCGAACACACGAGCACGGCAGAGGCACCGTCGACGATACCGCTGGCGTTGCCCGCGTGGTGCACGTGCTTGATGCCGTCCAGCTCCGGGTAAACCGACACCGCCTTCTGGTCAAAGCTGAGTTCGTCGCCCTTCTGCACGTAGTCGCCCATCTGGTCGAACGACAGAGGCAGGGCACCCAGGCTCTCGGCCGTCGTGCCTGGTCGCGGGTGTTCGTCGCGGTCGAGCATGACCTCGCCATCGGAGTTGCACACCGGCACCATGCTCGCAACGAAACGATCGTCGGCCACGGCCTCCTCACAGCGGGCCTGGCTTGAAGCAGCCCACTGGTCGCAATCGTCGCGGGTAAAGCCCTCGCAGGTGGCAATGAGGTCGGCCGAAATACCCTGCGGCACCAATGGGTGCAACTCTCTGAGGGCCGGGTTGTGGCCGTCGAGACCCGACTTGTCGGCGCCCATGGGTACCCGCGACATGCTCTCCACGCCGCCGCCCACCACGAGGTCCTGGAAACCGGCCGCGCAACCCATCATGGCAAAATTGACGGCCTGCTGACCGCTGCCGCAGTAGCGGTTGAGCGACACGCCGGTTACTTCCTGCGGCCACTGTGCAGCCAGCACCGAGTGCCGAGCAACGCAGCCGCCCTGCTCACCGGTCTCGGTCACGCAGCCCACGACCAAGTCTTCGACCTCTCGCGGATCGAAGTCGCTGCGCTCGGGCAGGGCCCTCAGGCAGGTGGCCAGCAACTCCTGGGGGTGGGTCTCGTGCAGGCGTCCCGAGGACTTGCCCTTGCCCCGGGGCGTACGAACGGCGTCAAGAATATAAGCGTTTCCCATGTCTTGTTTGATCTCCTTAGCGGGCCCGTGGTCCTGCTCTACCGGCTCGGCACCCCCCCGATCGAGGCGGGGCATATACACACAGAGCGGCAGATAGAACCGGGCCGCCCATGAGTGTTTACCCAAGCGCAAACCCTGTTTCCAGCCCCCACGGGCAGTGGCAAGCGTAATATCCCTTGCAAAACACCCTGCGTACGCAGTAAACAAGTGCAATGCATTGCCTCCGCAGCCCCCTTCCGCGCCTGCTCGCAGGCCTGGTCCTGGCGATAACTGTCTCCCCGGCACTCGTCGGCCTGGACGCCGGGCCGGCTGACGCCCAGGGATCATATACCCTGTTCGAGTCGGTACCTGTTCGCCCGCTGGCGCTCTCGGCCGACGGCACGCGGCTGTACGCCGCCAACACCCACGACAACCGCGTCGAGATTTTTGACGTGTCGGCCAACGGCAGCCTCAGCCGGGCAGGCGTGGTAGCGGTTGGCCTTGAGCCGGTGGCGCTGGCCGCTCGCGGCAACAACCAACTGTGGGTGTCCAACCACCTGTCAGACAGTGTCAGCCTGGTCGACGTGAGCGACCCCGCCACCGCGCGAGTGGTGGCCACGATCCTGGTTGGAGACGAGCCGCGCGACATCGTGGTGGGTGGCAGCGCGGGCAACAAGATCTTCGTGGCCTGCGCGCATCGCGGCCAGGCCCTGCCCTTTGATCCGCAGTTCACAACGCCCGGCGTAGGCCGCAGCGACGTGTGGGTCATTGATGCCGATGCGCCCTCAGCGCAAGCGGACGTCGTGGTGCTGTTCGGCGACAAGCCGCGCGCGCTGGCCGTCACGCCCGATGGCTCGACCGTGTACGCGGCCGTACTGCACTCGGGCAGCCAGACGGTTGTCATACCCGAAGTGCTGGTCACGCCCAACGGTGGCGCGGCTTCATTTCCGCCAGGCTCAACGCCCAACCAGCCCGAGACCGGGCTGATCCTCAAGTTTGATGGCTCGGGCAACTGGCTCGACGCCGACGGCCGCGACTGGAGTTCTTTTGTACCCTTCGACCTGCCCGACCGCGACGTGTTTGCCATAGACGCCGACTCCGACCCGCCTGTTGAAACCGGCTTTGCCACCGGGGTAGGCTCCATGCTGTTCAACATGGCTGTCAACCCGGCCACGGGCGACGTTTACGTCACGAACCAGGACGCGCGCAACCACGTACGCTTCGAGCCGGTACTGCGCGGCCACATCGCCGAGCAGCGGGTCAGCATCATAAGCGGCAGCACGCCGACGGCGGTTCACCTCAACACTCACGTCAATTATTCGATCACCCCCGGGCCGCTGTCGGAACGAACAGACAGCCTCGGCATGCCGCTAGACCTCGTCTTCAACGCCGCGGGAACGCGGGCCTGGATAGCGGCCTTCGGTTCAGGACTGGTGGGCGAGATAGACGCCACCGGCACTGTGACCAATCGCATCACGGTGGGCGCAGGCCCCGTGGGAGTAGCCCTGCACGAGGGGCACTCGCGGCTGTACGTGCTCAACCTTTTTGACAAGACCATATCGCTGGTGGACACGGGCAGCGCCAGCGAGCTGGGCACCGTGGCCCTGGGCTACGACCCCGAACCCGCCAGCGTGCGCGACGGACGCCGCTTTCTCTACGACACCACGCTCACCTCGGGACACGGCGACAACTCCTGCGCCACCTGTCACTTCTCGGCCGACATGGACCGCAAGGCCTGGGACCTCGGCGACCCCTTCGGGCAGCTGGTGCCCAACCCCAACCCGTTTCCCATAATAGGCACCGGCGATCCCTTTCATCCCGCCAAGGGCCCGATGACCACGCAGAGCCTCAGGGGCATGGAAGGCGCCGGCTCCATGCACTGGCGCGGCGACCGCAACGGCGGCCCGGGCGATCCGCTCAACGAGGACCTCAGCTTCAAGCAGTTCAACGGAGCATTCGTGGGCCTCATGGGTAGAGCCATGCCGCTTACGCCCCAACAGATGCAGGCCTACACCGATTTCATCCTGCAGGTGCGCTACCCGCCAAACCCGGTGGCCAATCTCGACGGCAGCTTCACCGCCCAGCAAGCCGCCGGTGCCAACCTTTTTGTGACCGGTAACCACGACGTCATCGCCACCTGCGAAGGCTGCCACAACCTGCCGCTCGGCACCGGTGGATTTTCGACCTTCGAAGGCGAGCCGCAGGAATTCAAGGTGCCCCACCTTCGTAACGGCTACGACAAGCTCGGGGAGTTCAACGCCGCCGGACCGCAGGTGGCCGAAAGCGGATTCCTGCACGACGGTGCCATCCCCACGCTCTTCGATTTCTTCGCGGCACCTGTGTTCCAGATCAACGACGTCGAGCAGCGGCAGCTCGAAGCCTTCATGCTCGCGTTCGACACCGGCCTGGCCCCGGCCGTGGGCCAGCAGCTGACGGCCACGCCGGCCAACCTCAACTCCCAGGCCATAGTTGACCGTATAGCCCTGCTCATTGCCCGCGACGAAGCCGGCGACTGCGAGCTCGTGGCCAGGGGAACGCTGGCGGGCGAGCAACGTGGCGCGCTTTACGTTAACGGCGGCAGCTTCGAGCTGGATATAAACGGCGAGCCCACACTCGCGGCTGACGACGTGCGCCTGCTGGCAGGTACCGCCGGCCAGGAAGTAACTTACACCTGTGTGCCCCCCGGCTCGGGCACGCGCCTGGCCCTGGATCGTGACGAAGACGGGTTCTTCGATACCACCGAAACCCGGGCAGGCTCGGACCCGGCAGACCCAAACAGCACGCCCCCGTCACCGCCCGTGTGCGGTGACGGTGTACGCGAAGGCGCAGAAGCCTGCGACGGCAGTGACCTCAGCGGACAGACTTGCACCAGCCTGGGCTACTCCGGCGGCACCCTGGCCTGCGCCCTGGACTGCAGCTTTGACGAAAGCGGCTGCACGAGCCCGCCCGTGTGCGGTGACGGAGTACGCGAAGGCGCAGAAGCCTGCGACGGCAGTGACCTCGGCGGACAGACTTGCACCGGCCTGGGCTACTCGGGCGGCACCCTGGCCTGCGCCCTGGACTGCAGCTTTGACGAAAGCGGCTGCACGAGCCCGCCCGTGTGCGGCGACGGAGTGCGCGAAGGCGCAGAAGCCTGCGACGGCAATGACCTCGGCGGACAGACTTGCACCGGCCTGGGCTACTCGGGCGGCACCCTGGCCTGCGCCCTGGACTGCAGCTTTGACGAAAGCGGCTGCACGAGCCCGCCCGTGTGCGGCGACGGAGTGCGCGAAGGCGCAGAAGCCTGCGACGGCAGTGACCTCGGCGGACAGACTTGCACCGGCCTGGGCTACACGGGCGGCACCCTCGCCTGCGCCCTGGACTGCAGCTTTGACGAAAGCGGCTGCACGAGCCCGCCCGTGTGCGGTGACGGAGTACGCGAAGGCGCAGAAGCCTGCGACGGCAGTGACCTCGGCGGACAGACTTGCACCGGCCTGGGCTACACGGGCGGCACACTGGCCTGCGCCCTGGACTGCAGCTTTGACGAAAGCGGCTGCAGCAATGCCAACGGAGTCTTCCACACCAGGATACTGAAAGCTTCGCGCCTTAACCGCCCCCCCGGACAGCACAAGGTCGCGCTCAAGAGCGATACGCTCGACGGTAGCGGGTCATCGTTCACGCCTTCAAACGAAGATTTCACCATACTGCTTGAGGTAGGCAACGTGGTTGCCAGCCAGGCGACCATCGACGCCGGCGATCCGGGCTGGCAACTGAGGGGCAACAAGTGGCGTTGGAAAGCCCAGCGAGGAATTCCCCACGCTTCGGGCCTTTCGAAGGTGATGCTGGGAATTTCGGGTAACCCCTTCAAGGTCAAGATCATCGCCAGGGACACCGACGCGAGCGGGGCCACGGGCGTGTCGGAATTCGAAATAACGATGACCGTGGGCGACGATTTCTGGACGGGCCCGACGCCGCCCTGCGCAACGTCTTCTAACGGCAGAACCCTGCGCTGCCGCTAGGCGGGAGTTCTCGACCCGACCGGGATGCGCGTTTCAGGCAGCCGTGTTTCAGGCAGCCGTGCCGAAACCTTCGGGCGCGGCTGCCTCAACCGACTCGCGCGCCTGCACGCGCTTGCGCCAGCTGTCCAGCGCCGGGCGCTCACGATCGCCACCAAGCTGAAAGCCGATGCGCGTAACGACCTCGGTGGGGTAAAGGCTGAGATCGGCCATGCTGAAGTTATCGATGGCCAGCCAGTCGTTATCACTGAAGTGCTGCTCGAGATCGTCGAGATAGCGATTCCACCGCGCCGATTGCTGCTCGACGACACTCTCGTCGCGCTGCTCGCGACCGTAGAACAACATCGACGCAAGCCGCGCCAGCGGACGACTGCGGTTGAAATTGAGGTCCACTATCGCCGACCTCACCGCCGCCCGCTCGGCCGGGCCATCGCCCATCAGGGGTGGATCGGGGTAAGTCTCTTCGAGGTATTCGTTGATCGTCATCGACTCGGCAATAGTGGTGTCGTCGTGCACCATGACAGGCACCAGGCCCCTGGGAGAAACCTCGAGAAACTCTTCCTGCTTGTCGCTCAGGTCAACCTCGAAGGTTTCAAACTCCACGCTCTTTTCGTACAGAACGATGCGCGAACGCCATGCGTAGGGGCAATAGGTCGTTGAGTAGAGCTTGATGGCCACGACGCGCAGACCGTAGTGGCCCCGCTCGCTCGACACAAGACCCGCACGACATTACAACGCACACTATGCACAATCGGAATGGCCGCGACCGGTGTCGGGAAGAAGCGCCGGCGCCCCCGCCCTCGGGATGGGCCGGTTTCTCGCTGGCACCGGGCTGGACCGGCAAGGCCGCGCGGTACCTGGCTCTCCTTTCGGGGGCTCTGGTGCTTTCGAGCATGGCGGCTTGTAATTCCCAGTGGGAAACCGAACACCGCATCGACATTGCCGCCAGCCCCGAGCGGGTGTGGCAGCTGCTGTCCGAACTTGAGAACTACGGCGAGTGGAATCCCTACTCACCGCGGGCCGAGGGCCGGCTCGTGGTGGGCGAAGAAGTACGGATCGAGGCCCACCTGGGCGACGAGGTCCGCTGGGTAAACAATCTCGTGACCGAGGTCGAGCCCGGCAAAAAACTCTGCTGGCATTCGCTTGAATGGTACGGTTTTCTCGCCCGCGGCTTTCGATGCCGCAACCTGAAGCCACTGCCCGATGGTGGCGTGCGCCTGGTACACCACGAGCTCATGGTGGGCCCGCTTTCGGGGCTCATAGAGCAAATCTACCGCGAAGACATAGACGAGGGGCTGCGCGTCATGGACGAGGCGCTCAAGGCCGCTGCCGAAACCACCGGGCAACAACAGTAAAAGGCAAAAGGAGAACAACGAAGTGGACGAAAAACTCTATCCCGCCACCTGGGCACAACAGACCCCCGACAAGCCGGCCTTCATCATGGCCGACAGCGGCCTGTCGGTCAGTTACAGCGAGCTCAACGAACGCAGCAATCGCGTGGCCCAGCTGCTGCAATCCATGGGACTGGGGAAAGGCGATGGCATAGCCATCTTCATGGAGAACAACGATCGCTTCCTTGAAATCTGCTGGGCAGCGCAGCGCAGCGGGCTTTACTACACCGCCATCAGCTCACGACTTACGGCCCCCGAGGTGGAATACATAGTCAACGACTGCGGTGCGCGAGCGTTTTTCACTTCGCGGGCCAAGGCCGAGGTCACTGCCGACCTGGTCGGCAAGCTGCCAGCCGCAGAACGCTCGTTTATGGTCGGCGGCGCAACAGCCGGCTACGAATCCTTTGAAGACGCCGTGGCCGCACAACCCGCCACGGCCGTCGACAACGAGACCGAGGGTGCCGACATGCTCTACTCCTCGGGCACAACCGGCCGACCCAAGGGCGTTCGCGTACCGCTGCCGAACAAGCCCATAGGCACACCTAATCCGCTCGTCAGCATGGTGACATTCTTGTACGGTTTCTCCGGCGACGACGTCTACCTGTCGCCGGCGCCGCTGTACCACGCTGCGCCGCTCAGGTTCACCATGAGCCTGCTGCGCCTGGGCGCGACCTGCATCATCATGGAAAACTTTACCGCCGAGCAGTCGCTGGCGCTGATAGAGAAATATCGCGTGACCTGCAGCCAGTGGGTACCGACGATGTTCGTGCGCATGCTCAAGCTCGAGCAGGCCGAGCGCGACCGCCACGACACTTCATCGTTGCGCGTGGCTATACACGCGGCGGCGCCCTGCCCGGCAGCCATCAAGGAACAGATGATCGACTGGTGGGGGCCGGTGCTCTACGAGTACTACGGCGGCACCGAGGGCAACGGCCTGACGGCCATCGACAGCCCGCAGTGGCTCGCCCACCGTGGTTCGGTGGGCCGCCCGCTGATGGGCGAGCTGCACATCGTGGACGACGACGGCAAAGAGCTGCCCGCAGGCGAGACCGGCATGGTCTACTTCGGCGGCGGCGGCAAATTCGAGTACCACAACGACCCCGAAAAGACCGCCGACGCGTACAACGAGCAGGGCTGGTCGACGCTGGGCGACGTGGGCTACCTCGACGAAGAAGGCTATCTCTACCTCACCGACCGAAAGGCCTACATGATCATCACCGGCGGGGTCAACGTGTACCCCCAGGAGACCGAGAACGTACTCATCACCCACCCCCGGGTAGTCGACGTGGCCGTTTTCGGCGTGCCCAACGAGGACTTCGGCGAAGAGGTGAAAGCCGTCGTGCAGCCGGCCGACATGGACAGCGCCAGCCCCGAGCTCGAGGAGGAACTGATGGCCTTCTGCCGCGAGCAGCTGAGCGCGATCAAGTGTCCGCGCTCGGTGGACTTTGAAGCCGAGCTGCCGCGCCACCCCAACGGCAAGCTCTACAAGCGCCTGCTCAAGGACCGCTACTGGGGCAACAGCAACTCGCGAATCGTTTAGCCCGCGCCTGTTTTTACCGACTAGCTGTCGTGTGGCAAGCCGAGCAGGCGTTCGGCGATGACGTTGCGCTGGATGTTGGGCGTGCCGCCGCCTATGACCGTGGTCGGCCACGACAACGAGTTTTTCTGCCAGCGGCCGCCCTGCACCGCGCCCGGCGACTCGCCGGTGAGCACCCCGTGACCGCCCTGCATGTCGCAGGCGATCCGGCCGGTCTCCACGTCCATCTCGGTGCGCAGCAGCTTGTTGACCGAAGTCTCGGCGCCTATGGGCTCGCCGCGCAGCTGCTTGGTCAAAAATCTCAGGCCGTTCAAGCGCATGGCCTCGATGGTGGACTCCATGCGCGCGAGCCTCTGGCGGATGCCGGCATCCTCGATGGCCGGCTTGCCATTAAGGCGGCACTCGCCGGCCATGCTCTTGAGATCGTCGAGGTTGTGGTGCAGCGCGGTGACCTCGGCAATAGAGCTGCGCTCGTTGGCCAGCGCGTGCTTGGTGACGTCCCAGCCCTGCCCCTCGGCGCCCAGTCGGTTCTCGACCGGCACCCTGACGTTGTCAAAAAACACTTCGGCGAACGGGGTCTCGCCGTTCATGGCCTTGATGGGCCTTACCTCCAGGCCCTCTGAATCCATGGGCACCAGCAGGCAGCTTATGCCCAGGTGCTTGGACGCCGTGGGGTCGGTGCGCACGAGCAGTATCATCCACTGCGCCCACATGGCCAGCGAGGTCCAGATCTTCTGGCCGTTGATGACGTAGTCGTCGCCGTCGCGCTCGGCGCGGCACTGCAGGCTGGCAAGATCGCTGCCCGAGCCGGGCTCGGAGTAGCCGGTGCACCAGTGCTCCTCGGCCTTGAGTATGGGCGGTATGAAGCGTTTCTTCTGCGCGTCGGTGCCGTACTGGATGATGCCCGGGCCGACCCAGGCAAGGCCCATGTAGGACAAGCCGAGGATGGGAGCGCGCACGTCGCCGCACTCCTGCTTGAGTATCATCTGCTCAACGATGCCGCCGCCACTGCCGCCAAACTCGCGCGGCCAGGAGAAACCCACCCAGCCTTTCTCGTACAAGGCCTGGTTCCAGGCCAGCAGCTTGGGCAGCTTGTCCATGGCCGACTCAACGTCGGCACCGTCAGCACGAACGCCCTCGCTGTCGTGGTGCTCGGCGAGAAACCCGCGTACCTCGTTGCGAAACGCTTCTTCTTTTTCTGTAAACGAAAAGTCCATGTCACTGCTCCGTCGTTGTCTCTTCGGGGGTGCTGTTCCTACAGGCCCTGGGCCGCCAGCACGCGCTCGCGCTGGTAGTCGGGCGAACCCATGAGGTTGCGACACAGGCGGCCCCGCTTGTAGTAGAGCTGGGCATCACATTCCCAGGTATAGCCAATTGCTCCGTGCAACTGCACACCTTCCTCGCCGGCTCGGTCGAGCGCCTCCGCGGCCCACTCCTTGGCCATGGCAACGCTGCTGGCGGCATCATCAAGATGGTCTACCGCCCACGACGCGTAGTAGGTAAGCGACCTGGCCGACTCGGTGGCCACGTAGATCTCGGCAAGACGGTGCTTCACTCCCTGGAAGCGACCGATCGGACTGCCGAACTGCTGTCGCACCTTGGCGAACTCGGTCGTGAGCTGCAGCGAACCGTCGGCCGCGCCAACCATCTCGGCACAGAGCGCGACCAGGCCTGCGTCCAACGCGCGTGACAGCAGCGGCCAGGCCTGCCCCACTGCTCCCAGCCGCGAGTCGGCCTCCACGCGCACCGAATCCAGGCTGACGCGAGCCGCGCGACACGTGGTGTCGATGAGTTGCAGCGGCTCCACCGTGAGGCCCTCCGCGGCGGAGTCGACCGCGAACACGCTCAGCCCGTCGCCCTCGCGCGCGACCAGCAGCAGCTTGTCGGCCGACTGCCCCCAGGGCACGAACATCTTCGTGCCAGACAGCGTCAACCAACCATCGCCGTCAGCCGTGGCCGTGGTGGCCACGCCATCGGGGTCGATGACGTCGCTGTCTTCAAAAAACGCAAGCGTCACCACGCTCGTGCCCTCGGCCAGGGGCGCCAGCAACTCGGCTTTCTGGGCCTCGCTACCCAGCAGGTCAACCGCGCGCGCGGCGGTGGTGACGGCCAGGAACGGCGAAGGCAACAGCGAGCGGCCCAGCTCCTCGGCCACCACGACCACGTCTTCCCAGTTCAGGCCCAGTCCACCGGCCTGCTCGGGTACGGCCAGTCCCAACCAGCCCAGCTCGGCCATCGACGCCCACATCTGCTTGTCAAAAGCGTCGTCGCTGTCCATTAATTCCCGAACCCTGTCCATCGGGCAGCGCTCGTCGGCAAAACGGCGCACCTGTCGGCGCAACTGCTCCTGTTCCTCGCTGAATCCAAAATCCATAACCGCATTTTGTCCCACGCACCTTTACTTGATGCAAGGCGTCACCTAGTATCCGGCGATACTTTTTGCGGAGGAACACTGATGTCAGAGGATAGATTTGGACTTGCAGGGCGCACGGCGCTGATAACCGGAGCGGGCGGCGGACTGGGACGAGAGCACGCGCTGCTTTTCGGCAGCCACGGGGCAAACGTGGTCGTAAACGACCTCGGTGGCTCGCGCGACGGCTCGGGTGCCGGCAGCGAAATGGCCGATAAGGTCGTAGAAGAGA
>Ga0302123_10000351_pt1 | contig 37809 bp, 36 predicted proteins | sample CB21_321_MG_FD_203109 | JGI IMG/M metagenome (GOLD analysis project Ga0302123, IMG submission 203109) | Marine microbial communities from Western Arctic Ocean, Canada - CB21_32.1 | ecosystem: Environmental > Aquatic > Marine > Oceanic | place: Canada: Western Arctic Ocean | collected 2017-09-28 | reverse complement strand
GAGCTTCATGCTGCTGGTGCATCCCGAGCAGCATCACGGCAGTCGAGGCGTCATCGTCTTTGCTGATGCAGCGGTCGTTCCCGACCCGAACGCGAGCCAATTGGCCGATATCGCGATCGCGACCGCCGAGAATAGTCGCCGGTTTCTCGTCGACGAGCCTCGGCTAGCATTGTTGTCTTTCTCGACGAAAGGCAGCGCAAAGCATCCGCTGGTCGAGAAGGTGGCAGAGGCTTATCGGATCATCCGGGAACGAGCGCCCGACTTGGTGGTCGACGGTGAATTACAGGCTGACGCAGCGCTCGTTGAGAGTGTGGCGCAGCGCAAAGCGCCGGGCTCGGCGGTCGCCGGGCGCGCTAATGTGCTGATCTTTCCCGACCTCAACGCGGCTAATATCGGCTATAAAATTGCTGAACGCCTCGGTGACGCGAAGTCGCTTGGACCGTTTCTGCAAGGGCTGACGAAGCCAGCTAACGATCTCTCACGTGGTTGTTCGGCGGACGACATTTACTACATCGCCGCAACCACCGCTCTGCAGAGTTCGTAGCGGAAGAAAGCCGCGGCTCTCAAGACCGAGGCCCGAGCTACGAGCCTCGCCCTAACCGTCTTGCTCGGCGTCGAAAACGGCTTTGCGGCCAGCGCGTGTCGCCAGGGTGATGCCGCCGGTAACCGCCAGGACCCCGAGGATCAGTCTCGGCGTGAGTGCTTCCCCAAACAGCCACGAACTGAGCAACACGCCAAAGATCGGCACGGTGAATGAGAAGACAGAGAGCGATCCGGGGCTGTGTTTCTGAAGCAGGGTGGCCCACACCATGAACGTCAACCCAGAAACGACAGCGCCCTGATAGAGAACGCCCGTGATGGCCTGCCAAGTGATATCGCCTCGCATCCCCTCGCCGACAAACCAAGCCGCTAGCGCGAAGCCGGGCAGGGAAAGAACCATCTGCCAGAAGACCAGTTTGGTGGGCTCGATTCGCTGCACGAGCCTTTGCGTGTAGACGAGTCGCGCGGCGACAAGAATCGCCGAAAACAGAACCGCCAAATTGCCGAAGACGGGGTTACTTGCCAACGCGGCATCCGGTCGGCCCAACGAAACGATCACAACCCCGATGAAAGCGAAGGCCAACCCGAGCACCCTTATGGGCGAGAGCCGGTCTTCGGGAACGACAAAGTGCGCGATGAGGTTGGCGAAGATGGGGTTTGCGTTGATCAAGATGGTGGCGTAGGCGGGGGACGTATAGTCGGCGCCAATGTGCAGAACGCTGATCTGTACGAGAAATAGAAGCGTGAGTTGCAGCAGGGAGCGCCGCTCGTCGGGCAGCACTCGAAGATCCGCACCGCGCAGCAGGCCCCACAATCCCACTGCCGCCGCGCCAACCAGCATGCGGAGAAAGGCAGTGGAAAAGGGAGCAAACCCGGTGAGTCCGAACTTGAGAGCGACTTGATTGCCGCCTCGCAGGAAGCATACGCCTAGGGCAATGAGCGCGGTCGTCCAGCCGATCGCCTGTAAGCGCTTAGACACAGGCAGCCCAGCATAGCAATGTGCAGGCTAGAGGCCGGAATCGCTAAGCGGCACGCTCGCCGGGTTCGGCCTGACCCGCAGTGCTTGGCTCGGCCGCTGGACGGGGTTGGTGCCGAGCGACGATGATGATGCCCGCGATGACGCCAGCGGCGCCCGCGATGAACGAGGGCGGCAGCGTTTCCGAAAAAACGAATGCGCTGAAGAGTACGCCGAACAATGGCGTCGGAAAGGCGAATACCGAAATCACCCCCGGCGGATAGTCACGCAGGAGCCGCGTCCAGGCAATGAAGCAGAAGCCCGCGACGATGATTCCCTGATAGGCCAGGGCTGCCACGGGCATCCAGGTGATTGGCGCGATCGTCATCGGTTCAAAGACCAGAGCGGTGCCGAGAAACAACGGTTCAGAGATCACCAGCGTCCAGAAAATCGCTCGCGTGGCGTCTACCTTTTGGACGACCCTCTTCGTCGTGATGGAACGGACGGCGACAAAGAACGCCGACACGACGGAGATCAAATTGCCCCAGTACGGCGAGGGGGCCCATTGCGCATCAGGCTTGCCGAGAAAGATAAACGAGATGCCGGCAAACGCAATCATCAGGCCGACGAGGCGCATCCCCGTGACGCGGTCGCCCGGCACGAAGTAGTGAGCAAGCAGGTTCGTAAAGATCGGATGCGCGTTGATAAGCACTACTGCGTAGGCGGCGGATGTTAGGTTCACGCCGTGGTTCAATAGCGAGATTTGGATGAAGCAGAAGATGCCGAGTGCGAACAAGCCGCCCCATTCGTCGCGGTTCGGCCACAGGTGAACGCCTTCACCGCGAGCCCACAGCCCGATGATGATCGCGCCGACGCCCATGCGCCAGAACGCGCCCCATGACGGTGGGAAAGCCGATAAGCCGGCCTTCAGCGCGACAATGTTCGCGCCCCAGAAGACGGAGATGGCGAGCGCTGCCAGCGCGACCCCGATACCTACGGACTTGTCACGGCGCGGCGCGTCATCGTCCATCTGGAGCGGCGGCGACGGGGTTACCGCCGGGAAAGCACGCTCCTGCCAACCTTTGAGCATGGCTCTCATTGCGCGGGCTCCCGGACGGTGACCGCCGCCGGCGGCTTGACCCATCGGCGGGTAGCGATCACGATGCCCACCGTAACCGCGACAACCCCGAAGATCAAGCGAGGTGTGATCACCTCGCCGTAGACCAGCCCGCTCAACAGCACACCGAAAATGGGCGTGACAAACGCGAACATCGAGAGCGTACCGGGGCTGATGGTCTTGAGTAATGCTGTCCAAACAATGAAGCAAAGACCCGCAATGACGACGCCTTGAAACAGCACAGCCGACACCGCCACGGTGTTGATCGGCTGCAGCAGTGGTTCCTCAAGGGTCAACGCGAGGAATAGAAAGACAGGCAAGGAAAAGATCATCATCCACAGAATGGGGCGAACAGGGTCGATCGTTTGAACAAGCCGCTGCGTGTAGACGGTGCGCGCGCCGAGCAAGAAACCGGAGAAGGTTACGACGAGATTGCCGAGGATCGGTTTCGCGCCAAGGGCCGCGTCCGGTCTGCCGAGAAACACGACGCAGATGCCGCCGAACGCCAGCGTAAGACCGATCACGCGGGCCCACGACAAACGATCTTCGGGAACGAAAAAATGCCCGATGAAGTTGGCGAAGACGGGATGCGCGTTGAGCAATACAACAGCGTAGGCCGGGGAAGTCCAACTGACGCCGTGGTTCATGGCTGAAATCTGCACGACGAACAACACACCGAGAGCCGCCAGCAACCGCTTCTCGCCCTTCGGGGGCATGAGAGTTATCCCCTGACTCCAACCCCATAGCGCGACGACGGTCACGCCGGTCGCCATGCGCCAGAACGCACTCCAGAAAGGCGCGAAGGTTTCCAGGCCGATTTTCAGCGCGACGACGTTGCCGCCCCAGACGATCGAGATCGCCAAGGCCGCCATCGCGCCTCCGAAGGTAAGCCCGCTCGCTGTTTGCGTTCGCGACATGCAAATGAAGACGGACCGCTATCGTGTCCGCCGCGCTACAAGGGTCGGGCTGGTTAGTCCGAGACGGCGTCTCGTAAAATCTCAGCCACGTGGCGCGGCCGGCGCGCCGAGAAATGGCTGATCTGCTGCCGGCAGGAAACACCGGTCACGGCGATTTCGGTATCGGAACTCGCCGCGTCGACCTCCGGCATCAACCGTTGCCGGCCGATGGTTTCGGAGATGTCGTAGTGCTCCTTCTCAAAACCAAAAGAGCCGGCCATACCGCAACAACCTGAATCGACTTCTTTGACGTCAAGGCCCGGAACGAGCCGGAGAGCGTCGAGGCTGGGCGCACTGCCGATGTGAGCCTTTTGATGGCAGTGGCCGTGGAAGAGAACCTGCTTGGGTTCGTCCTTGAACTTGAGTTTTAGTTTACCGGCCTTCTCCAGCCGGACCAGAAACTCATCGAGCATCCATGCGTTCGCGGCAACCTTCTCGACGTCCTTGCCGGTTTGCAGATCGAGATAATCGTCCCGCAGCGTGAGCAAACAACTCGGCTCGCAGCCGACCACGGGAATCCCTTGGTCGGCGTAGGACGCGAGGGTCCGTACATTGTGCTCGGCGTTGGCTCGGGCGTCATCGAGCATCCCTTTCGAGATCATCGGGCGGCCACAGCATTTCTTGTCGGCGAGGATGACTTCGTAGCCGGCCTTCTCGAGAACTTCCGTCGCGGCATGCCCGACTTCCGGATAGTTGTAGTTCATGAAGCAGTCGTGGAACAGGACGGCCTGCGGCTTGCCTTTCGATGACGCGCTGCCCGCGCGGCGGCGGTGCCAGGTCTCGAATGTCTCGGACGCGAAGGGCGGCATCTCACGTCGTCGGTCGATCCCGATGAACTTGTCGAACGCCCATTTCACTGGCTCAAGGCCCATCGTGAAGTTCGCAAGCGACGGGAAACGGCTTCCCCATTTGTTGAGCGTTTCGATGCCGGCGAACATGCGGGCGCGCAGAGGCGTGCCGTGCTCGGCGTAGTAGTGCGAGAGGAACTCGTACTTGATCTTCGCCATGTCGACGTTGGTCGGACATTCGCGCTTGCAGCCCTTGCATTCCAGGCAAAGATCGAGCACATCGTACATGCGCTTCGACGTTAGCTCCGATTCGGGTAGCCGTCCCGAAAGCGCAGCTCGTAGCGCGTTCGCGCGGCCACGGGTCGAGTGCTCCTCATCGAGCGTGGCGTGATACGACGGGCACATCGTCCCCACGTCGCGTTTGCGACAGACGCCCATGCCGTTGCAATTCTCGATCAACCGCGCAAAGCCGCCCTCGCGCTCGAAGCTCAGCTTGGTGTCGATCTGGATCGTCCTATAGTCCGCGCCCCAGCGCAGGCTCTCGGTCGGCTCCGGCGCGTCGACGACCTTGCCGGGGTTCATGATGTTGTCGGGGTCGAAGAGGGCTTTGACCTTCTTGAACGCTCCGTAGATCTCGGGGCCGAAGAGGTACTGGTTGTACTTGCCGCGCGCGATGCCATCGCCGTGCTCGCCGCTCATCGAGCCGCCGTATTCCTTCACGAGCGCGAAAACCTCGTCGAGGATGCGGCCCATCTTGGCGACCTCGGACGCCTCTTTGAGGTTGATCATGGGCCGCACGTGCAGGCAGCCGACGGACGCGTGGCCGTAGTAGCCGCCGTGGGCGTCGTACGTTTCGAGGATTTCCTGGAAGCCGCGCAAGAATGCCGGCATCTTGTCGATCGGCACCGCCGGGTCTTCCACGAATGCGATCGGCTTCTTGTCGCCTTGTACGCTCATCAACAGCCCAAGTGCCATCTTGCGCGTGTTCCAGATGTTGGCTTGCTTGACCGGATCGACGACCGGTAGGTAGCCAAAACCAATGCGCTTCTCTTCGAGCTTCGCCCTAAGCGCTTCGATCTTTGACGCGACTTCGGGCTCGGTGTCGCCGTAGAACTCGACGACCATCAGGGCGTTGGCGTCGCGGTCAACAAAGTCCATCTGCGCGGCGAACTCGGGCTTGGCGAAGGCCTGCTTGAGGTTGAAGTCGTCCATCAGCTCGGCGGCGGCCGGCTTAAACTGGATGATCTGTTCCACCGATTCGACTGCTTCGAGCAGCGACCTGAAGTGGACAAGCAGAATAGCCTTCTTCTTCGGCAGCGGGACGATACGAATCTTCGCTTCGTTGACGACCGCCAGCGTACCCTCGCTGCCTACCAGCAGCCGTCCCAGGTTGAACGGGCCGGGCTTGCTGGAATAGCCGGCACCGAAGTGCCCGTTGTTCTTGATCAGTTCGTCAAGGTTGTAGCCGCTGACGCGCCGCATGATCTTTGGGAAGCGAGCGAGGATTTCGTCGCGGTATGTTTCGCCCAGGCTGAGCGCCTCGCGGTAGAGACGGTTCTCCAGACTGTCGCCACGGCACAGACTTTCGAGACGCCCGTTCTCGACCGGACCAAAGACGGCTTCCGACCCATCGGAAAGCACCGTCTTGACCTCGAGCACATGGTCGATCATCTTGCCGTGGATGATCGAGTGCGAGCCGGCTGAATTGTTGCCCGTCATGCCGCCGAGCGTGGCCCGGCTACTGCTCGACGTATCCGGCCCGAGTCCGAAACCGTGCGGCCGCAGGTAGTTGTTCAGGTGGTCTTGGATGACGCCCGGCTGCACGCGGACCCACTGCTCTTCGGTATTCAGCTCAAGCACATGATGCATGTACTTGGCGAAGTCGATGTGGACGGCGTTGCCGACGGTCTGGCCGGACAGACTGGTGGCGCCGCCGCGTGGCAGGACGGGTACCTTGTTCTTTGCTACGACTCGCCCGATGGCCGCGACGTCTTCGGCGTGCTTCGGGATGACGATGCCGATGGGCTCCATCTGCCAGACGCTGGCGTCGGTGCTATAGAGAATCTTCGAATAGGTATCGAAGCGGACCTCACCCTCGATTTCCTGGCGGAACAGGTCGGCGAGGTCTGCAGGATATTGCTTCATGACTGGCGGATCACGATGGCTCGGAGGGTCGAGAGAAGAAACCCCTCCTGCCCCGGCGCACTTGGCGGACTCGCGTGCTCCGGAACCGCTGAACTGCTTTGCTGGAAGGTTACCGAGCAGCCTGGGCGATCAGGCCGCTGATCTTCTCAAGGCCCAATTCTATATTGTCGTCGCTGACGTTTGAAAAAGAAAGCCGCAGGGTGTTCGAGCCGCTGCCGTCAACGAAGAAGGGCTGCCCCGGAATGAAGGCGACTCGCTCCTCCTCGACCGCTTGACGTAGCAGGGGCAGCGTGTCGATCTGCTCAAGCAACTCGACCCACAGGAAGAGCCCGCCCTGCGGACGGTTCCACTTGGCGAGCTTCGCCATGTGATTCTCAAGCGCAGCTTGCATCAGGATGCATTTCGTCTCGTAGAATCCGCGCACTTCGGCGAGGTGTGCGTCAAGCCAGTCGCGCTTCAGGTATTCGAGGATCAGTTTCTGGCTCACAGTAGATGTGCAGAGATCGCCGGTCTCTTTGGTGAGTTCAATCCGCCGCACGATCTCTTGCGGCCCGACGATCCAGGCGACACGCAGGCCCGGCGCAAGGACTTTTGAGAACGTCGACATGTAGATGACGTTCTCCGCGCCGTCGTGCGATTTGATCGGTTTGAGGATCTCGGGATCGTCGCCCGAGAAGTAGATTTCGCCGTAGGCGTCGTCTTCGATGATCAGCACGTTCTCTTCACGAGCCACCTTGATGAGGCCTTCGCGGGTCGGCAGGTCCCAGGTGTGTCCCGAGGGGTTCTGAAAATTCGGGATGACATAGATCAGCTTCGGTGTTGAGCCCTCTGAGCGAGCTTGGCGGATCTTCGCGCGGAGGTCGTCAAGATCCATTCCGTCCGGCGTCTTGTTGACTCCCACCATCCGCGCCCGATAGTTCTCAAACGAAGCCGTCGCGCCGATGTAGTTGGGTAGTTCGACAAAGACCGTATCACCCGGATCGAGCAGGACGCGAGCGATGAAATCGAGTCCTTGCTGGGAGCCGCTGACGAGGATGGTCTCCTCCGTCGCCGCCTCGATGCCGTGGACACGGGCGTTACGCTCGCGGACGGCTTCGATCAACTCGGCGTTACCGCGCGTCACGCTGTACTGAAACAGCTTGCCCTTCTCGGCTTCGACAAGATCGTTAAAGATCTCCGCCAGTTGCTCGTGCGGGAACATTTCCGCGTTGGGCGAGCCGGTGGCGAAGGAAATGACGTCCGGCTGGTTCACCAATCCGGTCAGTTGCCGGATCAGGGAAGACTTCATGACTTTGGCGTCTTCGGAGATCATTTCGTCGAACGGCATGGTTCTTGGATTCTAGCGTAAGGGCCGGCGGCAGCCGAGGATGTGCCCACGAGTGGGAGATCCCCTCGGCCCCTTGCTAGAATCGGACCTTATGCTCAACCTCGATAACTGCCGCGAGCGGCAACAACGGCTGCTCAAGGTTATGGAAGAGGACCAGATCGACCTGGCCGTCATCACGAACCCGAAGACGGTGTATTACTTTTCCGGCGTTCTCGTGAATCCTGCCCTGCCGCAGGTCTTCCTACTTGAATCGTCCGGCAAGGCGGTGTTGCTCACCGACGCAAATGTCATCGAGCCGGACAAGAAGCCCAAGGCGGCCGCCGATAAGGTCGAGACGTACCGCTTCCACAGCATGGACCGCGAAAACATTGCGACGAACTGGTCCCAGGACGTTGCCGCCATGCTCAAGACCGCCGGACAGGAGTTCCTGCCGTCGGGCGGCATGCTGGGTCTTGAATTTGACTCGGCTCCGTTCGCGGTGAGCGAAGCAGCCCGCGAAGTTGCGCGCGGAGGCCCGAAAAATCTCACGCCCGCCATCGATCAGATGCGGCGTCAGAAAGACCCGGACGAGATCCAGTGCATGCGGCGTTCGGTGAACCTTGTCGAAGCTGGACTCGCCGCCGTTAAGGCGCGCCTTGAGCCCGGCATGACGGAGTTTCGTGCCTACTCGATCTACTACGAGGCGATGGTGGCGAACGCGGGTACGTCCGTCGTGCTCGCGGGTGATTTCGCGACGGGACTGCGCGGCATCAAAGGCGGCGGCCCGCCGACGCCCCGCCGCGTGAACATGGGTGATTTGTATATCTTCGACACGTTCCCGATCTTTCAAGGCTATATGTGCGACTTCACGCGCACCTTTGTGGTCGGCCGCCCGACGCAGATCCAGCAGGACGCCTGGGGACACGTCATGGAGGCCCACGAGATCGCGCGGCGCACCATCAAGCCCGGCGTCCCGGCGAAAGAAGTGTACGAGGCGATCAAGACGCACCTCGACAAGTTCGAGGCCGCCGAGGGTTCGTTCTGGCACCACGCCGGCCACGGCGTCGGACTCAACGGCTGGGAACTACCCTGGCTTACTCCCGGCGGCGAAGAGACGATTCTGGACCGCGAAGTACTCGCCGTCGAACCGGGGCTCTACGCGGACGCCATGCAAGGCGGCATTCGGCTGGAACACAATTATTTGGTGACGCCCGAAGGTGTGACTGCGTTGGATCGCTTCCCGATGGATTTGACGTAAGGTCGAAATACGGACAAGGCATTGCTTGCCGCTATCGTCCGTCTCGACTGCTGAGTTCCCAGACCTGCAATGGTATTCTGACGTCGTGTCTCGGGACCTGTTGCCGATGCCGAAACCTGTTCACGTCAAGGCGTTATCCAACTACCGGATCTGGCTCGAATACGACGATGGAACGGAAGGAGAAGTCGACCTTTCTGACTTGGCAGGGCGTGGTGTCTTCCAGGCATGGAATGACCCTACGTTCTTTGTCTCGGTACGCCTGGGACCCCCAGGGAGCTATTGAATGGGGGCGCGGCATTGTGATCAGGATGTACTTCGTGGATCACGCCCCGCCGCATTTTCACGCGGAGTATTCCGGGCAAGAGGCGAGAATCGACATCAACAGTTTGGCGGTGTTGTCGGGCAAGCTACCTCCTCGATCGATGGGACTCGTCGCCGAGTGGGCGACGATCCATCAGCAGGAACTCCGGGCCCTGTGGGACCGTGCGAGTAGCCTGGAGCCGATCAATCCCCTGGACCCGCTGCCGTAACGCACACCAGGAGATGTCCTCGTAGCACCGAGCCCTTGGGTTACCGGTTCGTCAGATCCCGGATGTAGATGTCGCGGAAGCGCATGCGGCCTTTGCCGCCGGAGTGAAGCTGCAGCGCGATCACGCCCTCTTCGGCGATCGGATTCGGGTAGGTGAAGTCGAGAATTTCGACGCCATTCAAATGCACGATGTAGCGATTGCCCTCGACCTGGATGAGCATGTCGTTCCAGTCGTAGGGGCGCTGCACCGCTTCGAACTCGGGCGCCGGCCAGGCAACCCAGCCGCGGCCGTCCCCGTAGACGCCGCCGGTCGGCGAATTGTTTCCGGTCGTTTGGTCGATCTCGACCTGCCGTCCGGCGATGATCTTGGGCGTGTCGCCCTCGAACTTGGTGTGGATGTAGACGCCGCTGTTGCCTTCGGCCTCGCACTTGTAGCGCAACGACAGGTGAAAGTCACGGTAGGATTTCTCGGTCGCAAGATAGCCGTACTTGTCGGAGATTCCCTCGCCGTAGATCGCACCGTTCTCGTCAACGATCCACTTCTCGGCGCCGACTTTGCGCCAGTTCGTAAAGTCCTTGCCGTTGAAGAGCTGGACCCAGCCGGGCGCCAGCTTGCGGGGACGGGTCTGGCTCTGCTGCGAGAACGCGAGGCTCGTGGTGAGTAGGGTCAGGACCGCCAGCGCGGCGACCGTGCGGAAAGAGACAACGGATGAGGATTTCATAGCAGTTTCAAACTCCAGTAAGAAGCAAAGGCGAAAAGGAATGCTTGCTTCGCCATCCTAGCGCTAACGCTGTTCTTCCAGCAACCGGTAGACCTCGCGCTTCGGTAGCCCACGCTCCTTGGCGACCTGTTTGATGGCGTCCATTCGCTCGCTGCCCTGGCCGATTAACTCTTCGACACGTTGGGCCATCGTCCCCTCTGGGACGTCGAGCGGAGCGCCCCGGCCAATCAGCAAGGTGATCTCCCCTTTGACTGCATCGCGAGCGCTGAGGGTGGCGAGCACGGCCGAAACCGACCCTCGCAGGAACTCTTCATGCAGTTTCGTCAACTCGCGTGCAACAACCGCCGGGCGGTCGCCGAGAACTTCGAGTACGTCGTCCAGAGTTCGCACGATTCGGTGAGGCGCCTCGTAGAAGACCAACGTAGCGGGATCATCGACGAGTGCCTGCAGCACCTTGCGCCGCTGGGTCGTTTTGGCGGGAAGGAAGCCGCCGAAGCGGAAGGCGTCCGTAGGGAGCCCGGAAGCCGCGAGCGCTGTTTCGAGGGCCACGGGACCGGGCAGGGGCACGACCGTAATTCCGGCGGCGATCGCTTCCTGAACGACTCGGTAGCCCGGATCGGAGATGCCCGGCATGCCGGCGTCCGAGACGACCGCAATCGATTCTCCCTGCTTGGCCCGCTCGACAACTTCGTGAGCGCGCTCGGTCTCATTGTGTTCGTGCAGGCTCAGCAGCGGCTTGCTTATCTCGAAGTGCTTGAGGAGTTTGCCGCTGTGGCGGGTGTCCTCGCAGGCGATGCGGTCGACCTCGCCCAACACTCGCAAAGCGCGCAGAGTGATGTCTTCGAGGTTGCCCAGCGGCGTGGCTACCAGATAGATTGTGCCCGCCATTTTGTGGAGTGCGCCGGTCTTTTCTCCGGCCGCCACCGGCCCTAGGACTGTGTTGACGAGAAGAATACCAGCAGCTTCAGGTCTTCTTCAATGCTGTGGAACTTGTGTGTCGCGCCCGCCTTCACGAAGATGATGCCGCCGGGGACGGCGTCGTTGTCCTCGCCGTTGACCCGGATCTTCCCACGGCCACTCTCGACGTAGTACACCTCGTCGTCTTTGTGGGGATTCTGGCCGTCCTCCGCGCCCGCTTTCAGCACGTACATGCCGCAGTAGAGCGAGGGGACTTTGAGAAACGGCAACCAGGGCTTTCCAGACGCTGCCTGCTTGTCGAGCAATTCAGAGATAGCAAAGACCTCGACGGCCTTCACATCCGCGGCCTGTGCCGCCGCCGGACGGCCTCGCGCCGCCGCCCAACAACCTGCGAGCAAGGCCGCTGCCCGTCCGAAGAACCTGCGTGTCATTGGTACACCTCCTCCGTGTGATCTGTGAGCCGAATGGTGCGGAACTCGCACCGTACTTCAGCTACTTGTCTTTCAATGCTCCGTAGAACAACGCCGCCAACACGCCGCCCAGCGGACAGGCCAGGAAGTAGATCCAGACCGTCGGCAGAGCATTGGGCGCGCTGCTGAATAGCGCCGGTCCCAGCGTGCGAGCTGGGTTTAGGGACGCGCCGGTCAACGGGCCGCCCATCAGGATGCAGAATACCAGCGTCATACCGATCGCGATCGGCGCGAAATCGCCCGCCTTGCCGCTAACCGCCGTGAAGTAGATTGCGTTGACGAGGAAGAAAGTCAGGATAACTTCGAGGACGAACGTTTGCGCGATGCTGACTCCGTCAGCCGGAACTGTTGCACCAAGCGTTCCTGCGTGAGAGCCAAGCACGAAGTTCAAGACCGCCGCGCCCGCTATGCCCCCGAGCAACTGCACTACGATGTAACCCGCCGCCTTCGCGAAATCAATTTGCCCGCCGACAAGCAAACCGATCGTCACGGCCGGGTTGATATGTGTGCCGGAGATCGGACCGAACGCATAGGCGAATCCCAGGACGACGAATCCGTGTGCAAATGCCACGGCAACCAGACTGCCGCTGATGACACCCGCGCCGGCTCCGATGAAGATCAGTGCGAAGGTTCCGATGAACTCCGCTGTCAATGCCTTGCCGTTCATTCTGTTCCTCCGTGCGCCTCGGCCAGCGAGACCGGGCGTGACGACGCCCTACCGAGACAGAGAGTATACGAAACCGAGAGCGGATGGTGGGGCGGAGAGTTAGGTGCCCAGCGGGAGGAAGTACTGGGTCCCGCGAACTGGGCGGCTGAGCTCTTCGAGTAGCTCTTTCAAGTCGCTTTCCTTCTGTACAAAGTCGACCTGGGTGGTGTCGACCACCAAGACGTCCGACGCTTTGTAGTGCGCGAAGAAATGCTCGTAGGCGCGGGTGACCTCAGTGAGGTACTCGTCGGAGATGTTCGCTTCCGAGGCAACGTTCTTTCGGACGAGACGTTCACGCAGAACCTGCGGCGTCGCCTTGAGGTAAACGACCAAGTCCGGCGAAGCCAATTGTTCCTTGAAGTGCCGGTAGTACTGGTCGTAGACGGCCACTTCGTCGTCGTTGAGGTTGATGTAGGCGAAGAGCTTGTCTTTCTCGAACAGATAGTCGGCGACGACCGGCGTTTGCGAGTGGCTGGGATCAATCGCGGACAACTGCCGAAAGCGATTCGCCAAGAAATACATCTGCGCCCGGAAAGCTGAGCCGTGTTGACCGCGGTAGAAATCCTTCAGGAAAGGATTCTCTTCCGAGTCGAGTAGGGTGTTGGCGTGAATCCGCTCCGCCAGCGCCTGGGCGAGGCTTGACTTACCCACTCGAAGCGGGCCTTCGATCGCGATGTAGCGAGCTGGACTCATGCAATGAACCGCACTAGGCGGCCTTTCTCAAGACGCTAGGACCGTCGTCGAGGACGAAACCCTGGCGAGCGCCCCTCTCCGCAGAGTGGGCAACGAACTCTAGATTATTTCACAGCCTCGGGGGTCGCCGCCGAGCCCGTCTATTTCGGCCTCATTTGGGGGGGCACTCCCGCGACGCTCGGTCAGAAGGTCAGCTTGGCCTGGGGGCCACGGGGAATCTCCATCTTGAAGTACTGAAAGGCGAGGAGCGTGCCGACGCGGCCGCGCGGCGTGCGGTCAAGAAAGCCGAGCTGCATCAGATAGGGTTCGTAAACTTCCTCGATCGTGTTGGCATCCTCGCCCACCGAGGCGGCGATCGTATTCAGCCCGACCGGGCCACCGGCGTACTTGCCGAGAATCGTGCGCATCACCTTCTGGTCGATCTCGTCAAGACCATGGTGGTCGACTTCAAGCAAGTCGAGAGCGGTACGCGCGATTTCGCGGCCGATTGTACCGTCGCCACGCACCTGGGAATAGTCCCGCACCCGGCGCAACAGCCGATTGGCGATACGCGGTGTTCCGCGACTCCTCCGCGCGACCTCCTCCGCCCCTTCATCATCAATCTCGAGACCCAACATGCCAGCCGAGCGGAAGACGATCTTCGTCAGATCAGGAACGTCATAGGGATTCAACCGCAAAGTCAGGCCGAAGCGTCCCCGCAACGGGCCGGAGAGTAACCCGGCGCGCGTGGTTGCTCCGATGGCGGTGAAAGGCGGTAGTGGGATTGAGTGGGTGCGGGCGCCAGGGCCGGTCCCGACCATCAGGTCGACGCGAAAATCTTCGAGCGCTGCGTAGAGCATCTCCTCGACGTCGGGAAGCAGGCGGTGGATCTCGTCGACGAAGAAAACCTGGCGCGGTTCCATCGCCGTGAGTGCGCCGGTCAGGTCGAGCTTCTTTTGCAGGACAGGTCCTGACGTCAGGTCGACTCGGACAGCTAACTCGTTCGAGATGATGTTCGCGAGCGTTGTCTTGCCCAGGCCCGGCGGACCGTAGAGCAACACATGGTCAAGCGCCTCGCCGCGGCCACGAGCGGCTTCGATGGCAATCGAGAGATTCTCTTTGAGTTTCGGCTGCCCGATGAACTCAGCGAGCGTTTTTGGGCGCAGCGTAAGGTCGAATTGGCGGTCTTCGTCTTCCAGTTCGGGCGAGACGATACGCTGATCCGACATCGTTATTCAGCTTAACCTTAACGGCTCATCAACTCCATTGAGCGGCGAAACAGCGGTTCGAACTCCGCGGCGACACCTTCGGCGACGGCTTTGCGAACCGCTTTGTCGGCCGCGTCACGATTGCAACCAAGGTTCTCAAGAGCGGATACGACATCGTGCTGCATGGCGCCCGGCAGCGAGACGCCGTCGGTAAGTTCCTGCTCACTCAAGGGCTCGAGCTTCTCGCGAAGTTCCAGCGAAATACGGTCTCCAGTCTTGCGACCGACGCCGGGAATCCGGGTTAGCCGCTTCGCATCGCCGGCGCGAATGGCGTCAATGAGTTCGTCCGTGGGTAATCCGGAAAGAATCGTAATCGCCAGGCGGGGGCCGATGCCGCTGATCGCGATGAGCTTCTCGAACAGTTCTTTCTCGCGCCCGGCGGAGAAGCCATACAGCGAGAATGCGTCTTCCCGCACGTGAGTGTGAATCAGAAGCCGAACTTCCTCGCCGATCTCACCGATGTGCGAGAACGTCGAGATCGGTACGGTGACGGCATATCCAACGCCGCCCGCTTCGATGACGACGGCGTTGGGCTGCTTTTCGAGTAGTTTTCCGCGAAGAGAGGCAATCATTGAGGTAACAGGGGCGGGGGACCGGAGCCCGAATTATCGCGGTGGTTCGAAAAGCCTGTCAAGCATCCGGCTATGATGACCTGCTATGGCGCTGCGACGCGTATTCGTGGATCGCGTGAGTGACGGTGAGGCTCACGTAGAAGGCCCGGCGGCGCATCATCTCGCTCGTGTCGTTCGGCTCCGTGAGGGAGAAGAGGTCGAGTTGTCCGACGGCCGTGCGCTGTTTCGGGCACGGGTTGCCAAGGCGGGTTCGCGCCGCGTGGAGTTTGCCATCGAGGAAGAGATGGTGGCCTCCGCCTCTGGCCCGGACGTCACCCTGCAAATCGCTGTGTTCCAGTTTTCCCGCTTGGAGTGGGCGTTGGAAAAAGCGACGGAACTTGGTGTCACGCGGGTCGTGCCTGTGGTGGCGACCCGAAGTGAGATGCACTTGGTCAAGGCGGTCCCGAAGCGACTGGAGCGTTGGAAGCGCATTGCTGAACAGGCGGCACAGCAATCCCGCCGCATGAGCGCCCCGGTGATTGAGGAAGCGGTTTCGTTCGAGCAAGCCGTCGCGGATCGCAAGGGAACAGGACTTGTCTTGCATCCGGACGGCGACCTGCTGGGCGACATCTTGGCGTCTTGCGAGCAGGGGCCGATCCAACTCCTCGTGGGCCCCGAGGGTGGCTGGACGGATGATGAGGTTTCGGCCGCTCTCGCGGCGGGCTATCAGCAAGCGGGGATGGGTTCGCTGATTCTGCGCTGTGAGACCGCGGCGGTTGCGGCGCTTTCGATCATCAGTCAGGCGCGCCGCTAAGTCACGTGCTATCAACTCCTTGCTGGTAGATGCCGATAAGCATTTAAGCGGCCGCTTGACTGCGATAGGCAATGCGCGGAGTCCGAGTACCCTACGATTGAGGTAGGAAGCGCTGGCCCGGGCCCAGCGCCCGTCTCCATAGCTCGGCGAGGTCGCCTGCGGCATTCCGAAGGCAGTATTCGAACTCCTTCTCGATAGTCGACCGATCACTCCTGCCCGACACTTGGGGGTAGGAGCCTCATTACCAACAGCCATGCAATCAGGACCTCCCAGTTTTGAGAGCAGCTTGACCGCGATCAGGATCGTGGTTGTCGTGGCGCATTTGCACCTCGCGGTATGGGCGCTGCGCCGCTGGGGACGTTCGCGAGTCCGCGCGGCCGGCATCGGATTCGGACTGCTCGTGGCGGCCTGTTTGGGAGGACCATCGGACCTGTTGGATTGGGACCAATTGCTGTTTGGCGTACAAGCTCCCGTGCCGTGGCAACTGGCCGCGACGGTCTGGGTAGCCGGAGTCTTCGGGACTTACATCGTGTGTCTGGCCTACTCGGGTTGGCGTAGGCTTGGGCGATTCGCGCAACGCAGGTCTTCGGATCTAGGCCTCGTGCCGATACTCGACAACCCGCAACCGGCCGGCCCAATGACGCGGCGCGTGTTTGCGACCGCCGTCGCCGCGCCGTTCGTGATGGCCGGATACGGGACCTTCGCCGGGCGAAAGCAGTTCGATCTACGCGAGATCGACATGGCGATTCCTGGTCTCGCCGAAGACCTCGACGGTCTGCGGGTAGCCCAGATCACCGATCTTCATTGCAGCCGCTATCTCAGCCCCGCGGATGTCGAGCGTGTGGTCGCGATGGTGAATGAAACACGTCCGCACGTGACCCTGGTGACAGGCGACTTGATTACCACTCCCGAAGACCCGCTCGAGCCCTGCATCGATGTGCTGGCCGGATTGAAGGCGGACTCGGGCGTGTGGGGCTGCCTCGGCAATCACGAGCGCTACGCGCTTTGTGAACACCGCGCGACGAAGTACGCCGGGGCGCGCGGCATCCGGTTTTTGCGCGGCGAGCAAGAAGAACTGCGCTTCGGGCAGGCCCGGCTGAATCTGGCCGGAGTGGACTACCAACGCAAGGGAAGCCCCTATTTGCGGGGGGCCAAGAGTCTCATGCGCGACGACGCTCTGAACTTGTTGCTATCCCACAACCCGGACGTTTTCCCGGTGGCGGCCGATCTGGGATATGATCTTGTGGTCTCCGGGCATACGCACGGCGGTCAGGTCACGGTCGAGATCGTCGAGCAGTGGGCGAACCCAGGCCGTTTTCTGACGCCTTTCGTAGCGGGTGAGTACCGGATCCGGGATTCGGCCCTCTACGTCAGCCGAGGTATCGGTACGGTGAACCTGCCGATGCGAATTGGTGCGTTGCCTGAGGTAACTTTGTTGCGCCTGCGCCGCGCTTGACGGCTTGGGCGATACAGCCGCATGCGATATCTGGTCCTCAGCGACATTCACGCAAACTGGGAAGCTCTCCAGGCGGTACTTGCCGACGCCGAGGGTTTGTACGAAACGATCCTGTGCCTGGGCGATGTGGTCGGCTATGGAGCCGATCCGAACGCGGTGACGGAGTGGGTGCGCGAGAACGTCGCCACGGTGATCCGGGGGAACCACGATAAGGTTTGCTGCGGGCTCGAAGACCCCGAACTATTCAATCCCATCGCCAAGACGGCGGCCTTGTGGACTCATGGGGAGCTGAATGAAGAGAACCGGAACTTCCTCGCCGCGCTTCCCAAGGGGCCGGTGGAGGTAGACGGGTTCCTGATGGTGCACGGCTCGGTGCTCGATGAGGATGAATATTTGGTCGACCCGCGGGACACGGTGCTCCAGTTTGTGAACGCTGACGGCAAGCCGGTGTTCTTCGGGCACACACATGTGCAGGGGGGCTTTCTGCTTTGGCAGACAGGCCAGAAAACGAAGCCGGCGGCGTTGCATCCGAATGGGGCGGCGCTGCAAGTCAGGCCGGACCGAGGCCAGTTGCTGAACCCGGGGTCGGTGGGGCAACCCCGTGACTTAAACTGGCTAGCGGCGTACGCGCTCTACGATTCCGAGAAGGGCCTGCTTGCGTTCCGCCGCTGCGAGTATGACTTGGCCGAGGCACAGCGGAAGATCCGCGACGCGGGCCTTCCCAAGGCGCTGGCGGAGCGGTTGGCTCTGGGCCGCTGAGCGCCGTCTTCTGCCTGCAAGTCTGAATCTGCTCGGAGTTCGTCATGGGTTCAGCACCGTTCCCGCCGAAGCCCCGTGCCAAAATAGGTGCTCGCCGTGACGCCCTCGTCGAACACGCCTATCTCGAAAGACCTCGTTCTCGTGGGCGGAGGCCATAGCCATGTCAGCGTGATCAAGCGGTTCGGTATGGAGCCGATTCCCGGAGTGCGATTGACCGTGGTCTGCCGGGACGTTCACACGCCCTATTCAGGCATGCTTCCGGGGTTCATCGCGGGCCACTACGACTACGACGATGCCCACATCGACCTCTTGCCCCTAGCCCGATTCGCGGGTGCCCGTTTCATCCACGATGAAGTCACCGGCATCGACCTCGCCAACCGTAGACTGCGCTTCGAGAATCGGCCGGATCTCGCCTACGACCTCGTGTCGATCAATACTGGGTCCACACCGGGTTTGAACGTACTGGGCGCCGAAGGCCGTGTCGTTCCCGTCAAACCGATCAATAACTTCATTGCGCGCTGGACGGGTTTCGTCGAACGTGTCCTGGCACTCAACCGCGCACCGCGTATTGGCGTCGTGGGAACCGGCGCGGGCGGCGTCGAGCTTACGCTTGCCGCGCAGTTCAATCTGCAACAACGTCTCCGCGCATTGGGCCGGGCCGCGGAGCCGGAACTTCACTTGTTTGGCAGCGACCCGACGGTGTTGGGCACCCACAATGCGCGCGTGCAGCATAAGTTCGAACGCATCTTGGCCGAGCGCGGCGTGAATGTCCATCGATCAACGCGCGTAACAGAAGTCACCGACCAAGGCCTGCGCCTGAGCGACGGCAGTTTCCATGAACTGGACGAGGTTCTGTGGGTTACGAATGCGTCCGCCCCCGAGTGGCCCGGTGAGTGTGGACTCGATGTCAACGAAAAGGGCTTCATTCAGGTGCGCGAGACGCTGCAAACGCTCTCGTATCCGGAGGTCTTCGCAGTGGGCGACGTCGCAACGATGGTCGACCATCCGCGCGAGAAGGCGGGCGTGTTCGCCGTGCGGCAGGGCCCGCCGCTTGAAGCGAACTTGCGACACCTGCTGCTTGGTGAAGAACCCCAGCCGTTCCATCCACAGAGCAAGTTCCTGAGTCTGATCAGCACGGGCGACAAGTACGCCGTCGCCTCGCGCTCGTTTTGGGCGCTTGAAGGCGGCTGGGCTTGGACATGGAAAGATCGGATCGACCGGCGCTTCATGGACAAGTACAACAAGCTGCCGGAGATGGATACCGAAGAGACCGACCCGTCGACAGACGCCGGCAAGGAGAGCCAAGCCCCGCGAATGCTCTGCGCGGGCTGCGGTTCGAAGATTGGCGCGGCGCTGTTGGAACGGGCATTGTCGCGTATTGCGCCGTCGGATCATCCTGACGTCATCACAGGCCTTGGCCACCCTGATGACGCCGCCGTAATTCGAATACCCGACGGCAAAGTGGCCGTGCAGTCGGTCGACTTTTTCCGCGCGATTGTTGACGATGCCTATGTCTTCGGCAAGATCGCCGCCAACCATTGCCTGGGAGACATCTTCGCGATGGGGGCGGCGGCGCAATCGGCGCTAGCCATTGTGACGCTGCCCGCCGCGTCCGACGAAAAGACGGAGGAACTTCTTGTCGAGCTGCTGCTGGGAGCGCAGGAGATTCTTTCTGACGCCGGCGCCGTGCTCGTGGGCGGCCATACCACCGAAGGCGACAAACTGGCTCTCGGCTTCGCCGTTACGGGGCTGGCGAGCCCGGATCAGATCCTCCGCAAGCAGGGACTTCAGGCCGGCGATAAGCTCATCCTCACGAAACCGCTAGGGACGGGAACTCTTTGCGCCGCCGCGATGCGGGGCAAGGCCAAGGGCCGTTGGGTTACCGCCGCGCTGGACTCAATGGTGCAACCAAACCGTCTCGCTGCCGAAATTCTCAAAGAACATGGCGCGACGGCGTGCACGGATGTCACTGGGTTCGGACTCGTTGGACATCTAAAGGAAATGACCGAGGCGTCGGGCGTCGATGTCCAGATATCGCTGGCAGCGATTCCTTTCCTCGACGGTGCTCGTGAAACGGCCGCCGCTGGGATTCTGAGTTCACTACATCCCCAGAACCTACGGTCGGAACTGGTCGTCCGGGATCATACAAAGCACCGGGATACGGCGGAGTATCCGCTGCTGTTTGATCCACAGACCGCCGGCGGCCTTCTCGCCGGGATTCCGGCCGACCGCGCCGAAGGGGGTGTAGAGAAACTCAAAGCATCGGGCTATGCCGAGGCAACCGTCGTGGGCGAAGTGTGCGGCGACTGCTCAGGTGCGGAGAAAATCGTGCTCTCACCCTAGCCGGGTATCCACTGACGGGCCAACCACCCTCTCGCAATCCCAGTTGTTTCACCTAAGGGCAGAAAATGCAGCCCGTGATAGCCTGGGATCGCCCTGCCCATGGCTCCTAGCACAACAGCACGAACGCCCTCGACACCGAGCGCCAAGCAAGCTCGGAGCGCGCTCGTCAGCGCCATCGGCATTGCCATCGTCCTGGCTATTTTCTGGACGGTGATCGGCGTCAATGTCGTCCCGGCTGCGCGTGGTCACGACTTTCTGAATATCTATGTCGGCGGAACGCTGGCGGCCTCGGGCCGATTCGCCGAAATCTATGATCAGAACGTTCAACTGCAGCTCGAACAGCAGCTTGTACCCACAACCGACGAGCTGGTGCCGTTCGTTCGCCCACACTTCTACGCTCTGCTGCTCTCACCGCTCGCGCTGTTCCCGTTGGATACGGCCCTATGGTTGTGGATTGGATTGCACGCCGCCGTGCTGGTCGGTTGTTGGACCTGGGCCGCGCGGCGATTCGGGCCCGACGCTCTGGTCCTCGGCGCGCTGTATCTGCCTACACCACTCGGTATTGCGCACGGGCAGGACGGCGTATTCATGCTCGCCATCGTGGTCGCCGCGTATGTGCTGGCATCGAAAGGGCGCGACCAAGCGGCGGGCGCCGTGGCCGCGCTGGCCTTGATGAAGTTCCACATCACGTTCCTGATTCCGGTGGGGATGGTCATTCAGAAACGTTGGCGGATGTTGGGGGCGTATTGCGCTACGGCAGCGGGGCTCGTGGCAGTTTCTGCCGTCACGGGTGGCTGGACCGGGATGCTCAGCTACGTCCATCTGCTGCAAGCCAAGGATCTGAGGCGGCTTTCGCCGTCGCCGGACTTGATGGTCAACATCCACAGCATCACGGCCAACTTCGGGATTGACGAGCCGCTCGTCTCGGCGGGCCTCATTGCGCTGGTGGTTGCGATCATGTTCGTCGCCGTGCGGCGGGCGCCGCTATGGCGCTTCTGGTCGGCGATACTGATCGGCTCGGTGCTGGTCGGGCCGCACGTCTTTGGCTACGACGCCGCGATGCTGTTGCTCGCTGTCTGGCTGGCTGCATCCCATGCGGAGAGGGCCAGCCGAGTATTGGCGACCATTGCGGCGGTTCCCTTGCTCTTCTTCTGCTCGCTGCTGGATACGCCCTGGCCGGTTGTTCCGAGTCTGGTCCTACTGGCATGGTTGGGCGCTCTGGCCTGGGAGAACCGCGCCGACTTGACAGAGCAGATGGGGGTAGCGTGATGCCGAACGAGAGCGACGGCAGACAGAATAGTGGAACCTTTTCCGCTCCAGACCGATATCTACTAATGGGAGCGTCTTCAGACAGGATGACCACCCTTGACCGCACTTTCCGGCTAGATGGCGACGAGATTCATGCTGTGGTTTTGCGCCAATCGTCGAAACAGCGCTGGAACGCCTTCCTGTGGGGTGGCGGCCTCCGCCTTGCGAATACCTTCGCGCGCCGTGAAGCCGCCGAGAAGTGGTTGAAGAAGCTCCTCTTACATCACTTCCCGGGCGTTCACCGCGAACTCGCCGACTGTTAAGCCCCGGGGACACTTACTCTTACTTCGCGGATCATGTTTGAACCTCGGTGGCACGAATCTTGAATTCGTGCTAACTTGTATCGGTTTCGCTCATGCATATCCCTGACGGATTCCTGTCTGTGCCGGTTTGGGCCGCTTTGGACCTAGCCGCGATCCCGAGCGTCGGGCACTTTGTGCGCCGCACGCAGCGGAGCTTCGAGGACTCGCGTATCCCCTTGCTCGGGGTGCTGGGCTCCTTCGTTTTCGCCGCCCAGATGATCAATTTCCCCGTGGTGGCGGGAACCTCGGGACATCTCATAGGCGGGGCCCTGCTGGCCTTCACGCTGGGGCCGAGCGCAGCCACCGTTGTGATGACGGCCATTCTGCTCGTGCAGGCCCTGGTCTTTCAAGACGGCGGTCTCCTCGCCTTGGGGGCCAACGTAATCAATATGGCCGTCGTCGGCGTCTGGGTGGGCTACTTGCCGATGAAGCTGCTCGGCGGGCGGGGCCCGCGCCTCCAGAGCGTGGCTGCTTTCCTGGGAGGCTGGCTGTCGCTCATGGCGGCGGCTCTGCTGGCGGCGGCGGAATTGAGTCTGTCCAACATGGCGCCGAGTGGACCGTTGTTTGTCTCGATGCTTGGCATTCACGCCGTGACCGGCGTTGCCGAGGGTCTCATCACCGCCGCGACCCTCACCGCCATCCAGCGTCTCAATCGTTCGTTCGTCCTACCTAGCGAGGCGACATGAAGCGAGTCATTCTCTTTCTGGGTGCACTCACGCTGGCGTTGGTCCTGCTCGGCGTCTTGGTCGCTTCGTCTTCACCGGACGGGCTGGAGGCGGTCGCCGAGTCTCTCGGGTTTTCCGATCGTGCGGTGGAGGGCGAGCCGTACAGCCCCTTCGCCGATTACGAGTTCCGGCTGATCGACTCGTCGTGGCCGGCGCAGGTCACGGCTGGGTTGCTGGGCGTCGCCCTGATGTACGGCTTCGGCATCTTATTCGGTCGTCTCGTCCGCCGCGGACGGGGCGGCTAACGTGCGGACGCTCACTTTCGAGGACTGGAGCGCGGGCGATTCGCGAATCCACCGCCTCGACGCGCGGGTTAAGTTGTTGTCCGCGTTGGCCATCCTCCTAGGCCTTGCAGCGACCGGCCGCGAATCCGCGCCGGCATTCGCCGGGTATTTTTTCCTGGTAATACTGGTCCTGGCGACGGCTCGCATTCCGTTGAGCGGCAGTTTACTTCGCACCTTGATTGTGCTGCCATTCGTTGCGGGAATCGCGATTCTCAACCTGTGGGGCGGCGACCCGTCGCGAGCGGTTCTGATTCTGATGCGTAGCCTGCTTTCCGCATTCACGGCGATTGCATTGCTGTCGACGACGCCGTTCCCCGCGCTGCTCCGAGGTTTGGAACGCCTCGGGGTACCGCCATTCCTGCTGATGGTGTTGCACTTCGTGTATCGCTACTTGTTTCTGCTTGTCGACCAGGCACAGGCGATCATGCGGGCCCGTCGCTGCCGCGCGCCACAGCCGACAGGACGCACTTCGCTTTGGCAGTCTTCGGCCGGTGCGCTGGCGGTGCTGTTCGCGCGCAGCTATGGCCGTGCAGAGCGCATTCATCACGCCATGTTGGCGCGGGGATTCCAAGGCCACTTCCCCGTGCTTTCGGAGGCATCCACGCCGCAACGCGAATGGTTGTGGCTATTCGCCGCGATCACCCTGGCCGTTGTGATTCAACTCGCGGCGCGCTTCTGGCCGATTTAGCCGCCTGTTATGTCAACGGAACCCGTTATTCAGGTCACCAGTCTCCGGTATTCCTATCCCGACGGCAACGTGGCGCTCGACGGTGTAGACTTCCAGCTTGACCCGGGGGAAACCGTGGCGCTGCTCGGGGCCAACGGGTCGGGCAAGACCACCTTCCTACTCCACTTGCTCGGTTTGGTCGAGGGGCAGTGCGAGGGGGAGGTCATCGTTTGCGGATTGCCCGTCAAGAAACGAAACTTCGCGCAGGTGCGGCGCAAGATCGGCATGCTCTTTCAGGATTCCGACGATCAGCTGTTCATGCCCACGGTCGAAGAGGACGTTGCATTTGGTCCCCTGAACATGGGGCTGCCTAGCGATGATGTCCGCAACCGTGTGCGGGATGCGCTGCGTCAAGTCGGCATGGAGCACGTCGCGAGCCGTCAACCGTACCATCTCAGTGCAGGGGAGAAACGGCGCGTCGCGCTCGCCGGTGTTTTGGCGATGGACCCGGAGATCATCTTGCTTGACGAGCCGTCGACGTTCCTCGATCCGCCGGCGCGAACGTCTTTGGTCGAGATCCTGCACGGCCTGGATCAGGCCAAGATCGTGGTGACGCACGACCTTACTCTCGCTCGCCAACTCGCGTCGCGGGCCGTCTATTTCGAGCGAGGCAAGATCACTTCCGAGGGCGGTGTGGAGGCGGTGATATCAGCCGCGGGCTGGGACGGCGACCGCCGTCCGCCTGTCCCGTAGGCGAGTTGAGCGCTATTCCGCTGTTAGTGGTCCCTCACTCTGCGCCAATTGGCTGACGAAGTACTCCCTGGTCCGCAGCATCGTGCGCGCCGCGTTCGTCAGCGTGACGATGTAGAGAAGGATGCCCCCCGCCGTGACGGCGAACACCCCGCCCATCGTCGCGGCGACGTTGTCGCTCAATTCCGCGGCGGCGATGACTGCCAATACAGGCGCCAGCGATAGGGGAAACAGAAGAAACTGCGCCGCGGAACGGATCCCGTGCCCCATGCCGCCCCGCGAAATGCGATCCGGGTTGCTCGCGATCGGGAACCGCACCGAGATGTAGTTGCCCACTGACAGCAAGTAGAGCAACGCGATTCCGCCGACCAGCAACGCCTCGCCGATCACTAGGGGCGTGCTGATCATCCCAAACCAACCGCTGATCATGCTGATGAACAGGATCTGGAGCAGAGCGTAGAAACACGCGGCCAGATTTTTCGCCAGCAACAGGCGCTCCAGGCTGACCGGGTACCAGAAGTAGGCCTGCGCGGCGTTGCGGTCGAAGCCGAATCGATTGAGAAACATCACGGGACCAAGCAGCAGAAACGAGTAGAGGCTGATGAACGTGATGGCGTGACTCGCTGTCCAGTGAGCCGATTCGGGTTCCCTCAAAAAGCCCAGGATGGGCAGCCATGCAAAAACACCGAACGTGAACCCCATGAAGAACGGTAGCCGGAAACGCGGGCTTCTCCAAAGCGAGCGAACCTCTTTTTCGACCAAGACCGCGATCGGATCTCCGATCCCGCGCGTGATCCCGCGCAACACCTTGTCTCCCATGGCTCCGGTGGCGTTCCGTCTAGATGCCGCCGAGCCGCCGAGCCGGGTGATTGACAAATGAAACTGCCAGTAGGCGAGCAGCGCGGCGATCCCGATCATTGCCACGAGCGCTACGGATTCGTCCCACCCAGCTTCTCCGGTCGCGATGCGAGCCGCCAGCCCCGAAGGGATCCTGCGCTGCGGGATGTCACGGCTGGCCGAAAGCACCTTCCGCACGAGACCGCGGAGAGTCTCGCTCCAGATCAACGCCTGCGGTATGAGCAGAATGCACACCATCACAACGACAACTACTTCCCGCAGGCGTCGCTGCCGGAACACGCGCTCCACAAAGTTTCGAATGGCGGCTGACAGGAACATATTGAATACAACGAACAACAAGAAACCGGCCGTCAAGGTCGATAGCGTCATCGATCCGGCGGTGGCGAACCCTGCCCACAGGCCGGCCAGAATCAGCAACATCTCGGCGCCCGTTCCCAATCGCAAGCCGCATTCCACACTGAACAGCGTGGCGGTGGATACCGGATAGATGCGCGTGCGGCGCATATCGAGCGAGACGCCGAGCGACAGCGTCAACAACGGCGTGAGCTGCCAGTAGCCCATGATGAACAGGAATAAGCCGGGCAGCGCGGTTTCCAGGTCTTCACTCCCGATCAAGTTGGGCATCACGGCGAACAACAGGCCGATAGCCGCCCAGAAGCCGTACCACAGCACGGCAAGCGCCACCGAAACACGTACGCCGCCGCCCGCCTTCGACGTGTGCAATGAATGCCACATCGAACGCAACTGCACCTGCAGTAGGGCTTTGATCTGATGAACCGAGATCACAACCAGTCCAACTCGAGTGCCTCCCGGCCGCCACCGACAAGACGAACAAACAGATCCTCCAACGTTTCCTCGCCGGTGCTAAGTTCCGCCATCGAACCCTCGGCGACGATACGGCCGTGGTCGATGATGGCCACGCGGTCGCAGAGGCGCTCAACGACTTCCAACACGTGCGAGGTTAGGAAGACGGTCGCGCCCCGCTCGACCTGCTGCACGAGGATGTCTTTCATCAACCGCGCGCCGACCGGGTCAACACCCTCGAACGGCTCATCGAGCAGGAATAGACGTGGCCGGTGGATGAGTGCCGCGGCGAGGGCCAATCTCTTTCGCATTCCCTTCGAGTAGCCGGCAATGAGCGTTGAGGTTTCGGTATCGAGCTCAAAGAGATTCATGAGTTCGCGGCCCCGGCTGAGAGCCGTCGCCCCTTCGAGCCCGTACATGCGCCCCACGAACTCGAGAAACTCAAGGCCGCGCAGCCGGTCGAACATGACGGATTCGTCCGGCACAACGCCGATCGATTGTTTGACGGCATCGGCCTGCCCGGGAATCCGCAGGCCCAATACTTGGATCGTCCCCGCGTCCGCCTCAAGCAGGCCGGTGAGTGTCTGAATCGTTGTCGTCTTACCGGCCCCGTTCGGGCCGAGAAATCCGAAGAAACTACCGCTGGGTACGGACAGGCTGAGACTGTCGAGCGCGACCGTATCGCCGAACCGTTTCGAGAGGCTCTCGATGCGGATTGCTTCGGGCTTGGATGGCTCTGTTGACTGACCGTTGGACGCTGAGGGAGGGAGCATTGACTTCGCGATTCCTCGACATTAGCATGGGTGTAACACTGACGAAAGGAGGTGATCGAGCTTTATGAGTGAACTAGGTAGTAGTCTTTGCGAGGTGGTCGATAGCTGAAGCGACTGCTCGAACGTGCAGATGCCCGGACCCAGTGATCGGGTCGTGATTCCTGTGGACCGGCCGCCTCACAAATTGGCTTTACATTCACCATGCTGCGGGCACCCGTCCCGCGGCTAGCAAGATCACCCCCGGGAGGCGTATCCTTCCGGGGGTGTTGTTTTTAGGCGCTACTCTCCTCACGTCCTCGTTTAATCCATGTACATTCTCGGCATTGAAAGTTCCTGCGACGAGACGGCCGCGGCCGTTATTGAAGACGGCGAGCATCTGCGCTCAAACGTCGTTGCGTCGCAGTTGAAGACGCACTACAAGTACGGCGGTGTGGTCCCGGAGTTGGCCTCGCGCGAACACCTGCGCGCCATCGTTCCCGTCGTCCGCCAGGCTCTCGGGGAAGCCGGTTTGAACTACCGCGACCTCGACGCCGTCGCCGTCACGCAAGGGCCGGGACTCGTCGGTTCGCTGCTCGTCGGCTTGACCTTCGCCAAGGGACTCGCACTGTCTCTCGATATCCCGCTCATCGCGGTGAACCACATCGAGGGACACATCCACGCCGTGTTCCTGGAAGAGAAGCAACGCGGCGGCGAGATTGAACTGCCCGCGCTGGCTCTGGTGGTGAGCGGCGGCCATAGCCATCTGTTCGTGGTGGAGTGCCCGGAAGAAGGCGACTACCGTTATCGGCTGCTCGGCAAGACACGTGACGATGCGGCGGGCGAGGCCTTTGACAAGGTCGCGAAGCTGCTCGGATTCGGCTATCCCGGCGGCCCGTTGATCGACAAGATGGCGCCCTATGGGGACGCATCGAAAGTGAAGCTGCCGCTCTCGCGCATGAAGGGCAATCAACTCGATCTCAGCTTCAGCGGCCTGAAGACGGCCGTGTTGCGCTACGTGCGGGCCGCCGACATGGAAGATGAAATCCTGGAGCGGCGCAAGCTCTTCGTGGAAGGCCACCCGACTTCGCTCGAACCGATCCTTGAAGTGACACCGCAGCCGACGCGGGATTTGATCGCGGCCTTTCAGTCGACGGTGATTAAAGAGTTGCTACGCCGGGCGACGAAAGCCGCCGACGGGCATGACGTCCGTTCACTCATTGTGTCCGGCGGCGTGGCGGCGAACTCCGGCTTACGGAAAGAGTTTGCGAAGACGCCGCTGCCACTCTACTTCCCGAGTCTTTCGCTTTCGACGGATAACGCGGCGATGATCGCGGCGGCGGCTTATCCGGCGTTCCTGCGAGGTGATTTCGTGTCGGACGAGATTATGGCGAAGCCGGCGTTGGCGCTGGCCTGAATCGCACCGAGAATCGTCTTAGGTGAGTGGACCGCTTGAACAAAGCAACGGGCTTGATAGGCCACTCAGAGCCGCAGCTTGCAGCACGGCAACAAGGCCGCTGCCCTTGCTTCTGTCAAGACACCTTTGAGTAACCACCTTTGAGCGACAGACCCCGAATTCACGTTCCACAAGGGCAAAGCACGGTATTGTTTGCTTCGTCGAACTCCAGCACATCATTGAACGGATCGACAACCAGTTTCAGCGCGTTGACATCAACCGAAGCAGGTATCGACGTGGTGATAAACTGAGGCTCGCCGCTGCCGAGCGACGAAAGCTGAACCTGCGCCACCACCGTTTCTCCGACAAGTGCTTGTACCGTTGCGTAGGCGACCGTATTCGCTCCCTGATTCACGACCTCGAAAGCCAGCGCCCCTGTGGTTGCCGTGACGTTTTTCAACGTGAGGTCGGAATCCCGAACTTCGGGTGCGGCGAGTGGATAGAGGTGAATCTCGGCCTGCTTGGCGATGGCTGATCCGACGTGTCCGGCACGGGAGCGATCGAGTTGGAAGCCGTGCATGTGTACCGGCGCGCCAGGCACGCTGACGATGCCTTGAACCGCAGCCCCCGCCGCATAGAATCCCGATAGCTCCCACATCACGTCGTCATCAACCGTAAAGAACAACTGAAACGGCTCTTTGTCCGCAGTGGGGTCGGCGAGCGGCGTACCTTCTTTCAGCAGGTTGTGGGCGACGCTGTAGCTCACGTCGGAAACGCGTCCCGAAACACGTACGCCCGCAAAGGCCAAACCGTTCGCTTGCGCCAGCTCGATGACCTGTTGATGGATCGGGAGGCCAGCTTCCGCCTCGGCCGTGATGACTTCCGCCGGATTACCCGCCGCTACGCCGAGGAAGGGAATCGCCTCGGTCGAAAGCAGCCGCACCGTCGGCGGGAATGCCGGGTCGGACCACACCAACTCCGGGGCCATCGCGGTCCCGGAAGCGATGACTTCGCCGTTGTGCGCCGTCTCCGCCGTGGTGCCGACACCTATGATCGGCCAGTCGCCGGGCATCGACAGCAAATCCGCCGCGACCTGTGCCGGGCTCACCACGTCCCACAGATCGCCCGCGAGCAGGTCGGCAACCGTGTTGTAGGAAAGCATCCGACCGCCGCTCGCGCACATCGGCGGCTCCCCATTGAAAGTTCCCACCGTGAAAGCCACGCCGTTGGACTCGATGCCGTCACCGCTCACGCGCAGGATGTATTCGCCTCCCCCGTCAAGCAATGCCTCCAGGGGAAAGTTCACTTGATCGAGCCCCGGGAACGTTTCCGTCGCACCGGCGAACTCGGCGTCGACACTCGCTAGCGCACCGCCGGCGTTTTCGATCGTGAGTTCCACGTTGTCGGCGTTGCGGATGCCGGTCGCGAAGGCAGCGAGTCGCGTACGCTTGTCGCAGCCGGCATTCTCGGCGGTCAGGATGAAGAACGGCCCACCGACATAAGTGACGCCGTTCAGAATCGCGCCCGGCCCGGTCCCGCTTCCGTCCAGCGAGAACAGCCCCGGCGCGGCGATGCGCACTTCCGCCGTCCCACTGTCCGCCACGCCCTTGGCTACCGACGAGACGGTCACCGGAACCGTTCCCGTCGCTGTCTCTGGCGGAACCACCAGATTGATCTGCGTCGGTGACGTGTACCAGATGCCCGCACGCCGCCCATCGACGTCCACGGTGATACCGCCGAGTTCGGTCGGCAATCGCCCGGCGGCGTCAGGTGTCGCCTGCACTTCTGTGTCAGTCGCCCCAGCGATGAAGACTGTCGCCAACGACCCCGGCGCGACTTCCTTCGCGAACGAGGCCGACGAAACAAGCGTGACCTGAGCCAACGCCGGTGACAACGAGCCAAGCAGACAAAGTAGACCGGCCCAAAGGGTGTATCTTGTTCGATCCATAGAGAACTGAGCCTATCAGGATTGTTCGTTCCGGCAGGCTCTCCTAGGGCTCTGTTGCACTAAACGTTAGAATCGAAATTCGGATGGCATCCTCTCCTTCTCCGCTCGTTCAGGTCGCCCTTCCCGTGCCGCTCGATCAGTCTTTCGCTTATCGCGTTCCGCCCGGATACGAGGGCCGCATCGAACCCGGTTGCCGGGTCGTCGTACCGCTCGGTTCGCGCAAACTGACCGGGATCGTGCTCGGCGACAGCACCGATAAACCCGGACCGCAAACCCGCGACATCATACGGCTACTCGACCAAGAGCCCGCGCTTAGCCGCGAACTGCTCGACCTCGGACGCTGGCTCGCCGACTACTACTGCGCGCCGATCGGCGAAGTGCTCAAGACGATGCTCCCGCTTGCGGGCGAGTCGCACAAAACCAAGACCGTCGGCCTCACTCCCGAGGGGCTGCTGCGCGCCGGGCAGTTCGCGAACGTCGCCAAACCAACCGATCCAACCGTACAGGTGCTGCGGGCGCTTGTGAAGAAGCCGCTCAACCAGGCCTACCTCAAGCGCAAGCTACCGGGCTCGGCCGCCATCATCGAAACGCTTCGCAAGAAGGGCTGGCTCGTGGTCGACGATGTCATCGCCGACCGGAAATCCAAGAGCGCCGACAACGGTGCGCTCAACGTGACCCCATTCCCGGTCGGGGCGAAGCCGACACGGCGCTTGACCGACGCCCAGAAAACCGCCGTCGACGCCATCAGCGCTTCGCTCGCCGAGGGGACGTTTCGAACGTTCCTGCTGCACGGCATTACCGGATCAGGCAAGACAGAGGTTTATCTCCAATCGATCGAAACGGTTCTGAGTCAAGGCAAGAGCTGCCTCTTTCTCGTCCCGGAAATCTCGCTCACTCCGGCCGCGGCGTCAGAGTTCTTCGGGCGCTTTGGTGAACAGGTGGCGATCCTACACAGCGCTTTCACCGATCCCGAACGCTCGGGCCAGTGGCGGCGCGTGCGCGAGGGCAAGGCTCGCGTCGTCGTTGGCACCCGCTCCAGCATCTTCGCGCCTGTTGCAAACCTTGCGCTCGTCGTCGTCGATGAAGAGCACGAGGGTGGCTACAAACAGGACGAAGCCCCCCGCTACCACGGCCGCGACGTCGCGATCGTCCGGGCGCGCGCCGCCGGGGCAACGGTCGTACTCGGTTCAGCGACGCCGAGCCTTGAATCCCGCTACAACGTTGAGCGTGGAAAATACGACCTTCTGCAACTCCCCGAACGCGTCGAGAAGCGGCCCCTTCCGACAGTCAAGGTCGTCGACATGCGCGCCGAGTTTCTCGAGACGCGGCGTCAGGACCTCTTCTCCCGCGCCCTTGACGAAGCGATCGAAAAGCGTTTGGAGAACCGGGAACAGGTCATCTTGCTGCTGAACCGGCGTGGTTTTTCATCATTCGTAACCTGCCGTAGTTGCGGTGAGCGGATCGAGTGCCAAAACTGCTCCGTCACCTTGACCCACCACCGCCGCCACGGGAAACTCCTTTGCCACTACTGCGACTACGCGCAGCCTATTCCAACCGCATGTCCGGACTGCAAGAGCGAATATCTCTACTTCGTGGGCAGCGGCTCGGAGAAGGTCGAGGACCACTTGCGTGAACGCTTCCCGAAGGCTCGCATCGCGCGGCTTGACCGTGACAGCGTACGCGGACGCGGCCAGTACGAGGCCGTTCTCAATGGTTTTCGCGAAGGGGACTACGACATCCTTACCGGCACGCAGATGGTCGCCAAGGGCCACGATATCCCGAATGTCACGCTCGTCGGCGTGGTGTCGGCCGACATCGGGTTGGGCATGCCCGACTTTCGCGCGGCGGAACGGACATTTCAGATCCTCACGCAGGTCGCGGGCCGCGCCGGCCGTGGGGATCTCGCCGGGCAAGTCTTCGTCCAAACCTGGAACCCCGATCACTATGCCATTCGGTTCGCCGCCGCGCAGGACTACGACGGGTTCTACGAGAAGGAACTGCACTTCCGGCGCATGCTCCACTATCCGCCGTTTGTCGCCGCCGCGACGCTCACCATCCGCAGCCGCAAGTTAGAGGAGGCGCTGACCTTGAGCGGACGGCTGGGCCAACACTTGAAAGATAGATCGTCCGGAGTCCGCATTCAAGGGCCGGCCGCCGCGCCGCTTGCAAAGCTCAAGTCCGAGTTCCGTTACCTGTTTCTACTGAAGGCTCAGAACCGTAGATCTCTCGCGCAGACCTTACGCCGGGCCAAGTCATTCGCTCAAGAAAACCGCTGGCCCGCCACCGCCCTCATCACCGATGTTGACCCGATGAACCTCATGTAGGCGTAACGAATTGACGGTTCGCCGCGAACTAGTCTTTTGCAGGATTCCTCCGCGCGGCAGTGTGATCACTCTACAATGTGACGCGGCTCCCACCAACGAGCCCCGATGTACGCCGAAGGAGAAACGATGTCGAGTTACTATCATGAGGACGATCTTGCCCGGTTTGGGGACATGGGCAAGAACGCCCCAGAGCTTTGGGAGAAATTTCAGTCCTGGTACGGCGCGGTTTTCGAGGAAGGCGCGCTGAGTCAGAGAGAAAAGAGCCTCATCGCGTTGGCTGTGTCGCACGCCGTTCAATGCCCTTACTGCATCGATGCCTATACGCAAGATTGCCTCCAGAAGGGGTCGAACCTCGATCAAATGGCGGAAGCCGTCCACGTTGCGTCCGCCATTCGCGGCGGGGCCAGTCTCGTCCACGGATTGCAGATGCGCAACGTGGCCGAAAAGCTGAGCATGTGAGGTCAATTTGACGCAAAGCCTTCTCGGTCGCGAACACCCACTGGCTTCAGCCGGCGAGCAGCTTCGTGTGCTCAATAGCCCGGCGTTCTCACAACACACGTTCGACGACGCTCTTGAGAATTCCGGCTTACACCCGCTTACCTCGACGGGCATCGAGATTCTACAAGTCAACGTCGGCAAGCTCTGTAACCAGACTTGCAAGCATTGTCACGTCGACGCCGGTCCGGACCGCACCGAGGTCATGACGCGCGAGACCGCCGACCTTTGCATCGCGGCGCTTGACAAGACCGGGATTCCGACGCTCGACATCACTGGCGGCGCGCCCGAACTCAACCCGCAGTTTCGCTGGCTCGTTACCGAGGCCAGCCGGCTCGGCCGGCATGTCATGGACCGCTGCAACCTCAGCGTTCTGTTGCTGCCCTCCCAGAAAGATCTGGGCGAATTCCTTGCGCAGCACAAAGTCGAGGTCGTTGCCAGCCTGCCCTACTACATGGCCGCGAATACCGATGCACAACGTGGCGAGGGCGTATTCGACAAATCGATCGAAGCGATGCAGCTCCTCAACAGCCTGGGCTACGGACAGGACGGTTCCGGCTTGGAGTTGAATCTCGTCTACAACCCCGTCGGCGCGTTCCTGCCACCACCTCAGGCCTCGATCGAATCCGACTTTAAGCGCGAACTGCTCGATCGCCACGGCATCGTGTTCAATTCCCTCTTTACCATTACGAACATGCCGATCAGCCGGTTCCTCGAATTCCTGCTCCGCACCAACAACTACGACCGCTACATGCAGAAGCTCGTCGAGGCCTACAACCCGTCGGCCGCAGCGAGTGTGATGTGCCGCAACACCCTGTCGGTCGGTTGGGACGGCACGCTCTACGATTGCGACTTCAACCAGATGCTCGACTTGCCCGTTGCCTATGGAGCACCGCTTCACATCCGCGACTTCGTGCACGACCGCCTCGACAAGCGCCGCATCGTCACCGGACAACACTGCTACGGCTGCACCGCCGGGGCCGGTTCGAGTTGCGGCGGTACAACCTCCTAATCCCGCTATCCTGGATTGATGTCGAACCCCGAAGCGCCGGCTTCGTTTGAACAACTCCGTGATCGCTACCACCGCGAACTGTTCGAGGAGCAACTCCCCTTCTGGAACCGCTTCGGCATCGACCATGAGCACGGCGGTTTCTGTTGCCTGCTCGACTACGACGGACGGCGCGTTAGCGACGAGAAGTTCACGTGGTTCCAGGGGCGGGGCCTGTGGGTTTACAGCTTCCTCTACAACCACCTAGACCCTTCTCCCGAATACCTGGAAGTCGCCCGGAAGACCAAGACATTCCTGCTGGCACACGCGCGCCAATCCGACGGCTCGTGGGCGTCGAAGCTCACCCGCGGCGGCGCGCCGCTCGCGCCCGAAACCGATTTCTACGGCCGCTACTTCGCGATTGAAGGCCTACTTGAGTACAGCCACGCCGCCAGCGACGAGCAGGCCCGCGACACGGCGTTACGGATGTTCAAGGAACTCTTCCGCCACCAAACTGCCGCCCATGCGCCGGGCCCTATCACGCAAGGTTTCTGGATGGTGAATATCAACATCGCGCGCCAGATCCTTGAACGTGAATCCGACCCGGAAATCACCGAAATCGCCGACCGCGCCATCGATGCGGTCATCCACAAACATTACAACCCCGAGTTCGGCCTAAATAGTGAACGGCTCAACCGCGATTTCACCCGCCTTCCTGAGGAAGCAACCAAGTGCAACTTCGGCCACAGCATCGAGACCCTCTGGATGGTGATGGAAGAGGCGCGCCGACGCGGCGACGACCGCCTATGGGCGACCTGCGCCGAGCGCATTCAACACCACCTGAACATTGGCTGGGATTGGATCCACGGCGGTCTCGCGATGTGGATCAACGTCGACCACGGTGGCTACGAATGGCCCGTCGAAGGCGTGCCCGGCACGGACCTCGAGTTCCGCGCGGTTGGCGAGTACAACTACACGAAAACGCTTTGGGCCCTCGACGAAATTCTCATCGCGACCCTACTCATCCATGAGCGGACAGGCGCTCCGTGGGCCCGCGAGTTCTTTGACCGCACGCAGCAACTCATTGACGAGAAGTTCTCGATGAAGACCAAGGCAGGCCAGCCCACGTACGTTCTCTTCGCCGACCGCCAGATAACTCCGCCCGCCTCATCCACGCGCCAGGACAACTACCACCGCTTGCGGGCGCTGATGCTGAACCTCGTCACACTGAGACGACTCGCCGGCTAGTTTCTGGGCGCTGCCGGCGGTGCGGGTGGAACGGGCGCAGGTGAGGGCGCGGGTGTCGCTCGTTCCTTCCCGAATTTCTTCTCCAACACCGCCTTGACCTTTTGCTTCACGGCCGAAGCCATTTCCCGCTCGGCCCGCGCCATCTGCCGCTCAAGCTCGCGCATCTGTCTTCTCGCCGGGTAACCGCGATGCGTCAAAGCCCGCGCCTCTTCAAGCTGCTCCTCGGTGAGGACCTTTCGCAAGGCGATCAGCATCGAAACCTGTGTCCGTTTGATATCGGCCTCAGCCGCGAGCACGCTATCGAGCTGCTCGATCACCGCCGCCTCGCTGACATTTCGGTCCTCAAGCAGCTTGGACAGCGCTTCCATGTCAGCCTGCAAGTCCCATTGAAGCTCAGTGAACCGCATCTGCGCGTTCCGCACCTGCTGCTTGATCTGCTCGCGTTGGGCCGCCGTGATACCCAACTCACTCTGGTGCCGCATGATCTGCTCCGGCGGAACGAAGTGGTCCGCCACGGGATCATCCTGGGCCGGTGCGATCGCGCATGCGCAAAGAAGAACCAACAGTAGTCGTTTCATGGAATGTCCTCTCTGTAAGTCAGTCTGATATCCGGCAGGTCACGCAGAAGCGTGTCGTCCGCCGTTTCAAGCAGGAACGCGGTTGGCGAGCGCCATTCGGCCATCGAGACGACGCGCTGCGGCGGTTCGGCCGTCGAGAACGTCACCAACGCTCCCAGGGCCAACAGAACCACCGTGGCGCTTGAACCTCGCAGTCCCGGACCTTCCCGGCTCGTTACCTTTTTGAACCCAGGTAGCCCCGTGGCGTCCCTGCTCCGCGCTTGTCCAAACAGATCGCGCAGCCGTTCGTCGTCGTTCATCGCATGGCTCCGTTCAGTAGGCTCCGCAGGCGCGTCTTGCCGCGTTCATAGTGCGTTCGCGCCGAGCCGACCGACACCGACATTACTTCCGATGCCTCTTCGACGGTCATGCCTTGATAGAAGGTCAGGTGTAGTGCCTCGCGTTGTCGCTCGCTCAACTGTGTCATCGCGCTTTCCAACTCGACAGAACCGCCGCTATCGGCATGATGGGTTCGAGAGCGAGTTTGCTGCGCCGACCAACCGGACTCGCGCAGAAGTCGCCGCCACCATGACCGCTGCTGATCCGCCGCCGTATTGCGGACAACGGCAAATAGCCAGGTCCGAAATGACGAACTCCCGTTGAAGCGCGCTTTGCCACCGAGTATCCGCAGATAGGCCGTTTGCAGAACATCTTCCGCTTCACCAGGGTTTCGGCCGCAACAATGCAGAGCCCATCCGTATGCCGCCGGATGGTGCTTCTCCAACTCCGACCGAAGTTTCTCGTCTTCCATCGCGCGGCAACCGTCAGCCGCTATTCCCGTCACCGTTATTCTCAGTCACTTGGTCGTCGGGAGACGTGCCTTATATGACAGGTCAGGAAAAAGATAGAGGGGGCGTGCGCGCTACAGCCGGGCCAGGCGCTGCTCGGCGGGTTCCGGCATCCAGTCGGCCTGGATGTGCTGATCAGCGAGGATGACCTGTGCCGAATTGTAGCCCGGCAACCCCGTGACATTGCCGCCCGGATGGCAGCATGACCCGCACAGGTAGAGCCCCGGCAGATGCCCCCGGTAATGCCCCGCGCCCGCGAAGGGCCGGTCATAGCCCACCTGCCTATTCGAAAACGCGCCCACGAGCAGATCCCCCTCGCACATGTTCGGAAAGGTGCGTTCCGTATCGAGAGCACTACGGACGAACGAGTCCTCGATCGTGTCTCTCACGTTGGGCGCGTACTTGTTCCACAGGTCGATCATCTGCTCGCCGTGCCGCTGCTTTTTGCGGTCCCAGTTCAGCGGATCGCCGTGCAACCGGTACGGCAGCTTCTCCCACATGAACGCCGTGTGTTTACCCTCCGGCGCTTGTGAAGGGTCGAATACCGTCGGCGTCGCGCCCCACATGACCGTCGGCGGGATCGTCCCGGCCTCATGGTGTCGGACGATCTCCGGAAACGCCGAAACATCTTCCAGCCCCAGGATCACCATCAGCGCTTCTGAAAGCTGGGGGTTCTGTTCCACCGCGCGATAGGCAGGCGCTTCGCTGAGAGCTAGATTCACGGCGAACAGCGGCGCCAGCAGGTTGTACTCGAAAGCCGCCGCACGGTCTCGCCATTCACTCGGGACGTGACGCTGATCGAACAGCTCCAGAAAAGTCTGCTGCGGGTTCAGACCCGACGCGACGAAACGCTTTGCACGGATCAAATCACCTTCATCCGTGACGATGCCCGCAACGCGCCCGTTCTCGACCGTAATCTCGCGCGGTGTTGTATCGAGCCGAATCTCACCGCCGCTCTCGTTGACAGCCGCAACCAGGGCCTTTGCTAGCCCCTGCGAACCGCCCCGGCACATTTGCGCCCGTCCCTTCGCTGCAAGCAAGGCAGGAATGTGATGACCGAACCCCGGACAGCGCAAGTCCACTTCGCGCAGTCCGTTGAAGAACAACAACGCGCCTTGTACAACGGGGCTCTCGAACTCCCGTTGCACGAACTCCAGCGGTGAGAGCGCACTTACTTCCAGCAGGAAACGGCCCTCGGCGGTCTTCTCGAGAAGTTCGCGACGTCGCTCCGGGGGGATGGGCGCTGATTGGCTCTCGGGGCCGAGGATCTTTTCGAGGATTGGCT
>Ga0302123_10000350_pt1 | contig 37933 bp, 28 predicted proteins | sample CB21_321_MG_FD_203109 | JGI IMG/M metagenome (GOLD analysis project Ga0302123, IMG submission 203109) | Marine microbial communities from Western Arctic Ocean, Canada - CB21_32.1 | ecosystem: Environmental > Aquatic > Marine > Oceanic | place: Canada: Western Arctic Ocean | collected 2017-09-28 | reverse complement strand
GAACCATGAAGGCCAGCCAAGCCCCTGTTTGACTTCTCACCGGCGCGCATCACAAAAACAAACGCAGCCATGCCTGCGAGGTTCGCTGCTGCGCTGATCTCTGCAAACTCCCCGGCAGTGCCATTCGTGCCTGCCGCTGTTGAAGTAGTCGGACATTGCCAGGCGATCGCCATCGGGATGAACTGCAATGCTGTCGATCGAGCTTTCGAGTGACAGGCTCCCCAACTGTTCTCCGGTCAGGCTGTCATATGCTTTGACGGACCTGTTTGTTGATCCCGATAATACGTACTTTCGGCCCGGACTCAGGGTGTACTGCCTGGGCCGCGGAATCAGGTAGACGGCCTGGCATTCGGGCAGCTTCCACAGGATCGCCGCCTCGCTGGACGCGGTCAGAACGTGGTCACTGTCAACAAAAACGGCTGAGGTAATCCGCTTGACGCCGTTACGCATGAATTGTTTCAGTTCGTCCGTTTCCGGCCATTTGGTGATCGCCGGTTTCCAGCCAACGACGTGCTTCTGCGCATCGAGGTCCCACACATCCAGCCGGTGATCTGTTCGTCCGGCGCGTGTGATGACTCGCGTTCCGTCGGAACTGATTGCGATCGCGGCGCATGGAAAGTCGATCCCCAGAGTGGAGATTCGCTGGCCATTAGCGAGGTCAATCACATCGATGGATGACAGACTTCCCGTCGCTCCGGTCGGGAGTGACTGCCGGTCCGCACCACTGTGAAGTGCCGCCCGCGCCACATCGCTGGCAATCAGAAGACGAGCCCGGGTTCCGCGAACTTCACCCGACGATTTAATCTGAACGGGCTTCTTCATGAGGGACGCATGCGGCGAAGAAGCTGCTGGATCGGGATTGAGTTTCCACGTCCCGACATTCGTTTCCGATGCAACCTTCACCTGACCAGCAACGGGGTTCGTGAGCGACGGCAATCCTGCGTCTTCTGTAGTCTCGCCACGTGCCATGCGTTGCTGTAGTTCCGAAATGGCCGCGTCGTCCACTTAGACCAGAGTGAATCCCTTCGGTGTCGGAGTGCCAGTCAGCCGTCCGACCTGGTCCTGGCCCGTGATCCACATGCCCCCGCCGTGGTCGCGCTTTGGTTTCTCGAAAGTGTGCACGATCGAATCGGACTGGAGACTGATGATGCTCTGGCCAAGCAGTAGCAGTTTTTCGTTACCCGGAAACCATTGAATGACCTGTGACTCCCTCGGGCCGCCGTAAAGCAGATCACCAGGCACGTCGATGTGGTCAGTCGGTTTCCCGGTAGCGACGTCGTAAACCGCTATCTGGTAATCGCCTCCCTTGAATGCGACTGCGAGCTTCGTCCCGTCACCGGAAAAGGCGGCGGCCTTCGGAGTCGAGCGGTGATTTACCAGCGAAGCGGAATGGGATGGGCTGGGGATGTCGCCCGCTTTTGTTCCGGTTGTCAGGTCAAAGACCACGAGCGGTGAGTCGTTCTTCTTGCCGCGGAACAGCAGGTACCGCCCGCCCGGTGTGAAGGCCGTGAGGCTATCGTTCATCCCCCCTTCGATATCAAACGCCTTGAGTGGGTCACCCGATGGCAGTGCCCAGATACTGACTCGGGCGAGGTGTTTCCCCGATGTGAATTGCTGAGCAACGGCAACGATTCGCTCGGCGCTGGGAATGGCGAGCAGCGGGATGTCTGACGGGCGCTTGCCATCCTCAGTCAAAAGCAGCTCTCCCAGCGCTTTCTTCTTCTGGACATCCCACACAAGTACTCCAGGTCTGGCGAACGACGTCGCCGCGTAAAAGCCACCATCGGGCGAGACAGCCTGCTTGTGCGGACTGAAGTTCATCCCCTGCATCACACCGATGCGTTTGCCCGTCGTCACGTTCCAGAACTCGCGCATCTGCTGTTCGCCTCCGTTTGCTCCCAACACAACAAGCCCGGTGGGATATGGCGGCATTACGAGGGCGTTACTGGAGTAATTGCCCTGCGGCAATGTGATGGTCAGGGGTTTCGACGTGTCGACTTCCTCGGCGGGTTCAGCATCCGGATCAACTTCAGGTTGCTTCGGACCATCGACAGTCACACGCCAGTTCGTCGCCGCACTGGGCCGCGGAACAGCGTCAACGGTGACCGCCACGGGAGCCGCCGGAATCCCAGGTCGAACTGGCGGTTGAGGGAGTTGCGGTCCACCCGGCTGCGGAACGCCTGTCGGGGTCGACGGCGGAACGCCAAGCGGAATGGGTAGGCTGTCACTCGCAAGCCTGTCCAGACCGGCAGGTGGTTGCGGCGGTTCGTTGTCACCTCCGCCTAAGACCAGGATGAGAGAGACAATCAGGACAAGAGCGAACGATCCGCCGGCAATGGCTGCCACGGTACCGTGGCTCAGACCTGCATCATTCTTCCCTCCTGATGGTCGGCGTTTTCCTGACGAATGCGATCGGCTCGACGAACTCTGTGAACGTCGCGGCGTTTCGTCCCATTCATCAACGACTTCGATGTCTGCGCCGCATTCGAGACACTCGATCCACTCGCCCGCACGCTCGTCCGGCACTCGATATTTCTTGCCGCATTCTCCGCATTCAAGCTTGATTGGCATCGTGTCACCTCAGCGTGCTCGTGTTTGAATCCTGTCGCCGAATCCGGCTCCCCAATGTGTACAGATATAGAACGCAACACAAAATGCAACAGGATTGTGTCTTAGTCACATCATCCACGGCGTAGTCCGGCCCCCATCGCTTTCCGGGCTCCGGGAGGCGAGGATGTCCCCTCGCGCATAGGGCTCGGCAGCACGGGTCCTGAAGAGATACAGCAAACAGACGCGAGCGTCATTCGGCGATGACTACGATGGTCGGTCTTTCCGGCAGCTATAGGGCCCCGAACCAGAATCTACGTGTCAGGAGGTAGACCGGTATGAACAAACACCGAAGAGCGTTTCTCGTGGGCAGCACCGTTTCCGCGTTTGGTCTGGCATCCCGCGTCCGAGCTGAATGGGAGCCAAGTCAGCGTTATCCGGACCCACGCGTCCGGGCTATTGATCAGAGCTTCATGAAGTATCGACTGAGTCTGGCCAAGGTCGAACGCATTGCCACCGGAATGCGCTGGAGTGAAGGTCCTGTCTGGTTTGGCGATGGTCGTTTCCTGATGTGGAGTGACATTCCCAACAACCGGATCATGAAATGGGAAGAAGAGACTGGAGCGGTCAGCGTCTTCCGCAAACCGTCCAATAACTCGAACGGCAACACGCGCGACCGCCAGGGTCGCCTTGTGACCTGTGAGCATGACGCCCGGCGCGTGACTCGCACGGAATACGACGGTTCGATCAGCGTCATTGCAGATCAGTTTGAGAGCAAGCCACTCAACTCGCCGAACGACATCGTGTGTCGGTCCGATGGTTCGCTCTGGTTCACTGATCCACCCTTCGGCATCCTTGGCTTTTACGAAGGCCATCAGGCAAAGCAGGAACTGCCAACCAACGTCTATCGCTGCGATCCGGCCACAAAGAAACTGAGTGTTGTGGCCGGTGGCATCAAGCGTCCGAACGGGCTCGCGTTTTCACCGGATGAATCGAAGCTGTATGTGGTCGAAGCCGGTGTTACCCCTCGCCTCATCCGAGTCTACGACGTCACGAAGGACGGAACGCAACTGACAAACGGCCGAACACTCTTAACTGCCGAGAACGGCGGAACTCCGGACGGTTTTCGCGTCGACGTCGATGGCAACCTGTGGGTCGGCTGGGGCATGGGACAGGAAGGCCTCGACGGAGTTTCCGTCTTCAATCCGGACGGCAAGCTCATCGGCCGCATCGACCTGCCCGAACGCTGCGGCAACGTGTGCTTCGGAGGCCGCCATCGCAATCGCCTCTTCATGTGCGGCAGCACCTCGGTCTACTCACTGTTTGTGAATACTCAGGGAGTAGCCGGAGGCTGAGCCAGTGACGAAAAAGAGGCATCCATGTTTCTGCGCTGGTTACAGGCTGTTGTGTTTCTGCCGGGCACCATGGTCGTTGTTCCTGCGGCGATTCTGCGCTTCTCTGCCTCGCCGCTCCGGAATGTCATGGCAGAACCCGGCTCAATGCGGTCTTTTTCTCGCGGTCGTCAGAGCCGCGCCGGGTCTCATGCTCCCTGCGAGGACAATGTCGCTGTTTGTCCGGTTCCGCGATGGCACGGCGGCGCGGGAGCCACGACAGAAACTGGTCGTTCGCGGGCCAAGGCCTTCAGAAAACGTGAACGCTACGCGAACGACTATTTGCCTTGCTCGCGAGGACTTGATTCGAGGTATCTGGAGACAGCTCGTCCAAGTTGGGCTCCGACCGTCATGTAACCTTGCTGTGTGCTGTGCGGCGTGTTCCAGACGGTTTCAAGCGTCGTCGACAGAACGTGATCGGCCGTGTGGTTTCTCACCCAGTTGGCACTCATTCGATTTCGTTCTTCTTCAGTCCGCACGTAAGTCGCGAACTTGTATCGTGGCTCCAGAGGTAACGGTCCTGATATGGCCTCTTTGGAAATCGCCAGCCAGCGTGCATGGTTCTGCTGTTGAACAGCGGGGAGCTTATTGAGATTGATCGGCCCAAAGAAATACGGACGCCGCTCATTGCCTCCCGGGTTGTGAAGATCAACAAACACGTCAAACCGCTGGTCCGCGTTTAACTGCAGAATCCTCGCTTGTGCGGCAGCGACCTCAGGATAGTGCGGCTTGTCGTCCCAGTCTCGATTGTGATCACGCGGGACTGCGTCTTTTCCACCCGCTCCCAACGCAGCATTGTCCACATCCATGATCGGCACGTAATAGACCGTGGAGACGCGACGCAGATCGACGGCGGTCTGGTCATCGCTGGCCAGCCATTCGATGAATCCTCGACCGACCCAACTGCCGCCCGATTCCCAGGCATGCTGTCTGGCCTGGACCCAGACACCGAAGCGACGTGAATCCGTTTCCCGAGAACTCCCAATACGAATCCCTCGAACGGATCGGCCACCGCGGGTTTTCGCCAACTCGAAAATTGTCGCATGCGGCAGTTTTGACTCAGCGGACTTCAACGCTTCGTCAGCATGCGATGGAAGAAACGGTGGCCCCCACGCCAGCCAGAATGATTCAGCGGGAGCCTTGATTGTGTAGGTCGCGCCGCCGCCCTGCTTCTGACACTTTGCGGTCTGCGTCCAGGTCACGTTGTCGACACTGATCGCAGCCCGATCAGGCTGAGACCAGTCGGCACTCAGGACGCGGCCCGGTCGGAACGCGTCGCTGCTGGCCGTCAGTTTCAGTGTGATTGACTGGTCCACTTTCACGCCATCGACTTTCAAGTACCACCAGCATGGCCAGCCTCGTTCCGATTGCACTTGTGGGACGATGTGGATGACTCCCGTGTTTGCGTCGATAGACTTCACGATCGCAGAGCCACCCGGAAAATCGGCCGTCACTTTGATGTCTGCGAACACTGTCTCTGCGTGCAGCGAGGAGACCCCGCTGACGAGGCAGGTAACAAGGGCGAACTTCATCGATCTTCTCGATTCGTTATGAGATCATGCGGAAACGACGTCGGGGTAGAGCACGTGGTCAACATCTCAGGCCGCAATGAGCAACCCCACTTTAAGGTAGCAATTGCTGCATGCCACCGAGTGGCGAGTTTAACAGCCATCAGAAGGACGGTGGGGTGTCGTCTGAACTTGCTGGAGACTTCTCAGTCGTCATAGCTGGATTATTGCGGTCCATTGAGATACTGAAGTTCCCACGTGACTTGTCCCTTTTCTGTGATACCCGCGCGGGAGAACTGAATGTTGAGAATTTCATGTGTCAGTCTGGTTCTTCTGTTCGCAGCCGGTTCTCTCCGCGCTGAGCCGATGAACGTCGTCTTCATCCTGGTCGACGATCTGGGACAGAAGGACATCGGCATTGAAGGCAGCACGTTTTACGAAACTCCGAATATCGACAGGCTCGCCGCTGGCGGGATGCGATTCACGAACGGGTACGCAACGTGCGAAGTCTGTAGCCCGTCCCGCGCGAGCATCATGCTGGGTAAATATCCTCCACGGATCGGGATCACGGACTGGATTGGTGCGGCAACCGGCAATCGCTGGAATCGAAATGACCGCGTTCTTCCCGCGGCCAACAGAAGTTCGTTGCCGCATGAGGACATCACTCTTGCTGAGGCGATGAGGGAGGCTGGATACAAGACGTTCTTCGCCGGTAAATGGCATCTGGGAGGTGAAGGCTCGTTTCCCGAGGATCATGGCTTCGATATCAACAAAGGTGGGCACCATCGCGGTTCGCCACCGGGTGGATTCTTTTCGCCCTATAAGAACCCGAAACTGAATGACGGTCCGCCAGGCGAATCGCTGACACTGCGACTGGCGTCCGAGACGGTCGACTTTATTGAAGCGAACAAGGACCAGCGGTTCTTCGCCTACCTGTCCTTTTATGCCGTGCATGCGCCGATCCAGACTACGGACGCGTTACTCAACAAGTACATCCTGAAGGCCAAAGAACGCGGCCTCGCCAAATCGCGATTTCTGTTTGACCGAACGATGCCTGTTCGGCAGGTCCAGGACAATCCTGTCTACGCCGGAATGATGGAGACAGTGGATCAGGCCGTTGGCATGGTCATGCAGAAGCTCGATGCGCTCGGACTCGCGGAAAACACCGCGATCATATTTACCGGAGATAATGGCGGTGTTTCGTCCGGTGATGCCTATGCGACGTCCAACCTGCCTTTACGCGGTGGCAAGGGGCGTCAATGGGAGGGCGGCATCCGCGAGCCCTATTACATCAAGGCACCTGGCGTCACCAGGCAGAAGTCCGTTTCTGATACTCCGGTCACTGGCACGGACTTTTACCCGACGATCCTTGAGTTGGCCGGCATCCCCTTGAAACCGGAACAGCACGTTGACGGCATGAGTCTGTTGCCACTTCTCAAAGGCAAATCGCTGGCCGAACGCGACCTTTACTGGCACTACCCGCACTATGGCAATCAAGGTGGCGAACCTTGCGCGATCATCCGCTCATCGAATTGGAAGCTGATTCACTATTTCGAGGATGGTCGCAACGAGCTCTATGACATCCAGGCGGACATCAGCGAGCAAACCGATCGGCTCACGGCGAATCCTCAAGTTGCCCAGGAGCTAAAGGCAAGGCTCGACAACTGGCTCAAGGAAACCGGCGCTTTGATACCTCAGCAGGATGATCGGTTCGACCCGGTGAAGAAGGTGCAACAGATCGCACATCAAAAGGCCACCCGGCTCAATGCACTGGAGAAGAGCCACGCTCGGTATTTCAAGTAGCAGAGTCAGGGAGCTGAACGGTAGCCGGATCCTCTCGCCGTTCTGTTTGCCTGCCAGACGGACGTAAGAGTCGTCCTGGGACTCATCGTGTTCGGTGATCCGATACCTGCCACCGCCTTTGCGAAGGACAATCCGCATGAGTCGAACGAAGGCCGGTTCCAGGTGCGTGCTGGCGGTCTTGATGATCGGCGCAGGGACGATGCACTTCGTCACACCCGGCTTCTACATGAGGATCATGCCACCGTATCTGCCGCTACACACGGAACTGGTCTATCTGAGCGGCGTCTGTGAAATCGTGCTCGGCGTCCTAATTCTGATTCCACGCTACTCGACGTTGGCAGCGTGGAGCATGATCGCTCTGCTGATCGCCGTCTTTCCTGCGAACATTCACGTTTACCAGAATCAGAACGTATTTCCCGGACCACCATTGTTTCACCTGTTGCGATTGCCGTTTCAGGGCGTGTTAATTGCGTGGGTGTACTGGCACACCAGACCGATGAAAGAGATACAAGGGGAGCGGGAACAAAATTGATGGAGTCACTCTGCTCAACTTGCGCACATGAACGCGTCGCAGTGCCATCGCGCAGGCGTTGGTGTGTAGTTCACTGTAGAATCGGTCGAGGTCGTCTGGTGAGCGCCGAACTGATGGAACTCGGATTACTGGTGGGAGCGGAACATGTTGCGAACTCTTCGATACGTCGTCCTGCTGACAGGTGCCGTTGTATGTCGTTTTCCCGTCGATCGCACGCTTGCAGATGACTGGCCGCAATTCATGCGTTCGGCGTCGCATTCCGGTGATGCGGCAGACGCAGAATTACAACCGCCACTGAAGTTGTCCGTTTGTATTCAACTGGGTGACGCGGTGACGACTGCGCCGGCTGTTGTGAATGGCAGGGTTTACGTCGTCGATCAGATGGGTACGGCATACTGCATCGACTCAGCAGCAAACCGGATTGTCTGGATGTCGGCTCCTGATGGAAAGTCGGCGATGGGCGGGAATACCTCGTCCGTGTGCGTCGCCGGTGAACGGGTTTACTTTGGCACGACGGCCGGGCAGTTTCACGTGCTCGATATCGACAATGGACAGGTCATCAAAACACGGAACATCGGCTCGCCGATCCTGGGGTCAGCGACGTGGGCCAACAATTCGGTCTACTTTCAGTCGCTCGATGCGGTATTGCACTGCCTGGATGCTGACGGGAAGGAGCGGTGGCGCTGGGACCACTATCAGACCTACCAGGACCCGAAGACGAATAAGAAGGCGACTGGCTTTCCCGGCAGCTATCACGATCCGCACTACGCGAGTGGCGAAGTCGCAGTCAGTGGCAAACGGCTGGTTGTGAACATGGGCTGGGATTTGTATTGCCTGGAGGACGCAGGCGATCGGCCGCGACTGCTGTGGTGTAATCGAGCTCCGCTGGGCAAGGACCCTGGCATTCCCATGGGACCGGCAATCAGCGGCAACTGGGTGTATCTGGGCCATCCGGGTACCGACCAGTTCGGCGGCTTTATGCGCTGCCGGCTCGATTCTGGCGACTTCGACCCCAAGAAGGATTTTCGCTTCAGCGGTTACCCCGGTTCGGTATGGGCCGTGCTGGCCACACCAGCCGTACGTGGCACGACCGCGTATGTGCCGACACATTACATGGGCGTGCATGCATGGGATGGCGACTCGCGGCGGGTCCGCTGGGCCGCGCGCACTGACAACACGTTAGACCAGCGCCGTTTCACTGGGGCGATCGCGTCACCCGTCCTGTCACGTGGACACTGTGTGTTCGGAACTGTGCTGGGTGATTTGCACGTGGTTGCGCTCAGTTCATCCGGCGCATGGCCAGACTTCAAACCAAAACCATTCACGTTCAAAACGCCCTTCGGCCGCCCCATCGCATCGACTCCGGCCATCGCCGACGGCGTTGTGTATTTTGGTTGCGACGACGGCTATCTCTACGGGCTGGCTTCGTCCACACCAGGCAAAGCTATCAGCGAAGTTTCGCTGCCGAACAAGATGGCCAATCTCCATGAAGTCCGCACGCGGACCGAATCTGCCACCGGCCGACTCTACGGCGCTCCGGTCGCCAGCATGGACCAGGGCAATACGGGCAGTGTCGACGATCCGCATCTGAAGCCGCCGCTGCGTGTCCGCTGGGCGATGCGGCCGTTCGATTTGCGAGTGCAAATGAGCGCCGACGACGACAGTCTGTATTTCATCTCTGAAGCTGGCACGATGGCCGCGATTGAACAGGCAACGGGGCGAATTCGCTGGCGACAGCGTTTGACCGGACCAATGGACGGCTGGAAGCAGTTGCTGCTGGATCGACGGGACGGTGGCCCGCAGCGCCAGCGTTCGGCTGCATTGACCCGCCTGTTCGTCACTCGTAACGGCCGCACATCACGCCGCCGTGGCCCCAAAGAAGGAGGCCCAACGCTGACCGCATTCGATGCGGCAACTGGTCACCAGCTTTGGCAGCAGCCGTGGGGTTCATTGCAGGGCACGTGCCGCACTGCGCCGATCGTGGTCGGTGATGTCGTGGCCGGAATCACGACCGACGCCGAACCTGTGAGGCCAGTCGCCAAAGCCTTCGACGTCGTGAGTGGCGAACCACTGTGGAAGATCACACTGCCCGGCAATGAAAAGTCACTGGCGGGCGGCGCATGCGTGCTGGATGGAGTGATGTTCTTTTCCTGCGGCCAGACCTGGGGCAACGGCGCCGGTGGCACCATGGCCGTCGAACCGAAGACTGGGAAAGTCTTGTGGACGACCGCCGATTACCACGTGCATGGCTACGGTCGCCCGGCCGCTCGCGACGGTTTGCTTTATCTGGGAGGCCAGTCCGGTGCGCCGATGTACTGCACCTCAGCGATAGACGGCAGCCTGAAGTGGAAAGCAGACCGCGTGAGCTACTCACACAGCCCGGCGCTTGGCGATAACTTTTTCGTCACTCGCGGCTATGGTGGCCATGGCATCCTCCGGGATCTGGCCAGCGGCAAGCCGATCATCCGCAACAACCGCGAAGTTCTCGCTGGCTGTCCCGATCATTCCTGTGCTCCCGTCCTGCTGACGACGGCCCGCATTTCCTACGCGGTCAGCACCAGCGGCCTCTATGCCCGCGACCTGAACACCGGCCGAATTGTCTGGCAAAGCCGCGGCTTCGCCCCTCGCGCCTGCACAACTCCCATCGCCGCCAACGGCCGCCTGTTCTTCAGTCCCAACGTCAACAACACGCTGTACTGCTTCGAACCGGAAGCAAACCGTCCGACCGGTCACGCCGAGAAGTAAACAACACTCGCAGGAACGCGCCGCCTTGAACGGTTCCTTCAGTGAGACTTCTCCGAGGACGATTGGACGATTCTTCAGCGCTCGGTTCTGCCGTTCAGCGTGCGATGTGCGGAATCGTCTTGGTGCGAACTCAAGCAGTTCTGCCGAAAGAAGCACATGTAAGGGCTTGGCTGGCAGGACACAAAACGCAGGCTGGCGGCATGTCCCCCGCGGTTTGCCGAGAAACTGGTTGATATCGTGGGGCTGTATCCAGGCGTCCGGATAAAACTCGCGGGCGCGTTCACGCGAAATGCCGACGATCAGGAAACTTCCACTGAGAAACCACACACAGGCGGGGACACACATGCCGCGTTTTCAGAGCTTTGCAATTGTCGTTGCCATGTTGATACACGCCTCTGACCGCGTTCGGGCCGACGACGAACTGCTGAAGCTCGCCGTAGCAGAAGCAGGAAAAAGCGCACTGCGGCCGAACAACACGTTTGATCTTGTGAAGCGGTCGATCCTGATGACCCGGGCTGCGTCTCTGCAAGTTGAGCGGGATCGTGACACGGCCGTAAAATGGCTCGACGAGGCGGAGAAGATGCTCTCTGCGTACGACTCCAAGGGAAAGGAACTGGTCCCGATCGTCTTTCCGATGTTCAGGCAAGCCATCACGACCGGCACGAGCCCGGAAGACTTCAGTCAGCTTGCCACGATTGTGTCCAGCAAAGACGGGCTTGTCGCATTTCAGTTCATTGTGGAACGACTGGGACAGGTCGACCCCGGCCTGACCATGCAGATGATCGAAAAAGCCTGTCCCGAGCAAAGCCGTGAGAATCTCCGACTTGCCGTCGTGCTTGGCGCGACGACTGTCGATCCGGAACTTGCTCTGCGATTACTGGTCGATTTGCCGCCAGTGCAGAGAATGCAGATGCAATTTCGACGAGCGGCGATGGCCGCACGTGCAGTCGCGGCCGCACGTGCCATTGGGATTCAGGATGTTGCGAAACCGGCCGAAATGCTCGTGACACGTTTCGCACCGCTGGTCTTCGCTGAGGCAGGCAAACGAGGGCTGCGCGGAGAGTTTTCGCTCCAGACCGTCGGTTTGTTCGGCGTCGCCTGGTTCCATCTCGATCCAGAAGCAGCGACACCTCACCTCAAATGGCTGACCACGTCCGTCGAGCCTTCCAGCATTTCAGCCGACGCGTCCTGGGAAGAACGTTGGAAACTGCAGTATCAGACGACACGGAACCACGTCACGCTGGCTGGCCTGCATCTGGTGCTCGGAGATCGCTCCGCAGCGGATGCCGCCTTTGCCGAAGCAGTCGCCGGCTCGCTGCGACTTGTGAAGCTGGTCGAGACGCAGCCGGAACGGGAGGACAACGGCCGCTATTCATTCACATTCGGTGGAACCGCGATTGGATTTCCGCGATTGAGTGTTCTCATCAGCGAACGCATCGTGAGCGAGTGCCAGAAGCGCAACGAGATTGCCTGTGGTGACGACTTTCTTCTGGAATTGATCGCCTGCACGGCCGATCGTGATCGAGCCCTGGAACTGACCGGTTTCGTCAGCGATCCGGAGACGAAGGCTCGTGCGTATTTATTGATTGCAGCCAAGTCCGTCGATCAATAGTCACGACCAGCGAGTCAGTCACTCATCGTCGAGTCTGTCACTCCAGCCCCGAATGCCGCGCAGCTTCTTGTAACAGTCAGTATTACGAGTAGTCACGAAGACGGTCCTGATGCATCTGTCGTGATGGAACGACTGGATCGAGTTGCCGGTCGACTTCGTTCCGCGGTCGCCACCTCAATCACTCGCAAACGTGCGCCGAGGCTGAAATTCGGCGTCGTGTCGGTCCCGACCACGAGTGACCTGAATGAGGAAGGACGACTATGAGCAATAGACTTGCCTCTACCAGACACGATAATCCCTGCGTACCGTGACATCGACGCAGTCATGCGAGCGCAAACCGAACTGACTCGCATCGAACGGGAGCTGCGTCCGGTTCTGAGTTACAAAGGTTCGCGACGATAGCGACCACGGTCTGCCAATCAGTAAACGCCCCTGATCCGATGGCTCATTCCAGGGGCGCTCTCAGTGACAGCAGGCGGAATCCAGGTCAGTTGGATCGCCGGCCCGCGACGGACTTCACATTGCCTGTAGATTGTGCGGTTTAAAAGACCGTTGCGCTGCCATTACACCACGACCTCGCGAAGCGCGTGGGTATCCGTTTCGATCGATGCAGCGTCAGCCTGTTTTTGCTCCAGTGTTTCGAATCCAGGCAGCCCGAGAAGGAGTCAAACCTTCGTCTCCGCCTTATCAGGACGGCGGCTTAGACGGCTCAGGTCGAAGTGGTCTCCCCGGAACGCCGGGTTTTCGGCTAGCCTCCCGCGAGATTGAGAAGGTGATGGTGGGTCGATTCCACATTTGCAGGTGCACGGGCTTCTGTAGATCTGGACTTCCGTTGGCTCTACATCATCTTTTCCTACCTGAGTTTGCCAGCATGCGGCCGTTACCGTTGTGGTGCGTCTCGCGGTCGGGCGAACACTACTGCGACCACAACCGACAGGGATGTCATGTCGTCGATCACTGCCGGGCAGGATCGTTTCACTGTTATTCACGCGCTGGGTAAGAAGCTGATCGACAGCGTTCTGGCCCTCGGCGAGTTCGCGCTATTCACGGCTTCGATGTTCAGCTGGCTGTGCCGCGGCCTGCCACGACGCCGAGTCGTGCTGGAATGCATGTACGAAGTTGGCGTCCGCAGTATCCCGGTTGTCATGATCACCGGGCTGTTCATCGGGATGGTGCTGGCCGTCCAGTCGTACAACCAGTTCCATCTCATGAAGATGGAAACCCGGCTGGGAGCTGTCCTGAATATCGCCCTGGTCGCAGAACTGGGTCCCGTCCTGGCAGCCACGATGCTCGCGGGCCGAGTCGGTAGCGCAATGGCCGCACAGCTTGGGACCATGCGTGTCACCGAGCAGATTGATGCCCTTCGCGTTCTCGGGGCGAATCCAATCCAGTACCTGGTCGTTCCGCGGTTCCTGAGTTGTTTCCTGTTAATTCCCCTGCTGACCGCCCTCGCCGATGGCATTGGAGTCTTCGGCGGCTGGTTGATCGGCACTCAGGTGCTCGGCATCGACAGCACGTTTTACTGGCACCACTCGAAAGAGTTCGTGACGGTCTGGGACGTATCGTCCGGCCTGTTCAAGAGTACGTTCTTCGGAGCCGCGATAGCTCTGGTCGCCTGCCACCGCGGTTTCAACTGCGGAGCCGGAGCAGAAGGTGTCGGTCAGGCGGCCACAGGCGCGTTCGTTGCGTCGTTCATGGCGATTCTGGTGATCGACTTCTTCCTGGGCATGTTCCTGAACGAGCTGTACTGGACGATCTGGCCGGCGACGTCACTCATCTGAGTGCGGAGTCGGGAGTGCGGAGTGAGGAGTCGAGAGATGACAAGTCGTAGAGCAGTCAAAGAACGAGACACTCAGCCAAACGGCAGCGAGTCCTCACGCGCCGCCACCGCGCCCACTCCGCACTCGTCTACCCAATTCAGCGAGCCCTTCACCGGCGACGAATCCGGTCGCACGATCATTGAGCTGCACAATGTCAGTCAAAGTTTCGGACGGCAGGAGGTTCTGCGAGACATCTCGATCGATGTACGAGCTGGTGAAAAACTGTGCCTGATCGGCGAGAGCGGGTGTGGCAAGAGCGTCACGATGAAACTGATGGCCGCGTTGCTGGAACCAACATCGGGCGACGTCCTGTGGGGTGGTATCCCGGTTTCGAAGCGATCCGAAAAGGAACTCGTCGAAGATCGGCTGCGGTTCGGCTACCTGTTCCAGGGAGCGGCCCTGTTCGACAGCCTGAACGTCTTTGAGAACATTGCATTCGGACTCCGCCAGAACACGCGGATGTCATACGCATTTCTTGAGCAGATCGTTGCCGAGCGTCTTAAAGACGTCGGCATGCCGTCATCATCCGCCAGCAAAATGCCGTCCGAACTTTCCGGCGGAATGCGTAAACGCGTTGGCCTGGCCCGCACACTCGCGTTGATGCCCGACATCATCCTGTACGACGAGCCAACGACCGGCCTCGACCCGATCATGATCGACGTCATCAATTCGCTGATTCTCAAAACCCGCAAACGGCGTCCGGTGACGAGCATCATCGTGACGCACGAGATGACAACGGTCCGTAAAGTCGCGGACCGGGTCATCATGTTTTATCCACTCAACCGACTGCAGCCGGGCGAACCGCAGATTGTCTTCGAGGGAACCCCGGACGAGGCGTTTATGTCGGACGACCCGCGTGTCGCGCAATTCGTCTACGGCGAAGCCGGTGAACGGCTGGAAGAACTGGCAGTAGCATAGGGCTGAGAGCTTAGAGCGGAGGGCACGAACGACACCAGCTCTCAGCTCTCAGCCCTCCGCCAACAAAAGGCAAGGAAGCCATGACCGAGCAGCAGCTTCAATTCCGCGTTGGCCTGTTTGCCCTGGTGGCAGTTTCTGTCGCCAGCACACTCATCTTCCAGTTCGGAAAATTCCGATCGCTGCTGGAAGAGCGCTACGACGTACTGGTCCATTTCGAATCCGCTCCCGGGATTCTTCCAGGAGCGCCCGTTCGGCTGAACGGCCTTTCGATTGGCTCGGTCAAAGACATCCAACTGGATGCCGAGCGAGGTGGCATCCTGCTGACGCTGAGCGTTGAAGATCGTTTTCGTCTCCGTAGCGATTCCACTCCCACGCTGCAGCAGTCACTGCTCGGCGACGCGACGATCGAATTCAGCCCTGGCTCGAGCCCTAGTGAATTCGATCGCAACACAGTCATGGAGGGCCAGCCTCCGTTCGACATGATGGCGATCGTTCGCCGCATGGATCAGCAGATCACCGTGACGATGTCCTCGTTCGAAGCCACCAGCCGGGAATGGCAGAAACTCGCGAGTAATGTCAACAGCCTGGTCGACACGAATCAGGGCAACCTGCGAGCTGTGGTCGAACGCACGGCCGTCACTCTCGACGAATTCACGCGAACCATGCAGTCCGCGGGTAAGGCCTTTGAGAATACAAACCGAGTCATTGGCGACCCGCAAACGATCGCCAACATGCAGAAGGCTCTGAATGGACTTCCGCAGATTGTCATCGAGACACAGCAGACGATTGCGGCCATGAGGCAAACGGTTAGCACCATCAACGGCAATCTCGAGAACATCGAATCGGTTACGGAACCGCTCGCGAAGCACACGACTTCGATCGTTGTGCGACTCGACCAGAGTCTGGCGAACCTCGAATCGATGACGGGTGAACTCCGAGAGATCGCCGAACTGGCCGGAAAGGATGACGGCTCATTCAAACGACTCCTGTCCGACCCGCAGCTTTACGACAACCTGGAACGATCGGCGTTATCGATGTCCGTGATGATGCGCAACCTGGAACCGGTCATCCGCAATCTGCATATTTTCACGGACAAGGTGGCGCGTCACCCGGAGGTCCTCGGAGTCGGCGGTGCCCTGCGTCCGAGTTCCGGTCTGAAAGATGAAGAGATTCGGCAGACGGGATTTCGCGAGTGACTCCGAATGAACGGCTCCTGCGTCCTGCGTGATTCAGAAGTCCTCGCCCAGCAAGGAATCAGGCGTGTCAGACGTCGAGCCAATTTCTGAAGATGAGCCAGAACCGGAAGCCTGGCCGGGTGATGACCTGGAGGCGGCGTATCTTCGAGCACTCGAAGCGAACGAGGTGGCCGAGTGGGAGATTGCGCACCTCCCCGAATCTGAAGAAGAACAGGCTCCCGATACCGAGCTGGCTGCTGCTGTCGACGAACCAGTGGACGCGACTTCCGATGCGTCAACCGAGGAGCCCGCCGAGCCGGATGAGAAACCGTCACGCATCACAATCAGACAGGTCATCGAGGCAGCGTTGTTTGTTGGCGGCGACCCGCTGACTTCAAAGAAACTGTGCTACATGCTGCACGGTGATTACGACCTGGACGCCATCGATGATGCGATCGACGAACTGAATCATCTGTACCTCGACGAAGGCCGGCCCTATGGAATCCGACTCGGCGAGGGCGGCTATCGACTGGTATTGCGACACGATTTTGAGCCCATTCGCAACCGTGTGTATGGCGTCGGACCGCGTGAGGTGAAGCTATCGCAGGACGTGCTGGAGGTCCTGGCACTGGTCGCCTATCGCCAGCCGATCACGCCCGAGGAAATCGAGGAGCTGGGCAAGTCGAACTCCGGCCCAATGCTGCGGCAACTGCTCCGCCGCGAACTGATCTCACTGGAACGTGACGCGGAAGACCGCAAGCGGGTGACCTACGCGACGACAAAGCGGTTCCTGTCCGTCTTCGGAATCGGCAGCATCGAAGAATTGCCCCAGGCCGACGAACTGGCGTTCAAGTAGATAAGGATCGTTTGATCATTAAGGAATTGTCCCGAAATAACTTCCGGAATTGTGAGCCGTAGGCGCTAGCGCCTGCCGAGGCTGTGCACTGGTCCGGAGCTGAGCCGTAGGCGGATTTCTCCGAAATCCGCTGCCCTGGACCAGGCAAGACTGAGCGGCGGTCGATGTGCCGACAGGTTGCGATGTCGTCTGGTTCCGATTTCGGAGAAATCGGGCTACGGCTTAGGTAAGCAGCCTGTTGGGTAGGCCGGCAACAAGGAGCAATAGCGACGCAGTTCCGGCAGCAGGTTTCACAGAGAATTCGGCATCGCCGGAATTGTGCTTCGCCTGTTCCGCCCGTGAACAGGTTTTTCAACGGGCTGCCAGGTGGGCCATTCGATCCAGACTGGACCGTCGCATTACGATGGTCAGATAAAGACGGCCATCGGCCAGAATCTCCTGTGCAACGACGGCACGATACGCAGCGTCTTCTCGATCGGCCCGCCGTACCGCATCATCGGGAGGTTACGGGCATTGAAGTTCTGGCCCTGGCTGTCGTCCGCAGATCGGGCCATGCTCAGTGCACTGCCGACGCACAGCAGGAGCGCCAGCGTGGCTCCGGCCAGCAGCAGTCGTCGCTTGCTCATCTCACACCTCATGTCTTCAACAGGAATCACCTGTTGAGCTGCAGCACAATCGATTCCCGCTGCCCTCACTGACCGGCCGTCGATCCAGACTGGATCGTCACTTCGATCGTCAGCCGGATAAGCGGATGAATGCGGCCACCGGCCAGAGTTTCCTGTGCAACGGTGGCACGATTCGCAGCGTCTTTTCGAGCGGCCCGCCGTACCGCATCACCGGTTGGATGACCGCACTGACATTCTGGCCATCTCCCACGGATCCGGCCATGCTCATCGCGCCGCCCACGATCAGCAGCAGCGCCAGCCCGGTTCCGGCCAGCAACAGTTTTCTCTTGTTCATGCCTCACTCCGGTCTGTGCCAGAAATACGATCGTGAGCTGCAGTACGACGGGATCCGGAAATCGCTGGTGGATATTTCGCCCGGGACGCCTTTTGGGCCGACTCGGTCCCGGCGAGGCAGGCACACGCCCGCGTTTTCGTCAGTCTGGATCGTTCTTCTTCGAGCCCGGCAAAAGAGCGGACAGCACCGGAATCTTCTTCAAGGTTGCTTCGAGCAACTTTGCGAACTGGGTCTTCGGCAGTAGTCCCGAGCGGACGGCCACGAACGCGAGGATCAGTAGAAACAACAGCGTCACGATGATGCCGATCGAGCCGATGACCCAGCCGGACACATCCGTTTGATCGACAACAACAAGGAGGATCGCGATCGAGGCGGTCGTCGCCAGCAGCAGCAGGGCGATGTCGCGGATCGCCGTCGAGGACGGTGACGGCTCGGCCGGGATCGTTGCAGCCGCGGGGGCAATTGCTGCCACCGGCTGTGGTTCGGCCGTTTTGCGGGGTGAGTAGTCTCCGCCCGGGTGGACGGGCTGGAGCAGCTCACGCACCGTGTAGCCTCGATCCGCTCCGTCGGGGAAGTACTCGTAGTCCGGTCCGGCTTTCTTCCGCAGTCCCAGCAGGTGGTCGACGCTGACGGCGACGTCCGGCTGATCAGGCAGCGGGACGACGGCCAGGGCTCCGCACTCCGGGTTCAGTTTGTGGACGGCATGGAAGTGCCCGCGGACGATGCTCAGAGCGTGGCCCCGGTAATCGCGGCGGTCGGGCCGTCCGGTGACCAGTATGTCGATGCGTTTGTTTTCCCGGTCGGCCCGGACAAGGACGGGGCAATCCTGAATGCTCAGCACGACGCCGGTCCGCCAGCGCGTGGCATGGGACGTCATGTGCCGATGTGATTCGACGATGAATCGGGCCAGCATGGTCGGCGGCAGGAATTCGTATTCGAAACGGAAGTGCAGTGAGTCCTGTTCCGGCCAGATGTCCGCGTACTCGGGCTCGTTCTTCCGCAGGGCGGCCGGAATCAGATACCGCTGGTGGTCAGTGCCGGGCAGTTCGAAGCACAGGCCGACCTCCGCGTGCTCCATCATGTCGATGATGAACTCGTGCCGTGCGTGCGGGTACTCGCTGGGGTCGAGCAGTTCATCCAGTTGGCTGCGGGAGAACTCTCCGCTTTGATCGGCCACCGTGGGGCTATTGAGGATCGAGTAGATGGCGGTCGTCAGCCAGTTGGGATCGAGCAGGGTGATCTCGCGTTCCGCGGCCGTGGCGTCACGGATCAGGCCGTGCGCCACGACGACGCCCAGATCGTGCAGCAGGCGCAACAGCAGACGCTGTTCTTCCGGAGCGGTGATGGGTTCCGACGCCGGGTTGTCTGGATCTCCATCCGTTTCCTCGCACAGCCGCACGAAGTCCTGCTGCAGCAGCAGCCGGTTGTTGCGTGCCCGCTCGCCGACAGCATTCCGGATGCGCAGGTACGGGGCGGGAAAGGGACGTCGGATGTCTTCCAGCAGGTCGTGGCCGGTCAGAGTGTCGGCAATGACCTGCCGCAGGGCGGCGATGCTCTGTGCGGCCGACGCGCCGGCATCACACGAGGTTCGCACAAAGGCCACGATGCCCGGGTCGTCCTCCCGCAGACGCTTTTCGTCGAGGCCCAGGTTGTCGCTGCCGTTGTCGCATTTGTTGATCACCACGATGACGGGCGAATCTCCGCCGCGGTTGCGGATGGTCCGCAGCCAGTCGTGGATCGAGCGGTCGTCTTCCCGCCGGGCTTCCAGCACCAGCAGATACAGGCTGCGTTCGGTCAGGAAGAAGGTATGCGTACCATGCATGATCTCCTGCCCGCCGAAGTCCCACACGTTCAGCGTCAGGTCCTTGTCTTCCAGCGGCCAGTGCTGTGTTTCAATCTTTTCATGAATCGCCGCCCCGGGCGTCTTCTTCTCACTCGGGTTCCGCGGCTCGTTCCTGATCAGGTAGCGAATCAGCGACGTCTTCCCGACGGCCTCGTTCCCCACGACCAGCAGCTTGGCCTCGTTAAATGGCTGCAGCGTGTCGGCAGCCGCGGCGGACTGGAACCGCCGATACGCCGCCAGAATCGCCGCGGCATCGGTCGTCTGCAGCGTCTCAGGAGGCAGACACTCAATGTCGCCATTCGCTCGGAGATCAAGAAAGTGCAGTCGCGCCGTGTCCGATCTCGCCACCCAGCAATCCAGTACGGCGCGGGCGCCCTCGACGCCGATGCTGTTGTTGTAGAGATCGAGCGATGTGAGGTTTGTGAGCGTGGCGAGCGCGCGGGCGCCCTCGACGCCGATGCTGTTGTTGTTGAGATTGAGCGATGTGAGGTTTGTGAGCGTGGCGAGCGCGCGGGCGCCCTCGTCTCCGATGCTGTTGTTGTAGAGATCGAGCGATGTGAGGTTTGTGAGCGTGGCGAGCGCGCGGGCGCCCTCGTCTCCGATGCTGTTGTTGTTGAGATTGAGCGATGTGAGGTTTGTGAGCGTGGCGAGCGCGCGGGCGCCCTCGTCTCCGATGCTGTTGTTGTAGAGATCGAGCGATGTGAGGTTTGTGAGCGTGGCGAGCGCGCGGGCGCCCTCGTCGCCGATGCTGTTTCTGTAGAGATCGAGCGATGTGAGGTTTGTGAGCGTGGCGAGCGCGCGGGCGCCCTCGACGCCGATGCTGTTGCTGTTGAGATTGAGCGATGTGAGGTTTGTGAGCGTGGCGAGCGCGCGGGCGCCCTCGACGCCGATGCTGTTGTTGTTGAGATTGAGCGAAGTGAGGTTTGTGAGCGTGGCGAGCGCGCGGGCGCCCTCGACGCCGATGGGGTCGCTCAGCCGGATGATGCGAGCAGGAGGCCAGTAATCGTCAACAATCTCCTGTATGTACACATCGGACAAGGTCGTGGGGATAACTGCCAGTTCTGTCCACTTCTCCTCACGGGCGCGGATCAGGATCGCATCCAGTTCGTCGAGTGAGACAGGGCCAATGACGTCTGCCGGCAGATTTGCCACGGGGTGCTCCTGAGGTGCGACCGTCTGAGTCCGGCCTGACCAGGGCCGGTTTGTCCAGACACTGTATCTCTGTTGCGACGCCTCAACCAGGTTCAGATCGCCCGCACCCGACGTACGGGCACCCGCGTTCAATCACGGCGAACTTGCACACATTTAGCCCCCTTTCCCCCGCGAATGCGGCAGAAACAGCGATCCTACGCAGATTCGACGTACTCCGCATTCGTGGGGGAGAGGGGGCAAAAAAGTGTGCAACTTAAAAATGTACGCTACGCGAAACTCGCCCGTGACCGTCGACCGCGGCCACTCGTACTTCAGACACCACGGCGCTGGCGCGCCTGAATGGCCTGATCGAGGCAGCGTTTCACATCAAGCACGTCGCCGCTGCTGATGCGATCCTGATATTGCGTCGCAAAGTCTGTCGGCACGCGCAGCGACCAGTTGGAATCATCGACGTACCCGGGCCGGTTGTAGAGTTCGCTCATGCCCAGCAGGTCCGTGAAGAAGACCGACACATGACCGGCCTGGCTGGCCAGCATGGCGGTGAAGATCGCGTTGACCAGGTTCCTCGGAGTCGCAGACGTTTGCTTCACAAACTCCGACCGCTCGCCGACGGGAATCCACAGGCGATCGGCCAGGTACTCGGCCCATTCCTGTGCGCGATTGCCGTTACACCACTCGCGTGCCAGCAGCCAGATGGGTGGCGTGTCGTGATTGCCCAGCATGATCCAGTCGGCTGGCAAAGCCTGCTCGATGCGGTAGACGTCCGAGGGATCGTCCAGCTTCGCTTTCTGGATCACTCGAAAGCGGCCCAGTCCATGTCGTTACATGACACGCCCCAGTGGATACGGCAGCGTCATCCCACTCTCGTCCACTGTCAGCGGTCCGCCCGACACTGTGAATCCCGCCGTGTCATCGTCGGTCGTTGTGACCGCGACCGTCTGGTCGGCCAGGGAATCGAAGGCGTCGTCGGACGATGCGTCGTCGACCGACACGGTCACCAGGTGCGCGACGTCACCGTCGTCGATCGAGTCATCCTGGCCCGTGACTGTCACCGTCTGGAGCATGTTCCAGTCTGCGGACGTGAACATCAGTGATGTGTAGTCCAGCATGGACTCGGTACTGTCGTCCGTGCTCACATCGAACACCACGTCGCCGTTCTCGGGAGCCGTATCCAGCACGACCGTGAAGCTCTGCGATGTCATCCCGCTCTCGTCCACCGTCAGTGGACCACCCGACACGGTGAAGCTCGGTGATGTCAGCATTAATCGGGGCTGCAGTTCTTCCGAACGGCCAGTCGGCTGGGAACCATAGAGTCGTCGCTTGCGACGGGCAGGGCGTCGCCAGGTGGACGTCAGCGAATTCATTCTGAACCGTTTCATCCAGTTTGAGAGCAGCATGCGAATACTCCAGGTGCGCTTTTGAGAGACCAGAGCGGAGTTCGGCCGGATGAGTCAGACCGACCCCGGCATCGATGCTGTCAGCACGAGGACTGCGAAATGGCCTCAGACCCGCGCACGACGCATGGATTTCACGTACGGCACACAGCGGACCAAGTCACACTGCATTCAGGTGGAATCAGACCTGCCCTGCGGATATGCGGGCAAATGCGTTCGAGCGAGTCTCGCTGGATTCAAATTGGCGAAGTCTCGCCACCCGCCAAGCGACGCGTGAAACCGAGTTTGCCCGTAACGATCGTTACGGCGTGAAACGATCGTTGCGAAATGATTGAATAACGAATTACTGGCGCAAGACGGGCTGGGAGGCTCATCCTGACGCTGAGTTTCCACCACCGACCCCGTGTCGGTGGAGAACTGACTGGCAACTACGAAACAGAACGCGCGAAATCGCCTCCACCGACCCCGCGTCGGTGGAGCGACGACTCAGCTGGCTGGCGATCAGTCGCGGGCTCCACCGACACGGGGTCGGTGGAGGCCAGGGACCTGGCGTGCTTCCTGTTGTAGCCATTCAGTCACTCGTCCACCGACACAGGGTCGGTGGTGCGAAAGCGCGTCAACGTACACATACGCCAGTTATTCCTTATTCACTCCTAATGATTGTTTCGTCTCAGGCAAGCGGGTCCCCGGCCCGTGTGTGCCGAGTGTCACGCAGCCACGGGCCAGGGGGCCCATGCTACTTTGGTTGCGGCTTTCGGCCGGGGTAGGAATCCTGATCTACGAGCAAATCGGCTTGTGCTGTCGGTCATCGAACGTCGAGATGATATCATCGCACCTTGATGCAGGTCGCACGGTCAGTGCATCAAGTCGCTTCACCTCAGGGAATTCGAAATGCCAAAGTTGTCGTCCCACTCGTCCGAACACATCGCCAGCACAACGACTTCCGGAATGATGCCTGCAGCCCGCGATCTGATTCGCGTTGGTTCACGTCGCTGGTTTCTGCAGACGGGACTGGCGGGCGTGGGCGGTCTGTCCTTGCCACAACTGCTCAAGGCACGTGAGGCGGCCTCCGCTAATGGCGGGAACGGCCGACCGAAATCTGTGATCCTGTTCTGGCTCTCTGGAGGCCCTTCTCAACTGGACATGTGGGATCCAAAACCCGATGCACCTCTGGAAGTCCGCGGGCCGTTCTCACCGATCAGCACGGCGTTGCCGGGAGTGCAATTCTCGGAACATCTGCCGATGCAGGCATCGATCGCCGACAAGCTGTCGATTATTCGGTCGGTCGACTGCCGGTCCAGCAACCACACGCCGATCACGATGCAGGCCGGAAATCCGCTGGCACGCCGCACTGGCGATGGCAAAGACGGAGCCGGGTATCCGTCGATGGGTTCCGTTGCAGCGAAGTTTCGCGGTCCAAACGATCCCGCCATGCCGGCGTTTGTGGGACTCGCGAATTCCTGGACGTCAGACGTCTACGAAGCCGGGAACATGGGTTCCACATTTGCCCCGGTCAAGGGCCTTGAGCTGGCCGGCAAATTCAATCTGCCCGCTGGCGTTGAGGTGCCTCGGCTGAGTAACCGCAACGAACTGCGTCAGCAGTTTGATCGAGTTCGTCGTGATCTGGATCAAGGAGAATCACTGGCCCGAACCGACCAGTACACCCAGCAGGCCTACGAAATGGTTCTGTCGGGAAGCGTCCAGAAGGCCTTTGATCTGGGCGACGAAACCGACGCGACGCGCGATGCGTACGGTCGCGCCAGTGTCGGCGAGAAGGCGTTGCTTGCGCGGCGGCTGGTGGAATCGGGCGCGACGTTCGTGCTTGTCAGTGGAGCGTGGGGCTACTTCGACCATCACGGCGACGACGTTCGCTGGGGCGGCATCGAAAAGGGCCTGAAGCCGCTGTCTCCGAAAGTTGACCAGGCAATGTTCGCACTGATTAACGATCTGGAAGATCGCGGCCTGCTGGACGACACCTTCGTCATGATGATGGGCGAATTCGGTCGAACGCCGGTCATCAACGAGAAAGCCGGTCGCCATCACTGGACGAATATCATGTCAATGATCACCGCTGGCGGTGGCATGCCGACAGGCCAGGTCATCGGCAGCAGCGACTCACGCGGCGGGACAATCAAGAGCGGTGCTGTGCGGCCTCAAGACCTTGCAGCCACCACATTCCGCCATTTAGGTATCGACCTGAATGCTCACTGGGTCGATCAGAGCGGTCGCCCGATCCCGATCGTCACAGAAGGCGGCCGTCCCATTCCCGAGCTGATCTGATCACAGCTTTGCCGGATCAAGCACAACGTGCTTAACCGAGACGCGTCGCCACGTGTAGGTGATGTGGATTTTTCCGTCCGCCGCCTGAATCACCGCGGGATAGGAAAACTCCGCCGCTGTTGTTTCCCGCTCGAGCGTCAGTGTGGGCTGCCAGGTCTTTCCGTTGTGCGAGAGAGCGACGTTTAACATCTGACGTCCATTGAGTCCCTTCTTCCGCACCGTGTGGTTGTAAACCAGCAGTTGCCGTCCGTCCTTGAGAGTGACGGCATCGGTGCCGGCGTTTGGATTCGGCAGGTGCGTGCCGGTCACGCTGCTCCAGGTCTTTCCGCCGTCTGCTGACCAGCTCTGAGCGATGACGTTTTGCCGCGATCGGCACAGCACCTGCATGCGACCATCACGGTATTGCAGAATGCTGGGCTGGATGGCATCGAACTGGCTGACATCGTTGATCGGGCCAATCACTTCCCAGGTCCTGCCAAAGTCACGCGTTCGTTCGAAGTGCACGCGCCAACCTTTGTGCTCGGTACTGGACGCACACAGGATCGATCCATCCTCGAGCTGGATGGGTTTGTTCTTCACTGGGCCGATCAGGTTCGGATTGCCTTTCCCCAGAGCTTTGTCTGTACCAAGCTTTCGCGGTTCCGACCAGGTGGCACCGTGATCGTCCGACGTGGTCAGCATTCCCCACCATTGCGAGGGGTTTGGCCCCTTCTTGTAAAACAGCAGGAGCGGACCGCCCTTCGGCTGAAACAGCACCGGGTTCCAGGTGGGGTACCGTTTGTCCGCGGACTCGACCCCGTTGGCGACTTCAACGGATTCGCCCCATTTCGAACCGTCATGCCGAGCCACTCGGATGCCGACGTCCGGGTTCTTCTCGTGTGTCCCGGCAAACCATGCAGCCACCAGCCCGCCTGGCGTCGCAACGATCGTCGAGGCATGACATTGCGGAGTCGGACGATCATCGACTTCGTAGATCAGTCCGGCGCTGACGCAGGCTCCCTGCCCGGCCTCAACCCTCGGCGGGATGCGAGTCTCTTCAGCCTTCAAAACAGAAGACAACGCGATGAACGAAGTTACTGCGAGCATTGAGAGTTTCATCGGAGTGAAAGCTTTCCATCGTGCCTTGTGGCGAAACAGGCGAATAGACGACCGCAGTCGATGCGACTACGCTCAGTGTGTGTTCCGCGTTTCTCGGCAGCAACAATCGAGGGGAATGAGATGCTGAATTTCGCAAAGATCTGCCTGGTGTTGACGTGTGCCGTATTGCTCAGTCCCGGCGCCCGCGCGTGGGAAACCGGCGCTGATCCAGCCGACGTAAAGACTGATGCGGCGGCGATCAGCAAGTTGATCAAGAATCTGGAATCCAGAGACTTTGCGACTCGGGAATCGGCGACGAACGAGCTGACGCGACTGGGGAAGGCAGCAGTACCCGCACTCCAGGCAGCGGCCCTGGGGAAGAACCGGGAATCGAGCGGCAGAGCCTTTGGAATTCTGCGAAAGCTGTTCCAGAGCGAAGATGCTGAAGTCAAAGCGGCAACTAAAAAGGCGTTGGAGCAGATTGTCGAAAAGGACGCGCCTGGTATCTCGCGGCAGGCAGAACTGCTGCTTGACCCGCCGAAGCCGCCCCGGCAACGAGGCGTCGGTGCACAGATTCAAGTGCAGGTCCGGGTTGGCGGCGGTGGCCGCAAAGTCTCCATTCGAACAGTCAACGGCGTCAAGGAAATCGATGCTGAGGAGAACGGACAGAAGGTTCACATCGAGGACGATCCGAAGATTGGTATCAAGGTCAAGATCACCGAGAAGAACGCTGACGGCAAAGAAGAAACGAAGACGTATGAAGCGAAGAACGCAGACGACCTGAAAAAGAAGCATCCCGACGCACATAAGGTCTACGAGAAATACTCGAAGGGTGGCGGCATTAACGTCATCCAGTTTGGCATCCCGGGACAAATTCGTTTTCCGTTCAACCGAATTCCGAATCGTCAGATCGATGACCTGGATGGCAAAGTGAAAGCTGCCATTGAACGGCTGGGAAAAGCAGCGGAGTCAGACAGCCCAGCGGATGAAATCGCCGAGTCGCTCAAGCTGCTGGAACAGGTGCGTGAGCAGCTCAAGAAGCTGCGCCAGGGTGCTGGTCTCGGTGCAGCGCTCCCGCGAGCCCAAAAGTCCAAATAGCCAGACACTCTCCACGGCAGAAGCAATGTCGGGGGCACATACCCGCTAACTGATCACACTGGATCCGAGTGGAGAATCGCGGATGGAACTCAGAACTCTCGGCGGCAGCGGCCTGCGAGTCACCCCGATCTGTCTGGGGACGATGACGTTCGGCGAGCCCGTGGCTGAACCGGATGCCGTGCGGATGGTGCATGCTGCAATCGACCTGGGTATCAACTTTGTCGACACGGCAAATGTTTACGAAGGCTACCGCCGATTCCTTGGCAGTCCGGGAGGCGTCGCCGAGGAGATTGTGGGCAACGCTCTGCAGGACCGCCGTGACAAAGTTGTGCTGGCCACGAAGGTGTGTGCTCCGGTTGGACCCGGTCCGCAGGATCGGGGGCTCTCGGCCAGCCATATTCTGCGGGAAGTCGACCGCAGCCTGCAGCGGCTGAAGACCGATTACATTGACCTGTACATCATGCACTGGCCGGATCGGTTCACTCCGCTGGATACGGCTCTGGCCGCGATGGAAAAGACCGTTCAGCAGGGCAAGGTGCGGTACATCGGTGCGTCGAACCACAACGCCGCACAGTTGTGCGAACTGCTCTGGCTGGCAGACCAGACGGGTGCATCGCCCGTTGTCTCATCCCAGATTCCATTCAGCCTTCTGCGCCGTGAGTTCCAGCATGACCTGGAAGTTTGTGAGCGACATTCCATTGGCGTGACACCGTATCAGCCGCTGCAGGGCGGACTGCTGACCGGCAAGTACCATCGTGGCCAACAGCCCCCGGACGCGTCACGCGCCGCACGCAAACCAGACTGGTTGTGGGACATGGATGACGCCCTGTTTGATCGACTCGAAGCGATCGACGCGCTTGCGGCTGAATTGAACGTACCGACAGCTCAATACGCGCTCGCGTGGGGACTGCGACAGAGGGCCATGACATCCATGATCGTGGGAGCAACACGGATCGATCAGGTTGAAGACGCAGTTGCCAGTGCCAGTGTGACGATCCCGAACAGACACCTTGAAAAGCTCGACGCGATCTGCCCACCACCGTGGACCCAGCCAGATCCCATCCGCGGATAACCAGCCCCGCAAATCTAAATTGAGGTGCCATTTCTGAGCCGGCCAGCGCCCAATGCCACTCGATCTGTTCTGCCAGGCGAGCGGTCAGCCGTAGCCCGATTTCTCCGAAATCGGGACCAGACGACATTGCCACCTGCCGGCACATCGACCGCCGCTCAGTCTTGCCAGGTCCAGGGCAGCGGATTTCGGAGAAATCCGCCTACGGCTCCGCTGGGGACCAGTGCACAGTCTCGGCAGGCGTCAGCCGTAGCCATGATCTGGAACGTCCCTGGATGTGAGTGAGACGATTCAACTTCACTGGCAGCAGCAGCACGGCGGCGGGCAGGCTGAATCGAGGTGCGTTTCACGGATTGTTGCAGAGTCCGGAAATTTCCGACCGCGAGTCACTGATCCAGCGAGGCTTTGACGATCTGGACTTTCGGCGCCGTTCGGGAGTGACTCTGGATGCGGACAGTATGCCAGGCCTGCTCACCACGTAGTCGCACACGGCACGGGCCGACTGGGGCTCCGTCGAGGAACAGGTTGCCGGTGTCGTCCGTCGTCAGTACGGCGGGGCGCAGTTGAGACGTCAGCGGACCTTCCGGCCAGTCGACCTCGATGGCCTGTCGTCGCCATGCTGAGCCGTCGCGGTGATTGAACAGCAATCGTGCTGTGCCGCCAGGCTTCGGAATGTTCAACGCCAGGTCGCGAAGATCGCCGGTCACGTTGACTTCGACTGTCGGCGACAGCCATAGGTTGTCCAACGCTGCCTGACACACGTAGTGACCCGCGGTGAGTCCGGCGAACTCAAATGTGCCGTCGGCATTCGTTGTTGCCTGCTGACTCAACAGTGAACTCCGGCGATCGTTATCCACGAGGCGAAGTGCAATCGTCACGGGTGCGGCGACATTCAGAGCTGGCTCGCCGGCGATGCTCGCGCGACCTGCGACGCGATGTCCGCGTGGCAGCACGATGTCCAGATCATCGGGTGTATCCCCGGCGAATGTCAGCGGGACGATGACTCGCCCGGTTTTGCCGGGAATCCAGGCGACCAGAATGGGCCCGGTGAAGTTGCCGTCAATGGGCGGATCGCCTTGCTGGCCGAACACGTGGAGAGCTGCCGTATGGAAACGGCCGAGTGGATCGCTGCAGCCAGCGGACACAGGTTGTCGCGTATTCGCCGCGTAGGCCGCGAATCGCGTATTGGCCGCTGGCGTCCCTTTCTCAAACAGCCACACCCGACCGGACACTGGCTGCCAGTTTGGTTTGCGAGCCATCCACAGCTCTTCCCGGCGCACCGGCTGGGGTTCGACGTCCGCGTGCGTCACGAAGTCTGGTTCAACAGAGACGTCGGCGAGAAGAATCGCGTTGACGGCATCGACGTTCTGCGGCGTGCCACGATGTCGCCAGATGAGGCGCAGGCTGTGCGTCGAGAGCGGGCCGATCAGAAAATCACCGGTCGTCGGGTCGAAGTCGTGAGACGCGCCCTCGATGGACACGTCCAGCCGGTAATGCTCGCGTCGCAGTCCAGGCGGAAAGCTGGCGCGGCCGCGCACATAGCTCTGCGGTTCTTCTCGAACTTCGACCTGCTCTCCGTGGCGGAAAAACGACTTGCTGAATTGCGGACCGCGACTCGCCAGCAACTGCTCGTCCGACAGTTCGATTGAGAGCGACGGTAGCGGGCGGGAATCGGCGAACCACACGACGACGTCGTGATTTCGAGTGGAATCGAATCCACTGAGGCGGAATTCTCCGTTCGAGTCTGTCGCGCCCATCACGACAGGCAGTCCGTCCGAGCCAACATCGCTGATACGTACGAACGCGCGGGCGGCACGGCCATCGCGGTCGAGCAGTCGCAACATCGCATCCGGCGATCGGTGATTCGGGCTGAGTCGAATTTCCCGTGTGTGTTGGGGCGACAGCAAGCTGGATACGCCGATGAAGGTGGTGGCCGAGAAGTCTGGATGACGCACTGGATACCGATGGACTCCGCCGGACCGACCCATCAAAGCCATTCGCCACAGGCCGGGCGTATCAAAGTAGAAGTCGACGCGACCGTCGGCATCCAGTTCTCGACCTGTGCTCCGACCAGAGCCGGCGGTCAGCCGCTGATAGTTGATCCCGACGTTCTGCGAAGCGATCGGGTTTCCGTCGGGACCGAGCACTCGCAGTGGAACGGCCGCCTGCAGTTGGCCGATCTGCAACAGGTAATCCAGTTTCTCTCCGGCCACGGAAACCATGCCGCGATGTGTTCGTCCCTTGAGCGGACGTTTAGACGAGAAGACTGTGCGTTTTGCCAGCGATGCGAGTTCCTGTTCGGTTCCGTCGACGGCGTACGCCGTGTATTCGCCGGCCGGCAGATTTTCGAAGCGTGCGACACCCTGCGCGTCGACTGACTGCGTGAACTGCCACGTCGAATCCCGCAGCTCACGTTCCCCCCGTCCCTGCTGGCGAGCCCAGCCGAAGCCGGTTCGCTGGTACCAGTCGTTCAGATGCAACCACACAAAACCCTTCGTCGCAGGCTGCTGCTGGTCAAGAACGCGCACGGTGATCGAACCGCCGCGGTCCGAGACGATGGCGTCGGCTCGCACATGAGGTTCGTCGTCGTCGTCGGCCGTTTCCGTGCTCAACACGGGAACGGTCCGGATGCCGCCGATGCCAATGACCATGCCTCGCCCAGTGCCGGGAACTCCAACTGCCGTGCCCCGCGCGTAGGTCACCGGTCGACCCGGCGCGAACACTGCCGCCATCACACTACCGACACCCATGTGGATTTCGTCCACGCGCCATGTTCCATCGTCGTCGGTTCGCGTCTCGACCGTCTTCTCGACCATGCGCAGGCCGCCGTGATATTGATTCGTCACGATGACCCGACAGCCTCGTATCGGCTGACCTCGCGTATCGATGACGCGTCCGGTCGCAAAGACCTTTGTTCTGGCGTGAGCTATAGACATCCGCCTCGCAATATCGGCTGCGTCGTCGACGTTGCGTTTCGCGAGCGGCAGGCTTTCCGGCTTCGGAAACCGCTCGGCTGCACCGAGATTCAGATCAGTGACCTGCTGTCCGGGAGATACGAGCAGTTTCAGCAACGTCTCGTGTTCGGCCTTTGATGCCGGTCCCGCGGCGTGTCGCAATCGCAACTGGCAGAAGCCGGGAATCACGTCGCCGAGTTCAAAGCTTCCGTCCGGCTGAAGGCGGGCGTGACGATCGTCCCAGCCAAACTGACCGATCTCGATTTCGTCGCCAGGCGCGAAGTCCGCTTCGACCGTCCCGCTGATTCGGGCGAGCGGCATGAGGGGCGGAAGATCGACTCGCGTGAGCTGTCTTGCTGTAACGGTCAGACTGGTTACAAACGAGCAGCCGCGGCCGGGCGCGAGGACAAACAACGTTCCGTTCTGGGCCCGGCATCGCAGTCGGAATCGTCCCTTCGCATCCGTCGTGCCGCGCCAACCGACACGGGCATACCGGCCCTGGTTCCATGCGACGAGCACGTCTGTGTCGACCAGCACATTGCCGTCGTGGTCACGAACGATTGCCTGTATTTCGCCCGGAGCTCGGACCCGCGCCCACATCGTTCGTCGCCCCTTCTCAGTGCCCCATTGGGACACGCCAGGGGCACCGGCGCGTTTCACCATCTCGAACATGGGCATTTTCCGTCCGGGATCGCACGCGGTCAGCGCCCAGGCTTCGCCATTCGTCGGAAGGCCGATGATCTCCGGCGGACGCTGCAGTGTTGTGGACGGGTCGAGCGCGGCGGGCACTTCGAAGTCGAAGCGTCCCTTGTTGTCGGTGATGCAGACGGTGTCGTTTTCCAGATGCTCCTGTTTGTCGCTGAAATCAAGGGCCAGTGCCATGCCTGGCAGCGGCTGCCTGTCATCGTGGTCAACCAGCACGCCACTCACTTTGAGCAGCTTCGGTTCGTCTGCGACGAGCGTGTTGTGATTGCAACTGACCAGCGCGGCAAGGACCGACGGCAGTATCCAGTGTGACCGGACGATGCGTGAGCGTGACTGTTCCATAAGACGCATCCTTCTGGGCTGGTGGTCGTCACCGGTCTCGCCTCGTTGAGCGAGGTGACGGGACACTGTGACTGCGGCTATAGCGAGCTGACAATCCGAATTCCGACAGTCCCCAGGAATCGATAGTCGACGCACGGTTCGGAATACACGCGTCGTCTATTGCTCGACCTCAGCCACTCAATGCGGCATTTCCGGGCTGACTCGGTCAGGGGCGCACGCTGCCGGCGAATCGGTTTTTCGGGGCACGCGTTGCGTCCGGTGGCAGGCGGTCGCGCGGGTTGAGCAGATGGACGCCGCGGAGATCGGCGGCGCGTCGGGGGAGTGTTCTCTGTCGAGCAAAACTCGGCGGGCGAGCGGATGATTCCGGGCCCAGCGTGTCGTCGGGAAACGGATCGTGGAAATCGGCCAGGCGACGTTCGACTGCGGGGTGACGCCGTGTGAGCGACGGAAGCTGGAATCGCTTCGGGTCGTAGGCGCAGCCATTCAGGCAGATCGATACCAGCAATGCGGCCACGATCAGCGGTCGGGGCCATGCCATCGGCTCGGCATGCCGTTTGCGAATCCCATCCATGGTCTGCTCCCTGCCACAACCGGTGTCCCTCCCGGTGGCGGCGGGAGTATATTGCGGTGCGGTCCAGTCTCAAATGCCTCATTACAAACTCGGAATTCGAGCAAATGTCTGCAGTACAGGACATTCCCCGATACCCGGAGCGGCCAGCCGACGGCCACAAGGGCACGTTTGGCCGCGTGCTGGTTATCGCCGGCAGCCGCAACATGAGCGGAGCTGCGTGCCTGGCGGGCATGGGGGCATTGCGCGGAGGGGCAGGACTGGTCTTTGTCGCCTGTCCCGAGGGCGTTCAGGCCATCGTGGCCGGTGCGGAACCCTGCTATCAGACGATTGGCCTGCCCGAGAATGAATCCGGCCAGCTCGATGCGTCGGCGTTGGCCGCTGCCCAGGCACTTCTGTCGGGCAAGGACGCGCTGGCCATCGGTCCGGGCTTGGGCAATTCAGATTCCGTTCGTGAGGTGGTTCGAGCGCTGTACACCGCAGCCACTGTCCCGGCGGTTGTCGATGCCGATGGCCTGAATGTGCTGGCCGATGAGTTTTTGGGCGGATCTGAAATCCTAGCAAACCCGGCCGGGCCGCGTATCCTGACTCCGCACGCTGGCGAGCTGTCGCGTTTGTGCGGATTGACGATTGGCGAGATCCAGAAGCGACGCGAGGACGTTGCCCGCGACTTCGCGGCTCGGCATGGAATCGTCCTGGTTCTGAAAGGGCCGGGCACGGTTGTCACGGACGGCAAGCGAGTCGCAGTCAACCCCACTGGCAACAGCGGCATGGCAACCGGCGGTTCCGGAGACGTGCTCACCGGCCTGACCGGCGCGCTGCTTGCCAGCGGAATGGAACCGTTCGAGGCCGCTCGACTGGCCGTCTACCTGCATGGACTGGCTGGCGACCTGGCAGCCGAAGAACTCTCAGAACCGGGGCTGATTGCGACGGACCTGCCCCGTTTTCTGGGGCCCGCCTGGAAGCGACTGCGGATTTCCGGCGAAAAATGAAATCCTGACGTAGATCTGCAGTGACGGATTCGCTTACAGAATCAACGTCCTGTCGGATGGGACAAGTCCAGAAACTGAGTAGAGGATTGAGCGGAGAAACCCATGATCTTCTTTGACCCCGTGTACCTGCTTTTTATCTCCCCTGCGATTCTGCTGATGATGTGGGCTCAGGCCAAAGTCCACTCGAACTACTCGAAGGGTATGCGCGTCGATGCACGACTCAGCGGAGCAGCAGCAGCTCGCCATATTCTGGACCGCGCCGGACTGCAGCACGTCGGTATCGAGGAAGCTCACGGATTTCTGTCGGATCATTATGACCCGAGCCACCGCGTATTGAGGCTCAGCCGCGATGTGTATCAGTCACGCACGGCCACGGCCGTTGGCATTGCAGCTCACGAAGCGGGACACGCAATTCAGCACGCGACTGGCTACATGCCGCTGGTGATCCGCAATGCCGCCGTGCCTGCCGCCCGGTTCGGCCCGTGGATATTCATTGGGATGATGATTCTGGGAGCTATTCTGGCACAGCCTGGCCTGCTGGTGATCGGGTTGGTCGCCTTTGGCGGCGTGCTGTTCTTCCAGCTCGTCAATCTGCCCGTCGAATTCGACGCAAGTAATCGAGCCAAGGTGCTGCTTGCTGAATACGGAGTCATCGACGGACCTGGTGGCGAGGCCGTCCGCGGAGTGCTTAACGCCGCCGGCTGGACCTACGTCGCCGCGACGCTGCAAACGCTACTGCAGTTCCTGTACTACGCGATGCACATTCTGGGCGGGTCCAGCGACGATTGATCGCTGGCCTGTTGCAAACCAGGCAGCACGACTCCGTCCCATTCGGTTTCGCGGTAGAGCTGGATCCCTCAAAGTGTCCGGGCTGGCGAAGTCGACGCCGGACGACTGGTGCCCCTCTCCCCAACCCTCTCCCCACATGGGAGAGGGGACTTAGATAGAGGATGCCCCAGCGATCCCTCCTCACTCCCTCTCCAATGAGGTCCCGCCGTGTTTAGATCAACGCTTTCTCTTTTGTATCTGGCTGTGATCACTGGATCGGTCCAAGCTGCAAGTCCGACGGACTGGCCTCAGTTCCGTGGCGTTGACCGCACCGGTCTGTCGAAGGACACCGGGCTGCGGAAAGAGTGGCCCGAAGGCGGACCGCCGGTTGCATGGCAGGTCGATACGGTGGGCGAGAGTTATTCGTCTCTGGCTGTCGCGGATGGTCGGGTCTTCACACAGGGGAATGTTGGAGACGAAGGCCGCATTCTGTGCCTGAGTCAAGAGGACGGATCGATCATCTGGTCTGTGCGCTCGCCGGCAGAGGAAAAGGTTTACACGCATGGTCGCGGCAATGGCGCTCGTGGCACGCCAACGGTCGACGGCAATCTGGTTTACGTCATTGGCGGCGGCGGAGACCTGACCTGTCTGAAGGCGGAATCTGGTGACGTCGTCTGGTCGAAGCATCTCGTGAAGGATCTTGGTGGCGGAAGGCCGGGCTGGGGATACAGCGAAAGTCCGTTGATTGATGGTGACAACCTGATCGTGATTCCCGGTGGTCGGAACGGCTGTGTCGCGGCTCTGAACAAGATGACGGGCGACGTGGTGTGGCGCAGTGAGGGTGTGAAGGACCGGGCTCACTACTGCTCAGCGATCGTTGCGGAATCGAACGGCGTCCGGCAGATCATCACATTTACGGGTGGAGCCGGAAAGGACGCTCCGCCCCGCGTCGTGGGAGTCGATGCTGGCTCTGGCGACCTGTTGTGGTGGTATGGAAATTCGGCAAATGGTACAGCCAGCGTGTCGACTCCAATTTTTCACAACGACATGGTGTTCTCGGCATCCGCCTACGGGACCGGCGGCGGAGCAGTCCGTCTCGTGAAGGGCGAAGATGGGTTTACGGCGCCGGAAGTGTATTTTGAGAAGAAGATTCAGAACCAGCACGGCGGCATGGTGCTCGTAGATGGTTACATGTACGGGACCGGTAGCGGGGCGTTGCTGTGCGTGAGTTTCGAGACCGGCGAGATCAAGTGGCAGGCCCGTAGCGCCGGAAAGGGATCGCTGTGCTACGCGGACGGGCATCTGTACTGCTATGGCGAGAGGAACGAAGTTACGCTCGTCGAGGTGAACTCCGAGGAGTACATCGAGAAAGGCCGTTTTTCCGTACCGAAGCGAGGAAAGCAGACGTGGGCTCATCCGGTCGTCGCCAACGGAAAATTCTTCCTGCGGGACATGACAAATCTGACGTGCTATAACGTCCGCGCTGAGTGACCCTGGTTGAAGGTTGACCACGCCGTTTTCTGACCCGGCCTCCCCGGAGAGTCCGGGTCATTTTTTGTTTCGTGAGGATTCAGACGATGTCGGAACAGCAGCTCAACAAATTCAGTGCGAAGATCACGCAGCCGCGTTCTCAGGGTGCATCGCAGGCCATGCTGTATGCAACCGGCATGAGTGAAGACGACATGAACATGGCCCAGGTCGGCATTGCGAGCATGTGGTACGAAGGAAACTCGTGCAACATGCACCTGCTGGACCTCGGTCGGAAATGCAAAGAGGGTGTGGCTGGGGCCGGCCTGCTTGGCCTGCAGTTCAACACCATCGGGGTCAGCGACGGCATCTCGATGGGCACGGACGGGATGAGCTACTCGCTGCAGTCCCGCGACCTGATCGCCGACTCGATCGAAACGGTCATGGGCGCGCAGTGGTACGACGGTCTGATCACGATCCCCGGCTGCGACAAGAATATGCCCGGCTGCCTCATTGCGATGGGGCGCGTCAATCGGCCGTCGCTGATGGTCTATGGCGGCACGATTCGAGCCGGATGCACACCACGGCATGCCAAGCTCGACATCGTTTCCGCGTTTCAGTCGTACGGCCAGTATCTGACGGATCAGATCGACGACGAAGAGCGGCAGGAAATTGTGCGAAACAGTTGCCCGGGAGCCGGTGCCTGCGGCGGCATGTACACAGCCAACACGATGTCGTCGGCGATTGAGACGCTGGGGATGTCGCTGCCTTACAGCTCGTCGATCCCCGCGGAAGATCCGTTGAAGCTGGGCGAGTGTATGGAAGCCGGCAAAGCCGTGCGGAAGTTGCTGGAGCTGGACCTCAAACCGCGTGACATCATGACGCGTGAGGCGTTCGAGAACGCGATGGTCATTGTCATGGCACTGGGTGGTTCGACGAACGCCGTGCTGCACCTGATTGCCATGGCACGAGCGGTCGATGTCGATCTCACAATCGACGATTTCCAGTCGGTCAGCGACCGCATACCGTTCATCGCCGATCTCAAGCCGAGCGGTAAGTATGTCATGGATGACCTGCACCAGGTCGGTGGTACTCCGGCGGTGCAGAAGTATCTGTTGGAGAAGGGGCTCCTCACTGGTGATTGCATGACCGTGACCGGCCGGACGCTGGCCGAAAACCTGGCCGAACTGGACGGCCTGGCCGAGGGGCAGGACATCATCAAGCCGATCGAGTCGCCAATCAAAGAGTCGGGACACATCCGGATCATGCGGGGCAATTTCTGCCCGGACGGTGCTGTCGCCAAGATCACCGGCAAAGAGGGGCTGCGATTCTCCGGCCCGGCCCGGTGCTACGACTCGGAAGAGGACATGCTTCGCGGTCTTGAGGACAAGGAGATACAGAAAGGTGATGTGATCATCATTCGTTTCGAAGGACCACAGGGCGGTCCAGGCATGCCGGAGATGCTGACGCCGACGTCCGCGATTGTCGGAGTAGGTCTGGAGAAAGACGTCGCGCTGATCACGGATGGCCGGTTCTCCGGTGGTTCTCACGGATTCATCGTTGGTCACGTGACTCCGGAAGCTCAGGCTGGCGGCCCGATTGCACTGGTGAAGAACGGAGACGAGATCACAATCGACGCCGAAACCAATCGGATCGACGTGGCCGTAACCGACGCGGAAATGGAACAGCGGAAAGCGGCATGGTCGGCTCCGCCATTCAAGTTCACGCGGGGAACACTGTACAAATACATCAAGACTGTGAAGTCGGCATCCGAGGGCTGTGTCACCGACGAGTGAGGGAAACGGCGGGGCGCCCACTCCCCTTCATCCCGCATCAAGTCGCCCGCCCAGGAGTCCGTTTCGACAGCCAGTGTCGTAGATTCCCCACGAGCTGTCGTTAGCGGCGTGGCGCCGATGATGTACGGTGTTTGGAGTTCGAATGTGACGAAATCATCGCCGTCAGCCACGAGACCTTCGCGGTAATCTCCGTTCCTGGGCAGCGCGAGTCCTCTCGCAGGCATCGGTCAACACGCGAGGCGAGGTAAATATGGGCCGTCGACAGTTATCCGGATGAGTATCGCCTCCGTCGCAGCAGTTGCTATCGAAGTCCATTCCGTTTGTTCGGCACCGCACCCTATGCGCAGTGGCGTCCGGGATTTGTGTTTTTGAGGGAGGGTTTGTCGAGTGAGGCTTGTGGAAGGGTGTCGCGGATCGATGGAGAATGATCGCAGTGGCGGGGGCGGGTTATGTCGGCGCATGCGGCGGCTCGGGAAACGCGGTGCGCGCACCGCGACCCTATCCTCGGGCCGCTTTCTTTTTTGCGCGCCGACGGGCGGCGGAGGCTCGGTCCAGTTCTTT
>Ga0302123_10000349_pt1 | contig 37961 bp, 72 predicted proteins | sample CB21_321_MG_FD_203109 | JGI IMG/M metagenome (GOLD analysis project Ga0302123, IMG submission 203109) | Marine microbial communities from Western Arctic Ocean, Canada - CB21_32.1 | ecosystem: Environmental > Aquatic > Marine > Oceanic | place: Canada: Western Arctic Ocean | collected 2017-09-28 | reverse complement strand
GAACGCAACTCCCTAGAAGAGTATGAATTCAACAAAATAAAAGCCCGACAAAAGCAAGAACAAGAACGGCTAAAGAAAAAGTGAATTATGGGAATGTTTGATTATATAAGCTGTGAAATGGACTTGCCTCGTTTGCCAGAGCGAAAAGAGGGTAAGCAGACTATTACCTCTTTTCCTTTTAAGACGGATCACCAATTCCAAACCAAGGGCTTGGCTAACGCGCTTATAGAGTACAAGATTGGTAAAGATAAAATTCTTTACGAGAAGAAGGTAGAGTACGAGGAAAGGGAACTAACCGAAGAGGAAAAGAAGGATAGAGACAGCGGTGGGTTTTGGAGTCCCATGTGGGTTATGGAAGAAAAGAGCCATGAGTGGGTAAAGGACGATTTTACAGGCTATATTAGGTTCTACGACCTTCTTGACGATGTAGACAGTACGCATGATGCTTGGGTAGATTATAGCGTCCATGTAAAAAATGGAGAAGTACAAGGAGACGTGCAGCTAACGGAATACAGGCTTGAAGACAATACGGAGAGCAAAGCCAACACTAAGAAATGGAAAGAAAAAGCAAAAGCCCGAAAAGAATACGAGAAAAAATGGAGATACAAATACTGCTTCAAGTATTGTAATAGGCTAGTAGTTTGGACATTTCGTAAACTCAGAAGGATTCATGAGTGGACAGGCAAACTCGTCTCGTGGAAGGTGGAGCGTTGGTTAAAATTTTAATATGAAGAAAAAAAATGAAGTCAAATTAAACGATGGAACTCTTGAAGAGGTTATGTCGAGTGACTTCCCAAGAATCTATATTCACAGCATGGAGGATCAACCAGACGGTGATTGCATAATGACCTTTGACACAAATAAAGCGTTTGACGAGTCGTACAAAAAAGCAAAGAGTCGCAAACGAGTTACTAAAAAAGGTCTCAGTAATTACGTACTAGAGATTGTGACAAAAGCTCTCGACAAGGAAGACGGGTACGAATTAAAGACTTTAAAGGACACGTCCAAGTAATATGTCGATAGGATAAACATGAAAATAGAATTTGAAGAATGGTGTGAGAAAAACGAAGAAGAGCTATCTATAATGTTTGCCGAGACAGGTATGGATAGGGAACTAGACTTTAATGTAGAAAATGAGTTGGAAAGATGTTACCAAAAATATTTAGAAACTAATGAAGATAATTTAAATAAACTACCGCCCGAAGGAGGTCAGGGAGGTCACTATTAGACAAGCGTAAGTCAAGAGATAAGGAAAGTAAAATGAGAACAGGCATAATAGATGGAGAAGGAAATAAAAATTGCTCAAACGTCTTTCCCTCGTTCAGGTAGTACGATTTTGTGCAATGTTTTGTACGGATTATTCTCCCCTTCCTTACCAGTGATTTTCTCTTCTCGCCCAAACAGAAACAGGCTTATATATAAGAGCCACATGCCCAAAGATCGGCTCAATTTAAGCGTACTTGATAATGAGGAATATGACATTTTCATGATTATGTCAGAGAGGGACAGGAAATACCCAGATGAATTCCGAAGCCACGAAAAAGTTTTAATTTTTCCTTACGAAGACCTCGTAGCAAAAGACCAATACTGCCCACACTCTGAGCACTCGCTCGAATGGGTTGTTTCAAATATTTACGAAAAATCCATAAGCTTTCTTCCCTCTTGTCTTTTTACTAGAAAATCAGAAATGATTAAGAATGCCCTCAGGAGAATAAACGACATGAACAAACTTCATGAAGAAATAAAAGACAAGCCCTTCACTTTTCGAGATGAGTTTTATCATCTCCACGGCTCACATCGTGGAATGTATCACTTTATTTTAGACTCCGTGAGTAACCAAACAAAGCTATAAAAGTCGTCTTAAGATGGAAAAAATGAAGTACATTTTTTTAAACACGCAAGATATTAATGTTTGGAATAATTTACAAAATTCTTTAGATGCTAAACGCAAAGGGTTTTCGTGCCCAAGAAGCGAACCCACGTTGTCATTAAATTATGCGGTCAAGTTGTTTGGCCTAATAGAAGGTAATGTTATTGCGGAGTGTGGAACTGGTCTTCATGGAGAAAAGAGCGGAAATAGTATCCTATATTGGTTTAACAAGACCAAAGCAAAAGAGATACATTGCATTGATTTGAGAAAAGAATGGATCAATTCAGTTGAAGACAAATTTGGGGGGCACGACAGGATAGTCTGTCACCAAGATGACTGTCTTAACGTTGTGCCTAACATTCGAAATATTGATCTGTTATATATGGATTTTTGGGCAGATGATGGGGACTCAAGAGCCAGAGCGTATTTGGATTTATATGAGGCATCAAACCGCCCAGAGATGATTCTAATAGACGACACCGACCACTCTAACCCTTGGAAACAGACCTTAATAGTGCCAGCAGCAGTGTCTCAAGGGTATAGAATCATATATACAGGAAGGCAAACCCTTCTAGTAAGGGGTAGCACTGTAAAAAAGCACAAGATCGATAAAAAGGGTTGCCAATTAGGCTAAAGGAATTTTAAATAAGGAATGAAGTCTAAAGTATTACTTTTGCTGCTCTTAACGTTCCTAATGGGATGTACGACTTACTACTCTCCGAGTTCAGTGGCTTTTCCTTGGGGGTGGGGCGAGCCACCCCAAATACAGACCAAGGACTACGTGCCCCTACCATACGGATACGGTCATGGAAGCAGCACCTTGAAGAAATGGATAGAACTAAAGACTCAGCAGGACGCAATTACGAAGTCTCTGAATAACTTACGATGAATGTAGCACTTCCAGTTCTGTTGTTGATGTTGGGCGGGGTTTCTTTTTGGTTGCTCACAGAGTCTAAAATAAAGTGGTACATTAAGACGACTTTTATAGCTCTGTTCTGTGCTTGCACTATTTTGTTTTGGTTCTCTATGCATTCCTACTTAGGTTGGCCAGCTAATTCGGAAGATATGCCAGAGACGGTAAGTATCCATTGGGTGATTATTAAGGAGCCAAATAAGTTGACACAATTTGATGGTCAAATTTATTTACTTTTAGAGTCAAACGAAGAAGTTAAGAGGAATGCAATCGTTAAGTTTTTTAGCTTCAAGTCTGATGTGGAGGTCAATGCTGCGGTTGAGCCTCGGTTATACGGCTTGCCCTACAGTAGGAAGCTCCACGAAAAGCTTGAAAAAGAAGTGATGCCTAAACTAAAGGGTGGACAGGTAGCTAAAGGAAAATTTACGAAGGCCGAGAGAGGTGGGGAGAGTAAGGAAAAGGGTGATGGTCAAAAAAGTCACGGTGGTGAGTCGCAGAAGCAAGAGTGGCAGTTCCATGAGCTTCTCCCGTCTGAGATACACCGGAAACCTTCTTACGATAATTGACCTCAAAACAAAAAAAAACGTTTTCGAAACCGAACGGAGAAAACCTCTAGGGGTGGACGATATATGAAAAGCGAAGCACAAGATAAGTACTTTAAGACCAGCAAAGGGAAAAGTGCTCTCAAAAAGGCGAGAAAGGTTTACGACAAAAAAGACCCAGAAAAAAGACGTAAGCAAAAGAGGGAGTATATGCGAAGAAAAAGGGAAGCAAATCCAGATGCATGGAGATAGGTGGGAGACGTAAACAAGAAATACTTAGATGATCCTAATTTTAGAAGGATAATGAATAGCCTTATGAATGTAGAACTTACCACTGTAGCTGTAAGCGGTTATTTTGACCCCTTGCACGTTGGGCACATCGATATGTTGGAAATGGCAAAGGGCTATGGGGACAGGTTGGTTGTTATCGTCAACAGCGATTTTCAAGCAGCACTCAAGAAGGGCAAATCGTTCATGGAAGAGAAGGATAGGCTTAGGATCGTTGCGTCTTTAAAGTGTGTTGATTCTGCTTTTATCTCCATTGATAAGGATCGTTCTGTATGTAAATCTTTAAGGATGTGTGCTCCTCACATTTTTGCCAATGGTGGAGATCGGACGGAAGGAGAGATACCAGAATCCAAAATATGCAGAGAACTTAATATTGAAATGATTGATGGGCTGGGAAAGAAAATAAGGTCTTCCTCCGATTATACAGGGCTAAAATAATATGTGCGGGATATACGGATACATTGGATTACGACATGCGTATCCTGCTATTAAACTGGGTTTAGAAAAACTAGAATATAGGGGGTACGATTCGTGTGGGGTTTGCCTTTCTGACGGCGATGGAGGTTTTTTTCTTAAGAAAGTAATTGGCGGTGCGACATCGTTGCCAGATAGCATTGACTCATACTCGACGATAGGAATAGGACACAATAGATGGGCGACACATGGTGAAGTTACTATCGAGAATGCTCACCCTCATGTCTCACATTGCGGGACAGTATCACTTGTTCATAATGGGGTCATAGAGAATTCAGATTCTTTGAAGGAATTCCTGTCCTCTCAAGGACACAGCTTTTACTCTGAAACTGATAGTGAGGTTTTATGCAATCTTGTTTCGTATTACCTAAACAACAAATTGCACAAAAAGGTTTATGGTCACAAAGTGTCTTTTGAAGAAGCGGTCAAACGTGCCTTAGATAACGTTGAGGGAACTTACGGCTTAGTTATCCTCTCTACTGAATTTCCAGATCGTGTGATTTGTGCAAGACGAAGCTCTCCTTTGGCTATCGGCTCTACAGACGAATCTGGCGAATATTACATATCTAGCGATGCACAAACATTTACGCCAGACGTTAATAAAGTCGCCTATCTGGAGGATGGACAAATAGTGGTTCTTTCGAGAGGGGGGCTTATAACCACGGATATGCGTTTTTCGGAAAGGACTGACTTTATTGAGAAACACTCTGATAAGGGCTCTTTTGGCAGTTTTTTAGAAAAAGAGATATTCGAGCAGCCCGAAGCAATAGCAAATACTATCAACGGTAGGCTTACGGATACAGATGTTAAATTCGGCGGGATTTCTTTAGATTTCAGAGTGAAGAGAGTCTTGTTCTTGGGGTGCGGAACTGCGTATCACGCTGGTCTACTTGGGAAGTATTATATAGAGAATATTGCTGGAATTCCCGCTAGTGTCGAAATAGCTTCGGAGTACAAATACAAAAATAACCCTACAGAAGAAGGAACGCTCGTTGTAGCGATAAGTCAGTCTGGGGAAACTATTGATACTCTTGAGGCTGTTAAGGAAGCCCAAAACAGACATCTGAAGACAATAGCTATAACTAATGGGGTTTCGAGTTCTATAGCGAGACAGGTTGATGAAGGGATTTACCAAAGAATCGGGCGAGAAGTCTCAGTAGCTTCCACAAAGGCTTTTACTTCTCAGGCTACTATAGCGTTGATGCTTTCGGTGCTCATCGGTAGGCAAAATAGCATGACTAGCGTAATTGCTTCTGAATACATATCTAGCATTAAAAGTTTACCGTCTTTAATTCAGAAAATATTAGAGTTTCGTGAAAATATAGAAAATAAAGCTCAGGATTTTTCGAGCTTAAGTGCGGTTGATTTCCTTGGTAGGCAATATTTATACCCAATTGCCCTTGAGTCCTCTTTGAAGCTAAAAGAGTTAGCGTACATAGATTCGAGTGCTTATCCGAGCGGAGAGATTAAACACGGCCCACTAGCTATGGTCAGCGGAGAAAGGGGTTTCGTATATTTTGCAACTCAGTCTGATTTACTGGATAAAGACATTTCTACCATGAGGGAAATAAGGGCTAGGGGAGGCAAGATAATCTGTGTTCAGCATAAGGGAGTTCCCTCGGTCTGTTATGATAGCTGCGTATATGTACCTGAAGCAGAAGGCTACCTCATGCCCATCATTTCAGTTGTGGTTTCTCAATTGTTTTGTGTTAAACTCTCCAAAGACAGGAACGATAACATAGATAAACCAAGACACTTGGCTAAATCTGTAACAGTAGAATGAACATAGGCATTGTTGGGAATGGGTACGTAGGAAAAGCTACTCGCATTTTAGAGTGCGATGAGATTCCAGCCTACGTCTATGATATTGACCCCGAAAAATGTAGCCCAGTTGGGCTACAACTGACGGAACTATTGCCCTGCTCTTTTATATTTGTATGTGTCCCAACCCCGATGAGGAAAGACGGGTCATGTGACACAAGTATAGTTAGCTCGGTTATAGAGGAGCTTAAATCCACGAATAGAAGCCCCGATAGGATTATCGTGAGGTCTACAGTCCCAATTGGGTTTTGCAGAAGTCATGGAGTGAACTTTATGCCTGAGTTTTTAACCGAGTTGAACTGGGAAAACGATTTTAAGGATGCGGAAAAGAGGATAGTGGCAATAGATAGTCCAAATATAGAGAGAAGACGGAAATTACAAGATGAGATTAAGGAATTATTCAGGTTAGCCTTTAAGCACGGTAAGATAAATAAGGCAATTCTCGACAATACTTTTGTTTTTTGCTCAACAGGGGAAGCTGAAACCGCGAAGTTAGCTAGGAATTCTTTTTTAGCGACTAAGGTCTCTTTTTTCAATGAAGTAGCAAGCCTTTGCGAAAAGAAAAAAATAAATTATAAAGAGGTAGCAAAATTGACAGGGATGGACGAGAGAATCGGAGAGGGTCATACACTTGTCCCCGGTCACGATGGGAAACGTGGCTTTGGCGGGACATGTTTCCCAAAAGACACTAAATCAATGGTCTACCAAATGGGAAACAGCATAGTCGTCAAAGCAGTCGTTGAAAGGAACGAAAACGTTGACAGGCCAGAAAGAGATTGGGAACTAAATGAAGGCAGAGCGGTCTCTTTTGTCCCTAAATTTAAAGGGTAACAATATACGAATAGGGGTGTAAGTTTCCTTAGACTGAGGTCTCATTATAATGAAAACATTAGCTACTATCTTACTCGGTGTCGCCCTCACCTCCGCTTCATTAGGGGACGACAAAAACAAAAAAGAAAAACCTTCTATCGCTGATCATTTACAGAATGTCTCCGTTACAATTAGGTCAGAGGGGGACTTTTCAACTGGCGAAGGCTCTGGGGTCATTTTCACAAGAAAAGATGAGAAGGGGAATTTAGTAAATTTAGTTTGGACTGCTGCCCATGTGGTGGACAATCTCAGAAAGGAAAGAAAAGCAGTAGTAGGTGGGACTTCGAAAACTATCGTTGAGTTCAAAGACCCTATGGTAATGAAGGAAATTAGACAAAATGGCCGTACCGTGGGTCGCCTTCAAATGGATGCAGAAGTATTAAAATATAGTGACGCAAAAGATGGTCACGATTTAGCACTCCTACGCATTCGTAAATTTAACTTTGTTGATGATACGGTAGTTTTTCATCTTGGGGGCGATATCCCTAAACTGGGAACAGACTTATTGCATGTGGGTTCATTACTAGGTTCCGCAGGGGCAAATAGTATGACTGATGGAATCTACTCACAACACGGAAGAATTCTAAAACAAATAAACAAACGCATCTTCGACCAGACAACTTGCACAGCATTTCCGGGGTCTAGCGGGGGAGGCGTATACCTTAAAACGGATGCTAAATATATAGGGATGCTTGTAAGGGGAGCAGGAGAAGGGTTTAACCTTATCGTACCCGTTCGCAGGATGGAGGATTACTGCCAAGAGCATAAAATTATGTGGGCCTTAGATGCGAAAGTGAAAATGCCTAGCGAAGAAGAGCTTAAAAAGATGCCTACCGAAAACACCCCGAAAGAGGTTAAAGAAGAAGAAGAGGAAGGAGAAGAGGCTGGCAAAAAAATGTTTCCTTTCAGACTTCGGGTTTATCCGAAACACCTAGACAATCGACCAGATTTTTTAAAGACCGAACCAAAACCGTTTAAAACAATGGAGAAACACTAAATGAAAAAATGTATTATATTAGCTGCGTCCTTGATGCTTATTGTGGGGGGGTGTGATTGGGGAAACTCCGCTCCCGCTTCGTGTCCTAATTGTAAATGTGATTCAGGCTGCTGTAGTTCTGGGGAATGCAATGAGGGTGGATGCGACTGCTCCTGTACTAAGGAATAAGTCCGATAGGGTGGAGGGCTGATCAGAACGCAGCAGGGGGAAACCTCTGCTGCGTTTTTCAATATATCGCTTTTCCAACTATTTCTTCCAGCATGAAAAATCCAAATACGCTGTCGTCCCTGTTGTCTCCTATGACAAAATATTGACCCAATGGGACGCGAGTTAACTCTATATCCAAAAACTCGTCGTATCCTTGACCGAAGTTATCTTGCAACTCTATTCCATCTATAAAAATGTGACCTTTTTTGACTTCGATTAATTCTCCCGGTAGACCTATAATTCTTTTAAATAACAAACATTTGTATTCCTCGCTCCATAACACAATTGGCTCAAGTCTTTTGGGCTTTCCATTCTCGTAGGGATTAATGCTCATCAGCACTGTATCTCCGTCGTCATATGAGGGCATCATACTTTCTCCATCTACCCACAATATTTTCAAGTTTGGTGTCCAAATAATCCACGCTAAAAAAGTAAGCACGAACAACCGGAAGAGAATTGATATTGGTTGCTTGCCAACCATAATAGAAAGGAATTTGTTCATGTGTTTAGGTGTAATTACTGGTGTGCAAGAGATTACACTCAACGGATATATCATAACCATAGAACCTGATGTTCTGAGGGTTTATGATCCATTCGATGAGCTTACTAAGGGCCACGCAGAGCAGCTTATTGCGTATTGCTACGACGAAGGTTTTCTAGATGAAGAAAACGAGTATATTTCTTGCGAAATAATAAAAGGACTCGACGATTTCGAATAAACGAGTGGATTTCTTAGTTTCTTTAGTTTAAAATTTAAACAGATGAAGTCTAAAGAAGACGAGATACAAAAACATAATCTTATGGCTACCGCATCTGTGCTTTGGTGGGAAAAAGAGATTGAATCCGTTACTGAAGCTGTGCAAGAAATAGATGAGATCATTGACTGCTTTCATGACAACGAGTCCAACGACCACCTTATGAAAGAAAGAGAAATTCTAATTGGTAAATTTAATTACCTTTTTCTTAAGGGAAGGTTCGAGGATAACCTTCTCATGTCAATAGAACGCGACTACCGCAAACTCCATAATGTCAAGAAAAAAAGAAAATAAAAAGTACTACCTAGTTAAGAGCGAAGACAAGGGGTACAATTACGGAGCTTTTCCTTATTCAGATGAAGGTCTTCAGGAAGCTCGAAAATACATACGTAAACTTTCGAAATCTGAAGGAAAATACTTTATAGAAGCAAAATAGTTTGACTTCTAATGGTTAACGTCTAATATATCAGAACTCTTGTTTGAGCCTCCTTGGTTGGCTCGTTGCAGATCGCCCCCGATTTGCAGCGAGCCTTTTTCATTGACTTCTATAGTTCGAGGAATATATTCGCTTTCGTATGAGCGAATATACAGAAGAGACCAATACAGAGAACACTGAAGAACCTACAACGTCATCCGTTTCGAAATATACAGAGGTTAAGACAGGCTACGCCAGAATAGCCATGAGCTTACTTACTGTGAACCTTTTTCTAACAGGGTACTGTATTCTCCAGATCGGTAACTATCAAGGCGAGCAGATTGATAGCATCACCCAACAAACAGAACAAAGCTCTGGAAATACGATTAAAGCAATCACTAAGCCTAAAAAATCGACGGAAGAGAAAGAAGCGAAGGAGGACTAAGCCAAGTTTGCTTTTCCTCAACCCCTACCGCGAAGCGATAGGGGTTTTTTATCATGAAAGTGGGAGTCGTAGGAAGCGGTGTAAGCGGGTGCATAATAGCAGCTACGCTTTCTCGTCGGTATTTGGATACCGTCTCACCCCCGATGGGCGAGATGGGAGTAATGGGGCACTTACCTCCAAAGGTAAAATTTGAAGTAGACTTAATACATGATCCTAAACTGCCAATGGTTTCAGTTGGGGAGGGTTCCACAATTCCTTTTGTTAAGCGAATTTCTCAATCTCTTGGCTTCACCCTTTCGGAGCACGGAGAGCTACTTGGGGCGACTCCAAAGTTTTCTATTCTATATAAAAACTTCAATCCTGATGGCTCATCCTTTACTCACCCCTTTGAAGGGGGAGTCCACGGGCTTCACTTCAACACGGAATCTTTTTCTAATTTTGCTTTAAAAAATTTAAACTGCAATGTCGTAGAGTCGAACATAGAAGACGTAGATTCTATTTCTGGCAACTATGATTATGTATTCGATTGCAGAGGCTTCCCTGAAGACTACTCTGAATATGATCCTCTTGAGTATATACCCGTAAATGCTGTCGTCTTATGCAAGTCCCCTAAGATTGAGTCCTTCAGGCACACCGAAACAATAGCCCACAAAAATGGATGGTACTTTGCGATACCCCTGCTCAACGAAACTTCTTACGGGTATCTGTATAACGATAAAATAACCGAAAAAGAAGAAGCGGTACTTGATTTCCACAGGCTTCTTTCGGAGCGAGAGGCATTCAATGAAGAAACCCCAGAGTTCAAGACTATGAGGTTCAGTAATTATTGTCATAGATCACCCTTGTCTGGCAATGTGTTCAGACTTGGGTTTAGAGGTTCTTTTGTGGAACCAATGGAAGCTACTGCAAATGAGTTAACCACTAGGTTCTCTAATTTGGCTATGGGAGTTATGCTGGGTGATGTTCATGAGCGTGAATACAATATGTCTTATACGCGATGCGTAAGAGGCATAGAGTCATTTATTATGTGGCATTATCTGGCGGGTTCGACTTTTAAAACTCCTTTCTGGGATTTTGCAGTAGCAAGAGCAAAGAAGTGCGTACTTGAGAAGGATACTCATCAACTGATGAAAGCATGGGAGTCTTCAAAAAATTGGGAAAGAGGGATGCACGAAGATAATGTTTGGGGTTTTTGGGGGATGCAAAGTATTTATAAGACGGGAAAGGGTTTAGGATTTGTGTAAACTAATAATGAATGAATCTCTTAGAAGCAACGATAGTTCAACCTACGCAAGATGGTATATTAGTATCTTGTGAAATGTGCGGTTTGAGCTATCCTGACTCAGACTACAAGGCACTAAAGGACGGAAGAAAATTAGTATATTTCAATTTCATGGATCAAGTTCTCTGTCATGGGTGTTTTTGCAACCAAGCAATCAAATACTCTGATTTGACCCCGAAAGTAAGAGTAACAGACAAGGACATGAGTTTTGTTCTGAATTTCGAAGACTACCAGTTATGAATGAGGACTACTTAAAATTTCTTAACAAAATAAAAAAGGGAATCAATAAACTGGATGACTCCGACTTTGACGCTATGGATGATCAGCTAAAAGATCATATTAACCAAGTCAAAGAAAAGGTAGATGAAATTGATACGGAATTAAAAAATGAAGACTCAGAAGAGCATGAAGCTTCTTGACCAAATATTAGAGAAGGCTCAAGAAGACGACAGAATTCATAAATCCCAAAAAATAGGCTCTAAAGCTAGTGATACGATAGGGGAAAGTTGGTACGTGTTTCACCTTAAGTTGCTAAAGGAGTCGATGGAAGAGGATGCACACTAGTTACTTATTTGATGTAGACGGGACTCTTACTCCTCCCCGCCAGAGGATGACAGAGAATTCTATTTGGGAATTCGTATCTTGGTCTAATGATAGGTCTGTTTTTTTGGTCACAGGGAGTGACATGGGAAAACTGAATGAACAATTACCTTCAAGCGTAGTACAAAGGATGGCTGGAATTTTTACCTCAATGGGTAACCAGCTAACAATCAATGGTACTTTGGTTTACAATAATGATTGGGAACCACCAACCGAGTTACTAAAAGCATTGGTCTCTTGGAGAATGAATTCCCCGTATGCAAATAAAAGGGATAATTTCATAGAGCATCGAGTAGGAATGGTTAATTTTTCTGTTGCTGGGCGTAATTCAAACACTGAAGAGCGTAAGAGTTATTATGATTGGGATAGGTTCCACAAAGAAAGAAAGTCCATCGCTGAAGAAATACAAATAAGATTTCCAAAGATAGAGGCAAAGCTCGGAGGCCAAATAAGCATAGATATTCAACCGAAAGGGAAGAATAAGGCACTGGCGAGTCAATGGGTTAGGGAGAATATTGGTGATAGGATAATTTTTGTGGGAGATAGATGTGAGGAAGGAGGAAATGATTACGACATAGTTCAAGACATCATAAAGCATAGAGACGGGGAATATTACCCAGTTAAAAATTTTTTAGAAACTTTTCAGTTGCTACCTACAATATAAGGACTATGAAGAAAGAGACTTATTACAGTAGGAATCGGGAGAAGTGCCTAGCTAAAAGTAAGGAGTACTACCAACAAAACAAAGCAAAAGCACTTGATTACCTCAAAGATTACCGGAGCAAAAACAAACAAAAAATCAAAGAGAAACAAAAACTCAGCAGGGAGAGACAAAGACGGGAATACGAAGTCTTAAAAGCTGAGAATAAGCATCTCTTGGAAGAGCTTCTTGAGCTTAAAAAATCCATTAATGGAGATAAAAGACCGAGCCAAGAAGGAAAATCTAGTGGCTCGTACTAAGCGATGGGTCTGTTCGACTATATTCAGTGCGAGTACCCACTTCCCCTTCCGAAAGAGTCAGAGGGATGGACAGCACACTTTTCAAAGGGTGTTAAGGCTCCGGTTGATTGGAGCGAGTTTGAGTTCCAGACTAAAAGTCTAGGCAACGGCCTACAATCTTTCGTTATATCTGAAGACGGGGTACTATACGAAGAAATAGGAACCCGAAAAGGACTACTTCCGTATACTAAGGTGGAAGTGGAAAGCATAGAGAAAATTGAGTATACAGGGGAATTATCTTTTTATGGGCTACATCTGGAGGAAAAGCTCGATCATTGGTTAGAATTTAAGGGGCTTTTTTGGAAAGGGGAAATGAAGGAATTGACCCTTGTAGAGTTAAAATCGGAAGATAACTCTGAGCGGATAGAGTTTACCGAAAAAATAGTAGAGGCGCAGTCTAAGCTCAAGAAGGACTCAAAAACTTCCCTATATAAAATAAAGAGTATTTACACTTGGTTTGTTAGAGGTATACTTTTCTGTATTAGGTGGACATTAGGTTTTATTGTTAAGACCACATGGAAAATTGAAAGATGGATAACTTAAGAGATCATAAGTCGTGTAAACCCGTTGTTCTTAAGGAGATTAGGACAGGCAAGCTCATTAGCGTGTCAAATCTCTTTCACTTCTGCGAAAGCAAGGAACTTAGCTACCAAGGTATAAAAAATTTATTTTATAATCTCAAAGGAGAGAGTCATCTTACCTGTCATGGGTATTGCCTTCCTGAGACACCTAGAAGGCTGATTAGGCTCAGTAAGTTGACCCAAAAGTGGAAAGAAATTTGGGATTCAAAAATAAGACTGTCAAATTTTAGGACTAACGAAAACGTAGTGCTTACAAAGTCTAATATCCTAGACTTTTGCGATGAGAATAATGTTAAGCCAAGGGCAATCTGGAATCTTCATTGTGAAGAGGTGAGTCAGCACAAAGGCTGGTATAAAACTGGCTCTAAGATTAAAGCCAGAAATCAGCTTCATAGTGATCCGGTTCACTTAATTTCCCCAGATGGTTCAGAGATAGAAATATCTAATGTATGTGCTTGGGTAAGGAACGAATTTGCTCCGCACCTTTCAAGAGAAGAGGCTCATAAAAAATATCGCTCGTTTCACAAGCTAGTTAAAGGCGAAAGCAAAAAAGCCTACGGGTACAAAATAAAATGAGTGAGTTTCCATCCAGCTTTAAAAAGTGGTCTCAAAAGGAACGGGAAGAGTGGGCAGGAGAAGTCAAAACAAATAGAGAGCTTCGGAGGAGACGTAAAGAAGACCCAAATTATGGGAAGCATAATTGGCTATTTGAAAAATGGAAGAAGGAGAAAAGAGGGAGCAGAACGAAGAGATTTGTAGATGCGATTAAGGGGCTATTTCCAAAATCAGAAAAACAGGAGAAATAAACAATGGAACTAGAAGGTAAAAACTACATAGCTGGCAAATGGGAAAGCTCAAATGGTTCAGAGTATTCTTTAGTTAACCCCTCAACAGGAAAGTTTATTGGGATTTTCCCAGATAGTGACAAGGAGACAGTTGAGCGAGCTTACATCGCAGCTAGAGACGCTTTTCACGAATGGAAGAGTCTCAGTAGATTTGTGAGGTCAGACTTGATGTATAGAGTAGCTAAGATCATTGAGAGGAGAAGGGAGGAGCTTGCTACGATAATTTCATTAGAGACGGGCAAAAATTTCAATGAGTCAATTGCGGAGGTAAATGAAGCTTTGCATATGGCTCAATTTGCATTTGGTTCAGGCAGATGTTCTCACGGGGAAGCAGTCTCTTCAGAGATTGAAGACAAAGATTCATATATGCTACGGAAACCGAAAGGTGTAATAGCTATAGTATCACCGTTTAACTTTCCTTTAGCTATAGGGGCTTATTGGTGCGCTGCTCCTGCTCTCGTGGAAGGTAATACGGTTGTAATAAAACCATCGGAGGATGCTCCGATGTCAACGCAACTAGCTATAGAAATATATGAAGAGGCAGGGATACCGAACGGAGTTATTAATCTTGTCCACGGTGACGGGGTTACTGGCAATGCTTTGGTTAACCAGCCAGTTGATCACATATGTTTCACCGGAAGTGCTGAAGTGGGTCAGCATATTCGAAAGGTAGCAGCAGAAAGTTGGCATAAAACTACGTCATGCGAAATGGGAAGCAAGTCTGCCTGTATTGTCTTTGATGATGTTGAGATGGACTTAGCCATAGAGGCTACTGTCGCGAGTGCCTATAAGTTGTCTGGCCAAAGATGTGTTTCTTCAGGAAGAATGATCGTGGAAAGGTCTATTCTCGACGAATTTGTTAGTCGCTTTGTTGAGGCTTCCTTAAAAGCTAAAACGAGTAACCCGTTCCTTCCTGTCGAAGACCCAACTCATGTGACTTGGGAGTCGTACAAGGTTGACCCTGATCAAACCTATGGCCCACTTATAAATAAGCAGGGGTACGAAAAAGTTAATAGGTACAACGAGATAGTCCAAAACGATTCAGAGGCAGAAGTCTTACTTAAACCAATGACAATAATGGGCGGTAGCACAGAATCATATTATTTAACTCCTTGTGTTTACAAAACAGAGTGGAGGGATGTAACTTACCTAAAGAATGAAGTGTTTGGGCCTCATATTGCTATTATCCCTTTTGACGGCATCGAAGATGCCACTCGTATCTATAATGATACTGATTATGGGCTTGCGGTTGGTGTTCTTACGAATGATTTTAGGAAAGCGAGAATCCTCCGAGACAACTGCGAAGCTGGAATGATTTACTGGAATGGGGGTTCCATAGCTGCCGAGTCTCACCTCGCTTTTGGTGGTGTAAAGAAGTCAGGAAACGGATTCCCAAGTGCAGCTAGGACAGTCAGAGCAGTTACTAACGAGTTCAGTTGGACGGTGAATCACGCCGATAGGCTGACATTTCCACAAGGAATGAAATGATATTCTACGAGCTACAGCAAAGGACTCAGACTAGGTGGACTTGCGTGGGGTTTTTCTTAGACAAACAAAACGCACGGGATCACATGGAAGATTTCAACACTAAGACTCAAATTGCCCCCATGAGAATTCAGGAAAGGGATTTTTTGGACTTTGGAGACTTTAAGAGCATAAGAGATTTTATTTTTAGAGGAAACTCTGGGAAAGGGAAATGACTAATGGGAAAGGCAGCAAGCCAAGACCGACAAATTTAAAAGCGTATAACGATAATTACGATTTTATTTTTGAGAACAGCGCAATGGAATTTCACGAATCGAAACAGTTTGAAGCAGATGGGCAGAAGGTTGTTCTTGTAGACATCGATGAAACTATTTGTTTCTACGGGGAAAAGCGTAGATATGATCTTGCGGTTCCGAATCAAGTAAATATAGATAAAATAAATAACCTACACGATGAAGGCTGGTACGTTATCTATTGGACGGCAAGAGGAGGCTCTGAAAAGTCGAAGAGGGATGGAAAATGTTATTATGATTTCACATGGAAACAATTAGAGTCATGGGGCTGCAAGTTTCATGATCTTTCCACAGGCTCAAAAGGTAGATACATGAAGCCAGCTTGCGACATGGTGATTGATGATAAAGCAAAAAGGATTGAGGAAATATGAAAGAAGCATGAAGGGTAAAAAAAGGAAGAAGAAAGACAAGGATCGTAGGCTAATAGATGAAATATCTTCTGGCTTACGAGTGATGGACGAGTTGTTCAAAAACGGGAGCGCACAGAAAAAAAATAGTCAATCAAAGGGGGAGATGAACGACCTCTTGTACAATTTAGAAAACAAAAAAGATAATGAGTAATAGTGGCCCAATTGGAGAGAGCGGATGGGAAGGCTGGAAAGATTTAGCCCCAGACATTTGTAGGCAACGCATTGTGATAGAGGGAACGCTCCACTCCCCATTTACGGCGGAACAAATGACTATATATTGCAACGATGTGACTAAGGTTCTCAATATGACCTCTGTAACAGCACCAGTTTGCAACTATGACGCTTCTTACGGGTGGTGTGCTTATATGCATTGGAAAGAGAGCGGGATGCACATTTACGCTTGGGACGACAGGAAGCCCCCGTTCTTTTCTATCGATATCTACACTTGCAAGGCTTTCGATCCGTTGGATGCACTTAGGTATACTAAGGAATTTTTTGGTGAACAATTAATCAAGGTCACTTGGAAAGAGTAAATGAAAAAAGCAGCTATATTCGGAGTAGGCCAAATGGGGAAGGTTATTTCCTCTACGATGGTAAAACTTGGTTACAGGGTTTCCTGTTGTGACGTTTCAACGAATAATCTCAAAACTTTAGAGGAAGAGCTTCCCTCTGTGGCGTTTGATGGGTATTTAATTCGCTCAACACTCAAAGAGGAAATCGGTGACATTCTTAAGTCAAATCACGATGTGGTTATTTCTGCGCTGCCATATCACCAAACAGAGACAGTCGCTGGTTACTGTATTGATAATGGAATTCGTTATTGCGACCTAGGCGGGAGAGTGGACGTTTCGGAGAGGATAAACTCTTACGCTAAAGAAAATGGCTCCGCTCCTGTGATGACTGATTTGGGCTTGGCTCCGGGTTGGGTAAATATTTTATCTGAGTGGGGATTTAGCCAGCTTGGTGGTGCAGACTCAGTAAGAATGATGGTTGGGGGTATCCCTTTGACTAGAATCGATAAGAACCCTCTTAACTATGTTACCACATGGTCTGTAGATGGGCTGATAAACGAATATAGGGACGATTGCGAAGTCCTAAGTTATGGGGAAATAAAGAAAGTGGCAGGGATGTCTGGGCTAGAAGATATTGAAGTTGGACTCCTTGGGACACTAGAGGCTTTTAATACCAGTGGAGGGGCTTCTCATACCCTACGGTCTATGAAAGACAGAGGAGTCAGGGATTGCTCATATAAAACGCTTCGCTACAAAGGTCATAGGGACATAGTTCGCTTTCTCATTAACGACTGTTTCTTGCCCGACAAATGTTTGAAACAAATTTTTCAGGTTGGGTGCAGCACAAGTGCTGACAAAGGAGACGTTGTGGTTATACTTTCTGAGGTTAGAAAGGGCGACCTAATATGGAGGAAGGAGAACATTGTCAATGCGACTTCGACAGCTAGTGCGATGCAGAGAGCGACAGCGACTCCTATCTCTGTCGTTGCTGATCTAATGGCTCAAGGACAACTAGATTCGTCGGCTTCTAGTTCGCTTTCCTATTCTGACATTCCTTTCTCTGAATTTGATTTGAAAATGAAGGAATTATTGGCTGACTAAGTATTCACTACTTCAAAAAGGATGTGTAATCCTTATTGATGTACCTTCCATACTCAAAACTTCGTGAGATGATCGTAGAGGTCAGAAGCGAGTACGAGGAACTGTACAACTCCGAGCGTCCCCACCTGAAAAAAACAGGATACATTGGTCTAAGAGCGATAGACAAGGTTCATAAAAATATAAAGGACTCAATACGGAAAAGGGACACATTCAATGGGTAAAAAAAATCTCCTAAATAAAACAAGATGCTACTTGGTTGGCCATATGCAGTACGAAAATGGTCGAAGATGGAGGGAGGAGGTCGAATCTGAGTTGACTAAATTGAACATCGTTACTTACAACCCCTACAAAAAACCCTTCGTAAAAGATGTTAAAGAGGATGAAAAAGCCAGACGAAATGCTGAAAAGCAAATGCGGAATGGTGAATTCGATAAAGTTTCCGAGAGGATGAGGGAAATAAGGAATTACGATCTTAACTTAGTCGATAGGAGTGATTTCATAATAGCCCACCTTTACCCAACAGTTGCGTCGTGGGGTTCAGCGGAGGAACTGGTTACGGCTTGCAGAATGAAGAAGCCAGTATTCGTTTCCATTGATGGAGGTAAAAAGAAAACTCCATTGTGGTTACTCGGAATGTTCCCGCCAAAATGCATATATAACAACCCAAAAGAAATAGTCTCCATGATAAAAAAGCTAGACAACGGTAGAATCAAAATGGACAGCAAGAGATGGAGACTCTTAACCGAAGAACTAAGATAATTTAATGCAACACCTCCACTGGTCAGAAATATTTGATGTAGAAATCATTGGCTTTTATAACAAGAGAGAGGGTATAATGCAGGAGTTAGTTCTATATTTAGACAAGGACACCAAAGAGGTTATTAAGTGGAAAATTCAGAGATAAAAACCCATCTCGAAACGATAGATTTCTACATAAAAGAATCGGAGCAATTTCGTGACGACTTAGAACTCACGGATGCCAAATATTTTCCAAAAAAGGTGGAGTGGCTTATCAAATCCTACAAAGAGTGTGTTCAGCGAATACTTTTCGAGTGTCGAATAACCCCCTCAGTCTCTCAAGACACGATTAGTCTTAGTAGTAAACAGCAAGCTGCGCTATGGAGCATTCAGCAAATTCGCGAGGTTTATGAGGGAATAGACAAAGATATCAACCGTCCTCCGGTATAAAATAAAAATAAAATACCCTTCCTGCTTTTAGTTCACTAAATTCTTGACTTATTCGCAAATTTGCGGTATTGTGGTTGGAGATGAAAATTTGGTGGATAGATAATAAGAAGCTAGAGGAAATACCCAAAAAGGATTTCCTCCCGTCTTCGATTAAGCTAAAAGACTACCCTAAGAAGAGTGCAGTGGTTAAAGTAGGTAAGGCTAAAGAAAACGAGTTATGTATATATTTTGTTGGACTTAGCAGCCATCTTCTAGTTAAGGTCAAGCCGAAGAGGGGCAGAATGAAATACTCTTTCAGCGGGGAACTAGAAGGTATGAGTTTTGGCGAAATGGCCAACTCGGTTGAGGTGGTGTTGAGCAAGGTTTTCATGATAGCTGAGACAAGGCAAGACCCGTATGAATTTACCCTAAACGGAATACTCAAAAGAAAGGCATTTAATTATGGTAAAGCAAAAGCATAAGACTAAAGAAGGCGACTCGCTTACGGATAAAGAGTACAACGAGTACAGAGCCGACTATCAAGCGAGTTGGGAACGCGAGCGGTACAAGACTGACGAAGACTACCGTGAGTACAAACGACAACAAAGTAAAGATAGGTACGACAATATGACTACTGAAGAGAAGTCAGAATATCTAGAGTACCTAAAGAAATACAGAGAAAACAAAGACAATAATATGACATCGAAAGAGAAGTCCGATCAAGCTCAGGCAAGAAGCGAATACCATAAAAAGCGTCGAGATTCAAAAATCGTAGAAGACGCTAAAATAAAATTCGAATCATTGTCTGACACCAAGAAAGACAAATACTTAGAGAAACTTTTTCGCTACTCTAGGATATGCAGTGAACCAGCTATTGGTAAACAACTCACAAAGTGGGCTGCAAAAAACTACGACTCCGAGGAGTTGGTAGAGTTTGGATTCCAAGCGAGCGGGAAAACAGAATTCCAATTCTCTACGAAGAAACCCGCTGTGAAGAAGTCTGTTAGTAAAGTGAGCGCAACATAGTAGTAAGTAATCTTGACTTTTCGATAAACTTTTGCATAATCGTCGAGGTCATGGGATACGACTTACAGAACGTGAAAGGGAATACCTTCAGATTTAGTATCTGGGGGTATTCTCCTGTTTTAACCCTAGCCGAAGAATACGGTTGGGAACCAAAAGGAACGGTGCTTGATGCTGAAGATGGCTGGGACGGTGGGTACACCACCAATGATGGCCAGAAGGTGGGATCAACAGACGCCAAAGGAATAGCGAAGGCTTTAAGTAAGGCTCTCGATGATATACCCGATGAAGCACAAGAGCATCCACTTGGAACGAAGACAGATGGTACGATGGATGATCTCCAAAAAAAGATTCTAGAGATGCATTCACTCACGGGAAATAAACTGCTGAGTACGTTCTCTGGAAGAGATCGGAAAGCAGGGCTATATAAATTTATCGACTTTTTAAAAGAGGGTGCATATGAGACTTACTAGTTTCGAATCATTTTGCGCCAAATAAGTGTGTACCAACGGAGACTCGACATGATTGTTAAAATGCTAATACGACTGAAGGGGGATACTCAGTTTAGCCTAAAAAAACAACTTGCCGAAACAAACAGTTGAACGGGTCGTCCCGTTTAAGATTAATTTAAAGGACATACCTCTCCTCACACGAGAAGGGGAAGTCGAGTTAGCGTCACTCATAAAGAAGGGTGGCGATGCTGGTGAACGTGCTAGACAGACGTTTATAGAGTCTAATATTAGGCTCGTTATAAAAATAGCTAATGACTATGCCAATTATGGCGTAGATTTGGATGACCTAGTTAGTGAAGGGTGTATCGGACTAACAGTAGCGGTAGACAAGTTCGATGCTTCCCTTGGCAATAAGTTCTCAACTTATGCAAGTTGGTGGATTCGCCAAAAAATATCTAGGTCACTACCGGAGAAGGGGAGGCTTATTAGGCTTCCCATCTATATGAGCCAGAGGCAAGCGAGTGTCTATAGGTTTTCAGAGGATTTTAAACTAAGGAGGGGTCGAAACCCCACAAACGGAGAGATAGCCAGAAGCTTAAAGCTTACTGTGGATAATGTGGTGACTGCTATTCGCTCACGCGAATCTACTACTACTACCAGTATGGACAGGGCACTTGCTGTTGATGAACAAGAAGGAAGAACATTTGGCGATACGTTGGAAGACTCAAAGTCATTAGACCCGTTAACAACCTGTGAGAACTTAGACGAGTCAAGAGCAATAAAAAAGGGTATGAAAAAACTCACAAATCGTGAACGTTACGTTTTGGAAAACAGATTTGGCTTCTCTACTGGAGAGAAAAGGACTCTAGAGGTGATAGGCGGTGAACTTTCAATAACGCGAGAAAGAGTAAGGCAAATAGAATCGAAGGCACTGAGAAGACTTAGGATTTTTCTAAAAAGAAAACTATAAACATCAAATAAAGGAGATAAAAAAATGGAACAAACACTATTCGTGGTCACCTGTGGAAATTGGGAAAAAGAGATAATAGTAAATAAAGAAGGCAGTGAACCTAATTTATTCAACGATGCCAACGAGGCAATGACGAGGGCAATAGAAAAGCACTACAACGAAACCGGAGAGTTACAATTAGCGGAGTTTATAACAGCCAAAGATAAGGAGGATGGCGACCCATACAATACTGTGGTCTGTCTGACTGCGAATGTTCTTCGGTTTGCATCCAAGCATAAAGATGCAGAGGAAATGGAGGCTTTTTTTGAGTAAGGATGAAGTTTCAAATTTTGTTTCGGAATACTCCGATAATGCTCTGCTCTGTGACGGGTTAGAGGACGCATTTATTGGCGTTTCCGTTAGATTCGGACAGGAACCTATAGCTTGTTACGATTACGAATCGGCGATAGCGATATTCATGGAGGATGGAATGGATTACGATGAAGCTGTAGAATATTTTGACTACAATGTCCTCGGTTCGTGGGTTGGTGAGCAAACCCCTTGCTTTTTGAATTCCATCGATCCTCCCCGACCCCGATCATAAAAAAAAGCGAACTCGAAACCGACAGCGAAATGCCTTTAAGGGTGGACGATATATGATAAGTGAAAACGACATAAAGAAAATAGATATACCTGACTTTATTGTTAAGTACGCAAGAAGCATTGGAGAGAAATTTGTTAAGGCTAAAACGCCCAGCCAATTTAGGCACGTAGAAGAGCGTGGTGACACCGTTAATGAAGATGCGTTCGTGGGCTGCATGGCTCACTATGCATATCTTCGTCATATGCATGGGCCAGAAGGGATAGGGAAACTTTTTGATGCCTACTGGGTTTCAAATCATTTTCCAGAAATAAGACAAATAAGAAAAACCAAGCTCGTTTCGGATGGTGGCTCAGACATATTAAGGCTTAACGTTGATGTGAAGGCGAGCCTAGTGAGAACAAGTTTGCCTATTATAAGACATAGATTACCGATTAGGCCACACGACAGGAGAAAGAATTGGGTTTACGCCTTGATTCTCATTACTGAACACACGAGAGAGAACCCCAAGTTGAACGATGCCTATAAATACTGTGGTCATGTCGTAGGGTGGGCTAGAGACTCTGATCTTCCTAGTAAGACTTATGATAAAGAGGAAGGGGGTGCGCCATCGGAATTCCACGGTGCTTACCTAATGAAAGCGGAATCTCTTAATCCTTTCCCTCCGTTTAAGTGGGAATTCTAAAATATAAAAAAACTTTTTTATTATGAGGTTGGATCGTAGCGTCAAAAAATTAAATGGAAAGTACAAAAACTTCTTGACAAGCGCATAACTTTGGGCTATAGTCTTTTTAACGACTATGAAAACTCAAAAGATCAACAACACGACCCTAAAGACAAAAGGAATCAAGGATACCGTAAGCTTCGGCATTAAGGAATCTGGAATAGCCCATATCTTCAACGTCCTTCGGAACCAACTATATACTGATAAAATTCTCGCGGTGATCCGTGAGTATGTTGCCAATGCGATTGACGCTAATGTTGACGCTGGCAAGGTTGATATTCCGGTAGAGGTTACTTTACCAACGAAGCTCAACCTTTACTTTAAGGTTCGTGATTTAGGTAAAGCCTTAACCCAAACAGACATTCATGAAATTTATGCCATGTATGGGGAATCCACCAAGCGAAATACTAATAGCCAAATTGGTATGCTTGGCATCGGCAGTAAATCTGCATTCGCATACGGAGACAACTTCGTAATCAACTCTTTCGTGAAAGGCGTAAAGCATAGTTACAATGCATTCATTGACCCTACTCAGATTGGTCAAATTGCGAAACTCTCCGAGACACCAACTGATGAACCGGATGGTCTAGAGATCGTTGTCCCTGTCCAAGAGGATGACGTAGAAGAGTTCCAAGATAAAGCTTACGATATGTTCAAGCTTTTCAAAATTAAGCCGAAGATTTTTGGCGGTAATCCAGATAGTTTTAAGAGAGCGGAGGATGATGAGAAGACACTGTTCTCTGGCGACGATTGGGAATACCTACTCAATCAAGATCAGAGAGATCACAACGGATACCATAGTTCAACTGGGGCTGTTGCCATCATGGGAAACATTGGTTACCCGATCAACAGACGTAGCCTTGGCAACGTGAAGGAGTCTATCGATGAGCTTCTTAGTAGTGAGGTACGTCTTGAGTTTGAAATTGGAGATTTAGAAATTGCAGCAAACCGAGAGGGACTTCAGTATACGGATTATACTAAAGCTAACTTAATCAAAAAGCTCGAAAAGGCTTGCGACGAAATGGGCAATAGGATTATCGAAAAATTCTCAGGTTGCAGCACCCTCTGGGAGACCAAGCAATTGTATCACTCGATGTTCGATTTATCTTCCAATCTATATAACATTCGGAAGATTATTGCTGATCGGCTTCAGTTCGACGGCATCGTAGTGAAGAACAATACGTTTAAGCGCATTACTCAGAAAGATGACAATGAGATGCTTGTGTTCAAGCTTGAGAAGGCTCGCACCAAGTATCATTGGAATAAATCTTGGAACATATCAGCAGAGGAAAACTCTGTCGTCGTTCATAACGATCTTGGGCATCGTCGAGGTGCGCTTGCGAAGGTTCTCCCAATTAAATTGGATGACAATAAGGAAGTATACATCGTTTCTTGGAAGGACGATGCTGCCTATAAGCACTTTATTGAGAAAACTGGTTTTGATGGGCCTATGCTCAAAATGAGTGAGCTTCCGAAGCGGGACATTAGTAAGTGGGGATACGGTTACCAAGGTGGTAACGGGCAAACATACGCTCAAAACCCACAGAACTCTAAGAAGGTTCTTGAACTAGATGTCAATGCTGACCATGAGACTGAGGGACGCAGTTTCGCCTCATCTTGGAAAAAGACCGAGGCAGACATCCAAGACGGAAGCGGAGTGTTCGTGGTTATCGACAAGTACAAGATGGACATCAATGGCGTGTACGTGCCAATGATTCCCTCTAAGTTTGTTGCGAACATCATCCCTGCTCTTGAAAATCTGGGAATCGAAGTCCCAAGAATTATTGGGGTCAAGCTCTCAGAATCTGAGAAGATCAACCTCAAGAATTGGACTAACATAAAAGACTACATCAAGGAGTCCTTAAAGAAGGTCATCGATGATAACAACCTAAGTAAGTTGCACCATCAGCGGGAGTCCTGTCGAGCGATTGATGGCGAACTTCTAAATATTGTTCAGTATCTTCAAGAGAAGAACCAGATCGATTTCTCTGAGGGTCTTGCCAGTAAGCTCGCTAAATTCTCTCTGCCTGTTGAAGAAGATGCCAGCCTAAACCTTGGCACTAAACAATGGCCAACTACTGTCAGGAAGTTTTACCACGCCATAGAGACGTTAAGAAGATGGCTCGAAATTGATGGCACGGGAATGTTTGTCAAAAAGAGGGGCAAGACCGAGATTGAGGAAGCTTATGAGAAAGCTAGGAAAGCTTACCCAATGATGGAATACGCCGAAACTTGGGGCTGGAAGAATAAGCCAACTCTCAAAAAGGCATATGCTGACTACATTAACCTTGTGGACTTAAACAATATTCCTGCGATGCTTTCATAGGCTGATCGTAGGAAGGGTGGCTCTCCATTTCATAGTCGTCATGGGAGGGTCACCCATTTTTTGCATTTTGGGCCTTTAGCTCAGTTGGTTAGAGCAGTTCACTCATAATGAATTGGTCGTAGGTTCAAGTCCTACAAGGCCCACCAATTTAGATTGACATAGATGAAGAAAGTAAAGAGGATACCAAAGCAGCCAGACAGACAGTGTACGATACTGGATCAGGTCTACGGAAGCTGGAGCTTGGGTAATCTTGATGAAACCAAAGGAGAAAGAGCAGTTAGACAAACATCTTCGTATAGAAGTCAGTCGTCTCTTTCGGTTCTGGACGAACGAGTACAAAAGCAAAAAGCTGTACAAAAACGCAAAGACGATTCAATTAGCCCACACATCAGTTAGAAGAATACTCGGTGATATATAGACCAAGAGACATATAAAAAAATTATTTTATAATCCTTTTGAAAACACTGCCTAAGTACACGACCTTGAAAAGGAGAGACGGATTAGGCGGTCAACTTCGCACACTTTCTATCCTTGTCGATTTCGCAGAGCAACATGGCATGAATGCCATATGTGATTTGCGACAATTTTCTTATTTCAGAAAAGACAACAAATCATTTCTGCGAGACCGCAATCCAGCAGATTTAATAGAATTTCATCCGAGTCTTATATATGGCCTTGACCAGATAGACTCAATACCGTCTGAAGAAATTCTTGATTGGCGTAACGGGGGGTTTCTTCATATCCTTATAGAGTGGGCAACAGGGGATTCGGCCCTCAAGAAATATCCAGAAGACTTTGAGTTTGGAGAATACCCGCTATACGAGAGCGCACGAAACTTAATGAGCGAAACATGGAGAAGCGTTGTAGATAGCAGAGACGCTTCATCCAATAAGCTTGTAAAAGTTAAAATGCCAATCCGCATAAAAGACAGGTCATTAATTGAAGGGTATAAGATTAAAGTTCGGAACAGCGTAACCGTACACGCGAGATTAGGGAATGGAGAGCAGGAGACAATGAAAAGGGCTCCTAAACGTGCGTTGAAACGCATGGCAGTAGACAGGGGTAAATTCATAACGGAAATGAAGAAGCACGGCGATAGTCAGTTCTTCATATGCACAGATACGCTGTCATTTCTTAATGAGTGCAAAGATGTTTTTGGTGATAGGGTTTTTTCTATAGATCGCGATTGGCCTCCTGCTGGGTGGGGGCCATTGCATAATATCAGTGACCAAGATTACCCAGAGGACATTAAGAGACAATGGAGGAGTGCGCGTATTGACCCGTGGAAGCTTCTTTGTACCGATCTAATTGATATGGAGCTAATGTGTGAAAGTAAGCACATAATATGCAACGAGAGCCAATTTAACTACTTTGCTCGATTCACTCAAAAATGCACAATCATAAAATAAATTCTTGACACAATCATAAACTTGAAGTATAGTGACCTTACCAGATGAGTTACAGCTACAAGGAAGAATGGGAGCTTAAAAAAGCCGAGAAGGGAAAGAAGAAGCCCATTCTAGATAGGATGCTTAGAGCAGAGCTAATGGAGATGTGTGATCGCTGGGAAGCTAAGTATAAGAAGTACGGGTTTCAAAAGGTCGCGAAGACGGTCAAGACAAGCAAACATAAAATTAAAAGGATTTTAGGTGGACTATAAGCACGAAGAGTATAAAAGAAACCCAAGGGTTTACTTGAGGGTTAAAACTGCCTCAAGGCAGTTGGCGAATGTGGAGGATGTCATGAGACAACTCTCTAAAGAAGTCAAAATCTTAAAGAAGGCTTTGGAGGCCGTGGCCCTTTACTCTCACCCCCGCAAGGACGACGAGGAAAACCTTGGGAAACACGACCTAGAGAATAAGTAATTTATGAGCGAAAAGACTCCACATATATTTAACTTGCCCGAAGAACTTGATATGGGAAATCTGCCATTCAAAATGGCTATCGATGATGCCAGCGGTCAGGTCGCGCTACTACTCCCAAAGCGAGGTCGCTGGATATTTAGTGATCCATCAGACAAGCGGGTACACAAGAGTATTTATAAAATGTTCAAAACCCTCTCCGATAGGATAGGTGAAGCTTCAGACCTTTCGGGTGAGGCTCCGCAGGAGGTTTTGGTCTCATTCTTAACAGAGATGAAACTTAGAAAGGATCAATATGAAGACAGTAAGAAAAGGTAAGAAGGTTCAGCGGGTCTCTGACGAAGAGGCAACGGTAATGACGAAAGAAGGTTGGGGCTACTGCCCTAAAGACGAGTGGCGAAAGAAACAGGCAAAAATCGTGAAGAGGGAGGCTAGGCTTGATGAACAAAAAAGCTAATAACGATATAAATGATACTAAGCTCATAACGATCAAATACCCAGAACTCACCATGAGTGAGTGCAGAGGATTTCAAACTGTCATTCATGGGGACTATTCTGACGAGCAGATTTTAGAGAAAGTATTTGCGTCTTTCAATGCTGGCTCTGGAGAAGAGTGCGGGACGTTTAAGAAGGCTAGAATTCGCTCTATGAGCGTTGGGGATTTTGTCTGTATCAATGGAAATTGGTATCAATGCTTGAAACAAGGCTGGGAAGAAACATTTGATGAGGTTGTTTTTGGCGAAGACTACAAGATTAAAAAGGGTATTGATTCTCTTGTCGGACAGATGGAGAAGTTGATGGGGCCGAGAAAGTAATTATGATTTTTATTTTAGCAGCAGGAGATTTTGAAAATTTCTGGATATATTTAGGGATTGGATTTGGCATTTTATTAATTCGCCAGTTGCCTCCTAGTCATGATTGTTAAAATTAAACTAGATGATTGGGCGAAGAAGAAGCTCAAAAGCAGACTTGGAATAAGTATGCTTGGAGGAGGAGCAGAGAGCTTGAAGCCTACTGATTTAATTATCTTGAGTCTAATTAACAAAGAAGATGGAGACACAATGGACTTAACCGAAGAAGCGGGTAAGTTAGCGAAACTTTTAGATAGGCACGGTTAAAATGACTGACATTAAAGACATAGATTACGAAATCGTATGGGAGAATAATTTCGGAGAAAAACATGGTCTTGGAGAAATCCATTTCGATAATGGATGGGGAGCGTCAGTAAGAACCCAATTTTACGGAGGTGAAGATCGTTCCCACGACATTGCGGTAATAGCCAGCAGACTAAACGGAATTCATTTCCCGAAGTATACTGAAGAGGAAGAGGTAACAAACGAGGAAGCGAATAGGATTCTTGAAAGAATCAAAAACGAACCGAAGTGCGAACTATGAAAACAAACTTAGAACTAACAGATAAACAGGCTGTCGTTTTCGACAACCTTCACAACACTCTTGGTGTTTACACGGATAGAGAAAAAGAGTTGTCGTCACTCAGGTCTTCTTACGAGGATATTTGCAAGACGACAATTATCATGGACGATGAGGACGCAGCCACCGTTGCAACATACCGGAGAGTTTTGAATGACCTCCGCGAACTATATAAATAAACTTTTTTATAAAATGAGGAGGAAAAAGCCACAATTCAATGCCCCGCCTGTTAGTGGGCCAATGCCGAAACCCGCATCTGGCGAGAGTCAACTAGCGAGCGTTATGACTCCTCTTGTCGCTCCCCCTTTCAAAATTCTTAATCGTTTGAAGAAACAGCATGGGGAGGACTCTGAAGATTACGATAAGGGTTACAGAGATTGGTACTCTGAAGTAATTCATCAGATTGGCTCTAGAGTCACAACTGTGTGGAAAAAATTCCAAGTACCGATTCCTTCGGTTGGCGGTTTAGAGGGAACGGATGGCAGCCTGTCGTTTGTTGGGGATCAGCATCGACGAGATCAAGGCAAATTGAAAAAAATGCTTGATGAGTCTGACGCCATGTCCATTTGGCTCCTAAAATCTCAGCGTCAATTCTGCGGATACCCTCTTGTCGCTGATTGCAATGATTCGTCAGTCAAAGGGTTTCTTAAGTCTAAGATTGATCCACTTGTTGCTCGCGAAAATTGGGATGTCTTCTTCGAACATTCACCGTATACCGAGTTTAGGTTTATCAACGGGGATTTGCCAAGTCTAGTCATAGGAACCCAGCATGACAAGGTTGACGGAACTAGCCTTGTCGTTCTTGCTGATAGCTGGAACAACCGAAACACTTACTGCTTGAAATTTCGTAACTCAAAATCTCTGGAAGAGTTTTTGTCGGGTGAATCATATTACAGATCACTACCATTCCTTCATAGCGGGTCTGACCACTTTGGTGACAACTGGTGTTACCCAGAAATAAGCGGAGGTCTTCACAGGAAAGCACCGCTGAATACGAGTGGCCCAGCAAAGGATCATGGAATGGTGATACCCTTTTTGCATGATGGCGTAAAGGACGAACTTCTTAAAGAAATGGGGACTAGGGGATACGATGGTAGCCCACTAAAGGATTTCTGGGCCACCATAAAGAAATCTCGACTAGACTCTGGTGAGAGCCTAAGTGCGGGGACTGAGAGATCGATTGAGGAGATGCACTATAACGTCAATGGTCATCGGTCTGACAGTGAAAGAGCGAAGGATAAAGCTGACACCAACAACGTCTTAAACAAGGCAGTGCCAAATGAAGATGAGCTTGATGAAATAATTTCCAAGGTAATTCCAAATGGACGGGTGTACGAAACCAATCAGTCACATGGAGCAGAGACACAAAAGGAAATTAGAAAAGCTCTTTGGGTTGCCTTGGCTATCCTTGAGGACGCATCTAAGGAAGTAATTCACATTACCCAACCTAGAGAGAAGTTAGATGGTGAAGAGGAAGCCCCAGACAACGACAACAAGGGCAAGGCCAAGGAAGACTATGTACCGCCTAGTGTCCGCTGGAAAACCATTCCTCTTAGAATTAAATTAGGGCCACCAAGGGAAGGCAAGAAGGGCGTTGGAAAAGGCGTAGAGAAAGCCCCCCACGCACGTAAGGGCGGGGAAGTGAATTACAAGCACGAAAGATATTCTGCCTCTGGCTTAAAGGGCACTGTAGGCCAACGAGGTGATACCAGAGTGAAGGGATATGACGGCGAAATGCCAGAGGAAGCACTGCTATATTCCTCATCTCCAGAAGCCAAGCAGATAGCTAAAGATATTCTAGCTAAAGATAAGGCGAGAGCAGAAAAGAAGAAGGCGTGGCTTAAGAAAGAAGCGTCCAAAAAGACAATTAAGAAACCTGTACAGAAACCCGTGGTTGAAGAAAAGGATTTCGGAGCGCATAAACTGGTTCCTATTAGAACTCGACAACAAGGTAATGTGGCTACTGTTCCCGTAGTAGCTAAGAAGGCCGTCGTAAAGTCCCTCAAGGAAGCAGAGAGAGTAGTAGAAACGAAGCGGGAGGTCGGGCTGGTAGTCAGGTTGATTAACCTAGTGCGATCCATGTTCGAGAAGTAAGTGGGAGTTAGCTTATATTCTATATAAAATAAAAGCTTGCGCCTTCAGTCGGTTATTGTTAATAATTATTCCTAGTCAAACGACTTCCGTTTGATTATACAAAGTCCAAGGAGACATTACATTATGGAACGAGAAGAAAAAGAAATGGTGTTGCTGAAGGCATCACTCATGAAACAGATACAAGAGGAATCCGAGCAGAAGAAAAGGGAGACTATACCCGATTACGAAACTCAGGTTGGTAGACCAAGTAACTACGGCGAAGTAGTTGGTCAGGGCATTAGTTGGCTGAGAGGGGGCATTAATGAATAGGTCAATTATAAAAAAGTTATTTTATATTCTCCTACTCGCCTTGCTTCCGATTGGCTGCAAAACAACTGAGGTTCCCCCTCCGTCCTTTTACCATGACTCTATACGAATACCAAAGGATGTTGTTAGAAACGCTTGGTTTGAACATCTAGCAGAGAATAATCTTTCTTTGTACGGGGCGATTATCAGAGCAACAATCGTAAGCCAGAGTTCGGATAAGGAGGTGTTCGTAGGAAAGGCGGTTCACATAGAGGGCGTTGAGATAAGTTACGAATACTACATTTCTTTAGAAAACCCAAATGGGGAGAATGTCCTTTCTGTCATTTGGTCTAATAGGGAAATCAATTTCGATCACTATAACAATACGGACGGCAAATCGATGAGCTTTTTTGCTGACGAATACGTTATGAAGCTCAAGACAAGAAAACTGCATCAAAAACTAGGGCTAGGAGCATTCAACTAATGGCTAATAATACTAAAACACGCAATCGTTTGGTTTACATGAAAGGACACCGCCCTAGTGATAGTGGCGAGACCGCTTGGCTAGGAATGGCTAATCCACCGTGGGGTTCGAATCCTCGCATCGCCAGTGATGGCGAAACCGTTTGGCAAGGGAATCTTACAGATGAAGATATGCAATTCATCCGCGAAAATAGTAGTCCGCAACGGTGCATTACCCGAAGCGATAAGTGTTGGAAAAAATACATAGAACAGAAAGAAAAAGATAACATGAAAAAAGTAAACAAGTACAGAATCGAGAAAGGCGTAACGATCCCTCGACCAAGGAACAGCGAACTCGTAGAAGCCGTAGAGGCTATGGGTGTTGGCGAATCATTCGAATTCGAAGCCGATAAAAGACAGCAATGCTATGCTGCCTCTAAGTACCGCGAATACGAAGTAACCATCAGAAAAGTCGATGAAGAAAATTGTCGAGTCTGGAGAACAGGCTAAGTTTATTCTTGACAAAATCATAAGATTATTGTAGCCTCCTAATCACTAGGAGGTTTTTTTATGAAAAAGATAACTTATATACTTGATGATATTGTCTCACTAATCCTTTGGGCAATCGTTGGCTTTGCTTTGTTTGCCTTTGCGAATATGGGGAAAGCTGAAGACTCGAAAATGAAGGTCATTAGCCCTCCATTAAATATGCATGAGAAAATCATTGCGACCACGATTCTCATGGAAGCACGAGGAGAAGGAAACAAGGGGATGTATTGTGTGGCTGGCGTTATCGCTCAGAGGATGGCTAATCGGGGCTTACACGCTACAACTGTTTGCAGACAGGATTGGCAGTTCTCCTGCTGGAACAAGAGTAAAAGGACAGGCAAGCGTAAGACCGTCATGGATGTTAAGCATCTCCTTAAAACTAAAGAGGCATTCTATGCAAGTCTACTGGCCCGCTCTCTATACATGAGCAGCAGAAGCAGGACATTGATCGATGTTGAATACACTAAACACGCCGATCATTACTACAGTACGAAGTACATGAAGACCCCACCATACTGGGCCTTTGAAATTATCGAATTGCCTGACGGCAAGGAAATCAAGAAGCCCATTAAGCCCGTAATGACTGTGGGCCACCATGTTTTCTATAAATTGAAGAAGGAGCATAAGACTCCGACTATTGTGAAATAAAAGTTTTAGACTTTAACTTATGATTGGATAAGTGTAAGTTTAAAAAAGATGCCGAGGAAAAGAAAACCACAATATGTGTACCAAGTCCAAAGACAGATGAATAATCTTATATGGGTAACTGAAGCATTCTTCAAGACAGAGGAGGAAGCCATTCGTTTGGTGGAAATCCTTGAGGTTAATTACGCTGCTAAAAGTTTCGTTGAGAAGCCCTTCAAAGTAAATACTCACGAAGTGAGAAACATTAGTGAGTTCGAAAATAATTCTTGACAAATATCTAAACCTCCGCTATCCTTAGTGGAGATGCAAGATACAAATGGATATATCTTCACGGGAAGCAGCTTAACGGTAGCGATAGGTGGCAAACTCCAGACAATGGACAAAAGTCACTATAACTGGCGAGACGCTGTGGATGCCCTCAATGACGAGGACTTCGAAAGATTAGAGGTATTGTTTAATAGCGAAAAAACTATTGCAGACTTCTCAGAAGGAAACATCGAGGTAAAGGATGGCGTAGCCCATTTCGCTGGTGAACCGATTGACAATCATGTTATTGATCGTTTGATTTCGTTCATAAGAGAGGGACTACCGCATAAGCCTTTGCTGCGGTTCTTAGAAAAACTCATGCTGAACCCTTCACGGAGAGCGGTGCATGAGTTGTATAGGTTCCTAGAGAATAAGAATATGCCCCTTACAGAGAGTGGTAACTTCTTAGCTTACAAGGGGATTGATTCTAACTTCCGCGACAAATACTCAGGTAAGATCGACAATAGCGTTGGTCAAACTGTAGCGATGCCACGCAATCAAGTTTGCGATGATGCAAACCACGGATGCTCTTCTGGGCTTCACGCTGGAAGTTATGATTACGCACACGGCTATTCAAGCGGTGGAGGTCACTTAGTAGTTGTTGAGATTGACCCCTCAGACGTAGTAAGCGTACCTCATGATTGCGGTCAGCAGAAACTACGCACTACGAAATACAAGGTGCTGAAGGTTTGCGAGACAATCCTAGAGGAAGACTTGTATGAGGATTATCCCGATGAAGACGATCATGAAGAAATAGTCATGCTCGCAAATAATTAGTAAGCAAAGGGGGTGTCCTTCGGGGCACTCCCTCTTTTTAACAATGGATACTGTTCACGGCCCAATGAATTTGAATCGGCACTTAGCCGATACTGACTACTTTGTGGTAGAGCATGACGATGGCTTCTACGTAAGAAGCATTGTCGAAGGAGAAGTAGCGACAATGATTCCCATAAGACTAAAGGAAAACAATACTTGCTGCTACTACTGCGTGGAAGAGGAGAACATTTACTCTCAGGAAGATATAAAAAAGTTTTTTTATACTGACCAATATGCCATATTACCCATCGAATCAACAACCCCCGTTACACTAATGCCCGAAGCTGAAGAGCTATCGGAGGAGTTCGACCTACTGGACATACTATTATGAAGAAGAAAAAAGCGATAAGAAACAAAGGAGAGGTTATGTCTTACCTTGATACTAGTGATGATATTCTAGACCATAGGATTGCCTCGGTAATAACAGAGGAAGAATATCTTGAGATGAAAGAGACCTGTGGGGTACTTGATTTCGGGTATTCTCAGGTGCTTAGATTTTTCTTAAAGTATGGGTTAACAAGGCTACATGGACAAAGCACCAGTTCTTACGATGCTACGTTTGATCTATTGATAAAGAACATTGACAAGAAGTCTAAATTGCAGTCCGATATGGTGGTTGACCTCATGGGCAAACTCGATCATAAAGAGAGGAAGAAACTTATTGAACAATGGTCTAAAGAAGGGTAAAAACAAGCATGAGCGAATTATCAGATCGTCCTAGTCTAAATGTAGCTGATGCCGACGTAGACGGCGCACCTAATCCAGCTTCACTTAAAAACCTAGCCCAAGATTTTGACTTAGCATATAAGCGTTGGGAACGAAGGCGAGGATTAGACAAGAATAAGAAGAATCCTTTTCGTACCCGTGGCTCTAAGTTCGAACTTAACAAAAACAAAGACTGATGTTCAAGGTTCAAAACAAGATTGGTCTCAATATCATTAAGTCTTACGAGGACTACGCCGATGGGGGAGATATAGAGAGCAGGATGGTTGATTGCGGGGATGTCCTAGAAGGTGAGATCATTAAGTCTTATTCTCATTTCTGTGACGTAAAACTGAAAGAGGGAAAGATAGCAGTCGGAATTCCTGTTAGGTTTTTAGAAAAAATATCTTGACAGGGCAACAAATCCGTGCTATACTCTATCAGTTCTTTGAAAAATTTGGTTTGAAGTCTAGGGTTTGGAATGGTATCTAGGGAGAGCCTAGGACAATGTATTCGAATGGTGTCTGGGGAGAACCCAGAACGGGGTATCGTTGCGAAGTGACCGAGTGACGAACTTTTTTTAGTTCATCTAAAAGAGTTCATGCTGTTACTGGGTGTTGATAGCAACCGTAGGATTTGAGCGTATCAATCCATAACGAAACTGAAATGTTCCTCTTGGTAGTTGAAAGAGACATAAATCCAAGTTGTTGTGGCCTTTTAAAAACGTAGTGCAAATCTAATAAGGGATTTTTAAACGGAGAACTTTGTTTTAGGTCTTCTACTCTTATTTTCGTGCCCATTGAAACAAAGGAGTCTAGTTTGTTAACTGGGCATGGTGCATTCATGAAACAAACTTATTCCGAGCAGCGTGAGAGTGCGAACGCACCCACGTACCCGTTTTTTTTAGTGACGGGTCTTTGCCCCAAAGGACATGGGGGTGTGCGAATGACTTTAAAACCAAAGAACAAATAATGTCCAGAGCTACTCGGCGTTACAGCGTTGATACAAACTGGTCATGAGTTAATTCCCTATCGTTAGGGAATCCGTTACTGCGGTAAAGCTCATGGTCTCTCTCTCGATCCTCCTCCAGATAGGTCTGGGGGGGGATTTTTTCCATACCCTCTGCATAGCAAACCTTATGCCAGTTATCTTTTCTTAAAGTAATTCTTGACTTTATCTAAACTTGTGGTATAGTTGAAACATGACGACGAAACAGTACGAAGTAGAGTTCAAATCAACAACTTACCGCCAGTTCGTGGTGGATGCAAAAAACCGCGCTGAAGCAGAGGAAAAGGCGTGGGAAGAATTAGAACTAGATACCGAAATTCCTTCTGCATGGGTTGAAGATGCCAAAGTTCACACGATCATTGGGTCAAATGATCCCGAAGCGCAAGACACTTGGGGATTAAACTCAAAGGGAAAGTTGAAAAATGACAATTAAAAACGGCAAAAATTTATATGCGAAGGTAGTTTGGACTACTAGCGATGTGCAAGACCTGTTCGATGTGAACGAGGAGCAAGCAGCAGAGTTCCTGAACAAGAACGAGAGAAATATCCAAGACCGGATGGTCGAGTTGGGATGGGGCGTCATTGAAGACCTTGGACAAATGGATGATTTGAAAAGGAGGGGAATCTAATTATGAAAAGATATACAGTAAACTGGGCGAAGACCTATTACGCAACAGGGACAGAGTACGTAGAGGCAGAGAGCCAAGAAGCAGCGGAAGCAAAGATCGAGGAGAGTATCGGTGACCTAGCAGGGTCAATGCAGTACGACCCCAACGAAGATTATGTGGAGACCGTGTACGAAACCAAAATTGAGGAGACAAAATAATGGACGAGCGCGTACAAAAAATAATCAGCGATCTAGCCGAAGCCAAAAGGTTTAAGGATAAACCCCGCTACCTTTTTAAAGGCGAGGAAGACTCACCCGCGAGTCTGGTCAAGACCGCTGTCATAGAGATCAAGATGGAGAACGCAGCGTTTGGCGAGCGACATCAAATACTTGAGCTATCACGCATTTTAACCCGTCTTTCGGACGATGTTGAAAGGCATCTTGTAGGACAAGCTGGCGACTTCACCACCATCGTGGACATAAACGGGAATACCGTTGGCAGTCTGAAGATCGTGGAAAAATAAAAAAGTTATTTTATATGATCTACTCAATTTATGGACAATCGGGAGCGGGTAAAACTACCATAGCTGAAAGGCTAAGGGAAACGCTCATAGAAGACCGTAGGGTTTACGCTAATTCTCATTCAGTGGGACATCTAGATGGGGATGAGTTTAGGACTAAATTCAAAAATACGGATTACAGCCGAGAGGGAAGACGAGAAAACATTCGTCACCTAAATTCCGTTGCTACTTGGGTTCATGCCTCTGATTACCAAATCCTCATCATTAGCTTCGTGAACCCATACGAAGATTTACGTGAAGAACTAAAACGGATTTCTAAGACTCGCGTTGTGGAGGTTTACCTTCATACCGAAAGGGACTTGAGGAAGGATTATCACATTGAGGATTTTGAGGCGGGGCATCCAGACTACAAACTCAACACAGACGAAGAGATTGACATCAGTTTTACAGAGTTAAAAAAAGAGATGTTTCTTGGGGGCTTACTTGCGAAGCCTTAATCAGAGTCTTTTTCGGCAACGTAGTATTTAGTTCGCCTGTCTCTTATAAATCCCTCTGAGTACAAATACTCCATGATGCAGTTTATCTCTTTTTCTGCTATGCATTTTGATTGGTTGTATATGAAAACCGTATCGTGTTTCCAGAATCCGTCTTTGCAGAGGCAGACTTTGATCTTATAACCAAGTATATAGAAAAGGTCAGGCATTCATATTTTATTACACTTTTTTCTTGACTTTTATGAAACCAGTGGTATAGTAGAAACATGACGACTACAGGAGCCTCAGAGAAATACGTTTGCACCACATCGAAATACTTTCGACTAGATAAGTCGGAATTGCTCTGCATGAGGCTTGGTGAGTGGGTAGTGTCCTTTGAGGGGTACAAGCACAAATGGGATAACAAGACAACCCTCGGCCCAGCAAGAGGCAAACAAGAGTGGGCTGGGGGAAAGTTGGGCCTTACTGAGCAGTGCGATTTCAATAGCAACGATTGGCACAGTTACCGTTATGACTTTGATAAGAACGGTTACTACTTCGATAATAGCGTGGGAGACTATCCCTTCTCACCACATTCGATGGGCCTTCGGGATGAAACTACATGGGTAGATGCTGATCGTTATATGCTTTGGGAGCCTTGGGCTTGGAAGAAGCAGGGCTTTGGTACAGCCGATAACTTTCGGAGTGCCAAGGGACTCATGGAGGAGAGCGTGTGGAAGCAACTCACCGACAAGTACCAATACATTGGCTACACAAAAGATGATGTGAGGCCATTGGACATAATCAAAGCTCACGACCTTACTCAAAATGATTTGAGCTTGGAAAAAATCTACCTCTACAAAGAGTGGGACTCCAAAGAGAAATTCAACGAAGCCCATAAAGCAGAGATGGTACGCGATCTAGAAGAGCAAATCGAAAGAATAGAAACAATCCCCTACGGGAAGGGAATATAAAAAAGGAATAAAAATTATGGATGGAATCGAAATCAATGAAAAATTACAACGGAAAACATCACATCGAACAAGATTCGGGCTGGGATGCCGAAAAGTGTCCAGCAACAAAAGTTTGGAGTCGAACAAAAAGGACTACCCTGAAAACGTGGACGATGTATAAGCAAGTCGATGGTAAATGGACTGGAAACAATTACAGAGCAGGATACCAAACCCCCGTTGGACACTATAAGAACGAAAAAGAAGCCCGTAAAGCTCTTACAACTAACTAACTAAAAAGAA
>Ga0302123_10000348_pt1 | contig 38007 bp, 22 predicted proteins | sample CB21_321_MG_FD_203109 | JGI IMG/M metagenome (GOLD analysis project Ga0302123, IMG submission 203109) | Marine microbial communities from Western Arctic Ocean, Canada - CB21_32.1 | ecosystem: Environmental > Aquatic > Marine > Oceanic | place: Canada: Western Arctic Ocean | collected 2017-09-28 | reverse complement strand
CGTCGTACATGTTGTACGGCCACGACGTGTTCCCCTTGCCCCAAAGGCCGTGATGCTCCAGCATGAAGCCGTGATCGCTCAGGAAGATCACCAGTGTATCCTCGGTCAGCCCCAATTCTTCAAGCCTGCCTACAATGCGCCCGACATTGTGGTCGATCGCACTGATCATCGCGTAGTAGTGCATCTTACTCTCGCGATTGCCGACGTTTCGCTTTGAGAGGCTATGAGCAATCGGTTCGTTCAGCGGTTCGCCGGGAAAGGTTTCAAACGCAGAGTCGCGATACAGATCCAGATACTTCTCGGGCGTTCCTGAGTAAGGCGTGTGCGGAGCGTTGTAAGAGACAAAACAGAAGAAGGGGTTGTCTTTCGATTCGTCGATGAACTCAAGAGCTTTGTCAGTCACGACGTCGGTCGTATAGCCGGGGTACTCGCGCTTCTCGCCGCTGAAGTACATCGGCGGGTCTTGATAGCGGTTCCCTCCCGTCGGCATCGCGAACCAGTAGTCGAAGCCCTCTTGCGGCCGTGCATTATCGCCCATGTGCCACTTGCCGCTAAGCCCGACGCGGTAGCCGTTCGCGGCAAGCACCTCGCTGAAAGTGGCCTCGTCTGAGAGGAAGGCATGTGCCTTCTCTCCCTCGTTCTCATCGCGGACCCAATCGTGAATGCCGTGCTGCGACGGGATCTGACCCGTGAACAGAGTAGCGCGGCTCGGTGAACAAACAGGCGTCGTGCAGAAGGCATTTGTGAAGAGCATTCCCGCGCGAGCGAGGCGATCACAGTGCGGCGTCTGGATCTCGTTGTTGCCGTAGACACCAAGAGTATGAGGCGCTTGATCGTCCGTAAGGATGAAGACAACGTTCGTTGGGCGCTTCGGCTCGGGTGGCTCGGCGCAAGCGGCGAGTCCCGCGGCAGCCGTAGTTCGAATAAAATCGCGGCGATGCATAGCGTGATTCTAGATCGTTCGCATCAGCCGTGCACGACTGGTTAGAGACTTGGGGTCAAGAAGTGAGAGCTTCGCTCGACTTCTCCAGCATCAATTCCCAAAGGCGCTCAACATGCTTTTCGCGCGTGTGGATGTTACCGATCGCCACCCGCAAGGTGAACTGGTCATGGAGAACAGTGCTTGACAGGAAAAACTCCCCCGTCGCGTTAATCGCCTCAATCAAGCGTTGATTGATCGCATTGAGTCGCCCCTCATCAACCCCCGCGGGCTTGTATCGGAAACAGACCACCGAGAACGGCGTCAGAGCAATTCGCTCGAAATCCGGATGCTCGTCGACGCGCTTACCAAAGCCCTCAGCGAGCCTGATATGCTCTCGCAGATTCGCCATCAAGCCCGCGCGCCCGAAGTAGCGCATCACGAACCACAACTTGAGCGCGCGAAAGCGGCGGCCGAGAGGAACCGCATACTCCATGAAGTTGACCGCCCGCTCATCCTGCTCACTCCGCAGATAGGCGGGCACGAGCGAGAGAGCCTGACGAAGTTCTTCCGGCCGGCGGCAATAGAACGCCGTAAGATCCATCGGCGTGAACAACCACTTGTGCGGATTGAGCAGAAAGGTATCCGCGCGCTCACACCCGTCTAAATAGTGCCTCTTCTCCGGCAGGATGCCCGCCGCGCCCGCATACGCCGCATCCACGTGGAACCAGAGTGAGTGACTTTCAGCGATGTCGGCCAGCGCCGCGATCGGGTCGACACTCGTCGTCGATGTCGTCCCGATCGTCCCGACGATGCAGAACGGCTGAAAGCCCCCGGCGAGGTCTTCTTGGATGAGGTTCTCCAGCAACTCAGCCCGCATCCGGAATTCATCGTCAACGCCGACCTTGCGGCAGTTCTCACGCGGAAGCCCCAGCACGAGCATCGTCTTCTCGATCGACGAGTGCGCCTGCTCCGACGTGTAGAGCGTGAGCTTGTCAAGATCAAACCGCTTGCCATTCACGCGGGCCTGCTCCTTCGCTGCTTCGCGGGCAGCGATGACGGCGTGGAGGCTCGCAACCGAAGCTCCAGCAAGAGTCATACCGAACCAGTCCTTCGGAAGACCCAGCCATTCGGCGAGCCAGCGCAGCGTGACTTGCTCCAGTTCAACCAGAGCCGGTGACGTCTTCCACAACAGACCGATATTGTTGAGCCCCGCGATCAGCGCTTCGGCCAGAACGCCCGGCATCGACCCGCTCGTCGCGAAGTACCCCATAAACCCAGGATGGTTCCAGTGCGTGACGTGCGGGACGATCTGCCGCTCGAAATCGGCCAGGATGCGGTCCATCGGCTCACCCTGGTCCGGCGCGGATCTAGGCAGCGCATCAACGAGCGCGCCGGGCGTGACGTCGGGCTGAACCGGATAACGCTCAGGGTGCTCGAAGTAGTCCGCGAGCCAGTCGACCGCCTGATGGCCGAAGCGGCGGAACTCATCAGGAGACATGTCGCCGATGAGTTCGCGCAATTCGGGCTCCGGCGAGCCCCCCGTCAGGTCGAAGGCCGCATCGCTGTTCGGAAAGCCCTCGCTCTCGTTGCGCACTGTCTCGTCGTCAGCCATGGGCAGGACACTTTCTCAGCTTACCGTCCACACGACCGCGCGCCGTCGCCTCTCCACTACGGGGCAATCGTCTTGTAGACATGGGCCGCAACCATCAGATCCTGGATGGCAAGACCTTGTGATTCGAAGAGAGTGATATCGTCGGTGGATTCGCGTCCTGCGATCTTCCCGGAGGCAATGGCGGAAAAGTCTACGACCTTCTCCCATGCGAGTACGCCGGATTCACAAGCCTGAATCAGTTCGCCCGCCTCCATCCTTGCTTGCTCGATCGAATCCGCTGCGATCACCGCCGCTCGGGCGACCGTATCAGCACCAATCTCGGCGCGCTTCGCATGATTGCTGCCAGCAGCGTTGATATGGCAGCCTTGGGGCACGATATCAGCGTCGAACAGCGGCTTGCGGGCCGTGGTGATCGTGGTGACAATGTCGCTCCGCGACACCGCTGCTTCCACGCAATCGACCGGCTGGACCGTCAGACCCAAACACTCGGACATCCTCTTCGCAAAACCCTCCCGCTTCTCCGGCGATCGGCTGTAGACCCGTACTGTCTCCAAGTCGCGAACCGTCGACACGGCTTCAAGCTGCGTTTCGGCTTGAAACCCGCAGCCGATCATGCCGAGGCGCCGTGCGTTCTCGTGGGCCATGTGACGAGTCGCGACGCCTGACGCCGCGCCGGTCCGAATCTGCCCGAGCGCGTTGGCATCAATACTTGCGAGCAACTCCGTGGTCTCAGCGTCAAACAACAGGACCGCGAAGCGTGCACCGACGCGCGGCCGGGTTGCATAGACCTTCGTGGCCAAGTAGCCGTCTTCGTTGTCTCCGGCCGCCATATAGTGGAGCCAAGCGCCGTTTTCGAGCATCACCCGGCGGCGGGGGTGATTGACCGCGCGACCGTCATCGAGCCGCCGGAACGACTCCTCGACCAAGTCAATCGCTTTCGTCATCGGCAGTGCTTCCCGGACCTGCTCTTCGCTGATGTGGATCATGCGCTCATTATCTCGGGCAGCAGCGGGGAGAGGCAGACCGTGGCTAAGGTCCGGCCCTAGGGCTTTAGCCTGAGCAGATTGCAACAGAGCTCTGAGGTAAAATGTGCCACAAAGCTGCCACTGCCCTTTGGTGCTTCTGAATTACTCGGTCTGACATGCCGACCATAGCTTTTAGCGAACAGTTGGCGTTCCGAGAACGCCGCGTCCGGCACGTCGGCCTACTCCGGCTGTTTCTCGCCGCCGCCTATTGCGCGGTCGAGATCCTTCCTCAGGTCGAGTCCACGTCGTCGATCAAGTGGTTCTCGACGGGGCTGTTTCTCGTCTACGCTGCTCTTCTCGCCATCCCCCCGTTGCAGGCACGGGTGCGGAGCTATGGCCTCGCGATCCAGTTCATCGATCTGGTTGCGGTCGTTGCGCTCGTATTTCTCAGCGAGTCAGGCGAGGCCATGTTCCCGCTGCTGATGTTCTACTTCCTGTTGGCGGAAGCGGCCCTACTGCACGGCGCCCGAGAGATTCTGTTGGTCTCGGTGGTCGGGCTCGCCTTCTACGCAGTTTGGATCTCGCGGGGAGACCCCTCGAACTTCGAGTTCTCTTACGGCTCGTTCCTGTTGCTGCTGATCGTCGGCGGCGGACTCGCCTACTACTTTTCGCATCAGAGCTACCGAAAGGAACAAGGAGTCTCGGCGGCGCTGCGACAGGCAGAGGGTCAATCAGAAGCCGAAATGGTCGCGGCTGTCGAGGGAGCGCTCCGGCAATTGGCGGGTTGGCTGAAGTGCTCGGGCGCGATTCTGGCGATCTGGGACGAGGATCTCGACTACAACACGATTTGCCATTTCCCAACGCGCCGCGAGGACGGCGAAGAATCGCCCATACGTTTTGAAGACAGTCACGAATGGGCCTGTTTTCGTGGAACCCGCCTCGACTTTTCCTCGAATGATTTGTCGGAGGTCGATCGTGCCGGCAACCGTGTCTCGCGTGACTTCGATCTGCACCCCTACATCATTCAAAAGTTTGAGATGTATAACTGCATCAGTCACGGCCTGCGTGACGGGGACCGCACGATGGGGCGCCTCGTTCTTTACAACAGCGTGTCAGAGGTGCGGCGTACCCACTGGAAGGAACTGCAGACGGTGGGCCATTTTTTTCGGGGCCTGCTACGCCACCTGCTGCGACTGAAAAGGACCGAACTGGAGGCGTACCAGTTTGAGGGTGAGCGGATTGCCCACGACCTCCACGACGGTCCGCTGCAGAGCATGATCAGCTTCGAGATGCGTCTCGAAATTATCCGGCGTCTCATTCACCGCAACCCGGATGCCGCGACCGAGGAGTTGGGTTCGCTGCAGCAGTTTTCGCGCAAGTTGGTTTCAGAGATGAGAACGTTCGTCCGGCGCATGCGGCCGATCGAGGCGGATAGCTCTTCACTGATGGCTTCGACACGCCGCGTCGTCGACGCTTTTCAGAAAGAGAGCGGGATCGCGATCACGTTTGTAAACGGACAGAACGGCGACATACCGCTGAGCCCGAAAGCATCAACAGAGGTCCTGCAGGTGGTCCGCGAATCACTGAACAATATCTACAAGCATGCCGAGGCAACACATGTACTGTTCTCGGTCGAGCAAAAGAACGCGCGTCTGTTCTTTTCGATCCACGATAACGGGCGCGGCTTTCGCTTCGGTGGGCGCTTCAGCTTGGAAGAGCTGGAGTTGATGCGGCTCGGTCCCCAAAGCATCAAACAGCGCGTTCGCGCCATGGGCGGCGACCTGAGCTTGGAGTCGCAGCCAGGGCAGGGTTCAAACATCCGGCTTTCGATACCGACGGACTGAGCCCTGGCACACAGTTCGGGGCGTCGTAGGCGCCGGCGTAGGTCGCTATGATAGGGCTGTGTCCGCGCTAGGAAAGAAAGATTCGATGCAAGGATTTTCTCGCCGCCGCGCACTGGAGTTGACATCGCTCGGGTTGGGCCGGGTCGTACTGGCCCATCTATTCGAGGGGAGTAATAACGCCGCGGCAGGTGCGACGCCGATCTACAACGACCTAAGGGCCAGGAAAGGCCACTTCCCCGGGCAGGCCAAGGCAGTCATCCAGCTTATTCAGAACGGCGGGCCGAGCCAGATGGATCTATTCGATCCCAAGCCGATGCTCACCAAATTGGCCGGCCAGCCCCATCCCGACGGCGTCGAGATTCACCAGCCCGGCAACAAGAATACGCTGCTACCGTCGCCATTCACATTCCGCAAGTATGGCCAGTGCGGCATGGACGTCTCCGAAGTACTTCCCCATCAGGCCGAGATCGTCGACAAGCTCTGCTTCGTCCGCTCGATGCACACCGAGCACAACAATCACCTCGAAGGCCTGAACGTCCTATTGACGTGCAAGATCTTTCCGGGACGTCCCGTGATGGGCTCATGGATCAGCTATGCCCTTGGGACGGAGAACCAGAACCTGCCGGCCTACGTAGTGCTGCGCGATCCGAAGGGCTACACAATTGGCGCCAAGCAGCTCTGGGCTAACGGATACCTGCCGGCGCTCTACCAAGGCGTCGAGTTCAACATGAGCGGGTCGCCGGTGCACCACTTGGAGCCCTCCGAACCGCTGCCCCCCGGCGTGCAACGGGACAACCTCGACTACCTCGCGCGCCTGAACCGCATCCACAGCGAAGCGCGGCCCGGCGAATCGGAGCTCGATTCGCGCATCGAGAATTTCGAGTTGGCCGCGCGCATGCAAGTCGAAGCGATGGACGTGCTGGACATGAAGAGCGAGCCGGAGTCGATGCGGAAGCTCTACGGCCTGGACGACCCGATTCGCGGTAGCTACGGCAAGCGTTGTTTGATGGCGCGGCGGCTGGTCGAGTCCGGCGTACGGTTTGTTCAGGTGACAACCAGCCCGGGTCAACCCTGGGACCACCACAGCAAGATCAAACAGGGCCTGCCAAAGATTTCCGCCGAAACGGATCAAGGCGCAGCGGCGCTGGTGAAAGATCTCGAACAGCGAGGGCTGCTCGACAGCACAATCGTGATGTGGGCCGGCGAGTTCGGGCGGCTCCCCACGACGCAGGGCGAAGGCGGGCGCGACCATAACCGCAACGCGTTTACGCTCTGGTTCGCCGGCGGCGGTTTCAAGCCGGGCTTCATCTACGGCGAAACGGACGATTTCGGATATAAGTCAGTGATCGATCGGGTGAGTGTGCCGGACATGATCGCCACGGTCTTGCATCAACTCGGCCTCGATCACAGCAAGACACAGTACCCGCATGGCGGACGAATGGAAACCCCGGCGGACGTGACCGTCACAGGCGCACGCGTCGTGGGTGACCTCGTATCGAACGAGGTGTACGCGGCTTGAGGGTGGGTATGACAGCCTTGGGCAAAACGCGGACCGCAGGCTTGTTGGCCCTGTTCCTGTTGTCAACGGTGAGCGCCACGGCCGCGCCCACATTCGAGAAAGACGTCCTACCCATCTTTTCTACGTACTGCTTCACGTGCCATGGAAAGAGCTCGCCGGAACTGGGGCTCGATCTACGCACCGCCACGTCCGTACTACGGGGTGGGTTTAACGGTCCGGTGATCCAGAAAGGATCACCGGAAGAGAGCCGGCTATTCCAAAAGGTGTCAAAGCACTTGATGCCGCCCCCGGCGTTCAATAGCACCGTGCCCGACGACGATGTCGAAACGATTCGGAATTGGATCGAGACCGGCGCCGAGCACGAGGCGCGCTCCGAGATCCCCGAAGCCGCCCAGAAGCAGATCAGCCGTTTCGAGAAGGAAATCCAGCCGATCTTCGACGAGCGCTGCGTAGCGTGCCATGGCGGAGACACGCCTCAATCGGGTCTGGACCTGCGCTCACTTGCCAGCCTCCTGATGGGCGGCAAGCACGGTCCGGTTATCTCCGAGGGATTCTCTGAGAAGAGCGTACTGGTCCGTCAGCTCCGTAGCGGCGTGATGCCACCTTCGGCGGTAGGCAAGCCGTTGGGCGACGAGCAGATTCAGTTGATCCGAGAATGGATCGACGGCGGCAACTTCGCCGACTACGTCGAGGTGGGAGTCTCTCTGGATCGCGCCTTTACCGAGACGGAGGCGCCCGAGATTACCGAGCAAGACCGCAATAGTTGGGAATTCCGCAAGCCTGTCGCGTTAGACCCGCCGTCCGTCAAGAACGCATCTCGCGTTGAGGCGCCGATCGATTCATTCGTATTGGCCAAGCTGGAAGAGCACTACCTCGAATTGGCGGCTCCTACATCGAAACAGACACTGCTGCGGCGCGCGTACTTTGACCTATGGGGACTACCCCCGACTCCAGAGCAAGCGGCGGAGTTCCTCGACGACGCCCGTCCCGACGCCTACGCGCGCCTGATCGACCGGCTGCTCGATTCACCAAAGTACGGCGAGCGCTGGGGCCGACATTGGCTGGACGCCATGGGCTATATCGACACCTGGGGCAAGGACTTCCAGGCGAAGAACGTCAACATCAACGAGGGTATGTGGCGCTATCGCGACTATGTAATCGAGGCGTTCAACAAGGACAAACCGTGGGACCGGTTCCTTACCGAACAGATAGCGGGCGACGAGCTCGTCGATTGGCGCGACGCCGAGATCCGCACGCCCGAAATGATCGAATCCCTCGTTGCCACGGGGTACTTGCGGACAATTCTCGACGTCACGAACGAGGATATCTCGGACCGCCCGTCGGATCGCTACGACGCAATTTTCGCGCTGATGGACAAAGTGTCATCGAGCGCGCTGGGCCTGACCGTATCGTGCGCGCGTTGCCATACCCACAAATTCGACCCGATCCCTCAACGAGACTACTACCGCTTCCTCTCGTTATTCACGGCGGCGTACAACCCGTCAGCATGGATACAGCCTAAGAAACGGCTGCTCTACACAGTCTCAGAAACGGAGCAGCAGGAGATCGAAGAACACAACAAATCGGTGGACGAAGCCGTCGAGAAGCTCGCCGAGGAAATCGAGAGTCTTCGCGCTCCGTATCGGGAACGTCTGCTTTCCCAAACACTAGAGCAGGTGCCCGAAGCCGTCCGCGCCGACACCCAACTGGCCGTCGAGACGGAGGCCAAAGAGCGCGACGACATCCAGAAGTACCTCATCAAGAAATTCGGGAAGCTGGTCGAGGTCAAGGACGAGGAAGTCGACGTTACGATCGCAGGCGATCACAAAGAGGCTATGGAGCGCCTGCAAGCGCGGGTGAAAACCTGGGAAGGCTACCGCCGTAAACTGGACCAGATCCAGGGTTTGTGGGACGGGGACGAGGGAATGCCGACGATCCGCCTTCTACAGCGGGGCAGTGTGGAGTCGCCCGGCCCGAGGGTAACGCCGGGATTCATCTCAGCGCTTTGCGGTACAGGTGACGACTGCTCGGCGACGCCTTCTGAGAACCGAGTCGGTGCGACAACCGGCTACCGGCTCGCGCTGGCAGAATGGCTCACGAGTCCCGACCATCCTCTGGGCGCGCGGGTCGTTGTGAACCGCATCTGGCAGCACCACTTCGGTACGGGTATCGTCGCGACACCGGGCAACTTCGGAGCGACCGGGTCACCGCCATCACACCCGGAACTACTCGACTGGCTAGCTGTCGATTTCGTGAAGCATGGCTGGAAGGCGAAGCGGCTTCACAAGCAGATCATGACGTCGGCCGTGTATCGGCAATCCTCCAGACAGACGGATAACCCTAAACACGAACAGGCTGCCACCCAGGATCCCCAGAACACGCTGCTCTGGCGCATGCCCCTACGGCGTCTGGAGGCCGAAGCGCTGCGAGACTCGGTGCTGGCAGTGGCCGGCCGCCTGGATGAGACGATCGGCGGACCACCCGTTGGCTTGACGGCACGCCCGGACGGACTGCAAGTGGCCACGGATCCTTCAACAGGTGAGGAATCGACGCGCCGCAGCGTGTATTTGTTGGCGCGACGTACCTGGCCGCTGACGTTTCTCCAAACGTTCGATTTCCCAATTATCGACACGGCTTGCAGCCGGCGTGTGCCTTCCGCTACCCCGTTGCAATCGCTTACCTTCATGAATAGCGAATTCGTGAGTCACAATGCGCGCGAGACCGCGCGGCGTGTCATCGGTGCAATCAACGGGAGCGAGCCGAGTGATATTGTCGACCGAACCTACGCCCTGCTATTCTCACGCAAACCTTCGCCCCGAGAGGCCGAATTGGCTGTCGAGCACCTGGAGTCGCAACGGAAACTGTACACCCGTGCCAACTCGGTCGACGACGAAGCATTTGATGAATCCGTCGCGAATCTAGTCCACATGCTCTTGAGCTCGAACGAATTCTTGTACGTGGATTAGAGGGCGTCGTCGAACTGATCTGATTCCTCTCACCCGAGAGCCGATAACTTAAGGAACGTTATACGGCTTTGCGACGTACCTATCAGGCAGGTCCTGACCTCTCACGCGGTACCTCTCGCGCCTTTCTGCGTCCTACAGTGATACGAATCGCCCGATTCAATGGTTCTATTAGGAATAGGAGTTAGTCGAATGCCAATATCTTTCCTCCGTCTTGCTATGGTCGCCGTTTGCCTGGGCGCAGCAGTTCTTCCGGCGAACGCGCAGGGACCGATTGATTACTCTCGGGGCGCCGGAACATTCCCGAACTTCAGCATTTATCAAGCGCCCGAAGTCCCGGAAGCGGACCTCAACGACTCAGCGACGATCGACAAGATGATGCGCGAAGGTAAGCTCTACCTGTCGCTCCAGGATCTGATCCTGCTGGCGCTTGAGAATAATCTCGACATCGAGGTCGGCCGCTACGGCCGTCTCGAAGCGGATGCCGACCTGTTGCGCGCGAAGGCCGGGGCGCAGCTTAGCGGCGTGCAAACGCAGATCAGCACGCTATCAACGGGACAGTCAGCCCAGGGTTCCGGACAGCAGATCCAGGGGCAACGCGGTCAGGCAACCGGTGTTACAACAAACGCTTCCGCACAGGCGTCGGGTGCCGGAGGCACCGGAAACGCTGCATCGTTCTTCGGTACGGCGACCACCAGCCTCGACCCGACACTCAGCTCATCCCTAAACTTCTCGAGGAGCAGCCAGCCGCAGATCAGTGACTTCGTCACGGGAACAAACACTCTTATTCAGGACACCAGCTCCTACAACCTCAACTACTCGCAGGGTTTCACGACCGGCACGACTCTCAGCGCCGGGTTCTCGACCGTGATCGCCGAGAATAACAATCTTCGCAACCTCTTCAACCCTACATTGGGAAGCGACTTGTCTCTGTCAGTACGGCAGCGCTTACTGCAAGGGTTTGGGCGTGCCGTCAACAACCGCAATATCCGTATCGCGAAGAACAATCAGGAAATCCAGGATCTTCGATTTGAGCTTCAAGTCGTCTCAACCGTCACACAGCTTCAGAATCTTTACTGGGACCTGGTGGCGTTCATCGCCGAGGCGGAAGGACGACAAGCGGATCTTGATCTTTCCGAGACTCTGGTCAAGAACACGAAACGCCAAGTCGAACTGGGCTTGCAGCCGGGCTTTGAGATTACCCGGGTGGAAGCGGAGACCACGGTCTACCGCCAGCAACTGCTCGACGCCGAAAATACCATCCGCCAACAGGAGAATGTCATTAAGAACGCAATCTCGAAGTTCGGACCGACGAGCACGGCCCTGCTGGGCGTTGAGATCATTCCGGTCGACAAGATCGAGGTTCCTGAGAACGAGCCCATTGAGCCGTTGCAGGATCTGGTTCAGAAAGCACTCGGGGCACGCCCCGCCCTCGTGACAACGCGTATGGAGCGGGAAAACTCCGACATCAGCCTCAAGGGCATCAAGAACGCGATGCTTCCCTCGGTCGACCTGACAGCGTTTGCACGGAACAACGCGCTCGCAGGCACGGTGAACGAAGATGTGGCGGCGATACCGGGCGTCGGCGCCCCAAACCCGTTCTTCGTCGGCGGCTTCGGCACCGCGATCGGCCAGATCGCGCGGCGCAACTTCCCCGATTACGGAGTGTTCGTCAGCTTGAACGTCCCCTTGAAAAACCGCCAGGCCCAGGCCGACATGACCCGCGAGCTTCTGCGGCGGCGAATGGCCGATATCCAACTCCGGCAGCAGGAGAACAGTATCAAGCTTGAAGTCGCCCAGGCTGTCCAGAACTTGGAACGAGCACGCAAGAACTACAAGATCGCCGGCGAGGCGCGCCAACTGCGCGAAGACATGCTTGAAGCCGAAAAGAAGCGGTTCACCTTGGGGTCCTCATCGATCTTCCAGATCGTACAGGTACAGCGCGACCTTGCAAACGCCCGGACGGGCGAAATCAATGCCATCCGAGCCTATATGTCCGCCCGGAACGAACTCGAACGGGTGACCGGGCAGGTCCTTACGCGCCAGAATATTTCCATTGACGCGGCGTACCAGGGCAATCTTCGCTAGCTGCTCTACAACGAGGACCGTGCTCTTGTGTTGGCTTAGACCGGTCGGTAGCGTCAGCCTCCCGGCATCGCAAGCCGCCCCAGAAGCCAACGAACCCTGCGACCCATCTCCCACAGAGCCCCGACCGCGAGGGAGGCGGTTACTGGCCCACCCACAATCGTGGCGTCTCATCCAGCGCACGGTCTTGGGTTGATTCGTCAGATTTCGTCTGTTGTCGTATCGAGCAACTGCATTGAGAATGGACTGTCTCTTTTGCCTTCTGATGAGCCCAGGTGAAGCCTGCCGCGACGTGGCTGATCCGAGCGACAATGGAACTTTCTGAACTGGAGCCCATCAATGACCCGTCTTCTTGCTCTTGCCGCCTTTGCGTGCCTGATCCTCGCCTGCGGTACGCCTCCTCCCCCCGCCGCGCCGACCCCTCTCGATATCAGCGACTACCGCCTTATCGATCTGTCGCACACCTTTGACGAGAACACTCTCTACTGGCCGACCGACGAGCACTTCAAGCACAACGAGGTGCGCTGGGGACGAACCGAAGGCGGATGGTGGTACAGCTCATTCACCTACAGCGGAAGCGAGCATGGCGGAACTCATCTCGATGCGCCGATTCACTTCGGCGAAGGGAAACGCACCGTCGACGAAATCCCGATCGATCAACTTATCGGACCAGCGGTAGTCATCGACATCACGGCTTCCTGCGGTGCCGACGCGGACTACCGGCTGAGCGTCGAGGACATCGAAACCCACGAACAGGCGCATGGCGCAATCGAGCCTGACGCAATCGTGATGGTCCGGACCGGCTGGAGTAGCCACTGGCCCGACGCCAAGCAATACTTGGGCAGTGACGTCGCCAAAGACACGCAGAACCTGCACTTCCCCGGTGTATCGCCCGAAGCCGCCGAGGCTCTCGTGGCGCGCAAAGTGGCGGTCGTAGGGATCGACACAGCCAGCATCGATCACGGCCCGACGCGCGACTTCCGGGCCCACCAAGTTTTCGCCGCGGCACAGATTGCCTGCCTGGAGAACGTGGCGAAGCTGGATGAGCTGCCGGCAACGGGCGCAATCGTGTTCGCCCTGCCAATGAAGATCGGCGGGGGATCGGGCGGCCCTTGCCGCATCGTGGCGCTGCTCCCGCCGGGCTCTTGATTCGGACCTACAGCATCTCTCCGAAGGCCTCGGTGTCAAACCCCAGGACGATCGTGTTGCCCTTCTTCACAACCGGGCGCTTGATGAGGTTCGGGTTCTCGCTCATTAGCTTGATGGCTTTGTCGCGCGGCGGCGGGCCGTCCTTCATCTTCATTTCGCGATAGAGCACATTGCGCGAGTTAAGAAACTTGCGGTAGTCGCGCTTGCCGATAAGCTTCTCCAACTCCTCGACGGACAAGCCCTGGTTCAAGTCAATCGATTCAAGCTCCGCACCCTTCTCGATAAGGAAAGCCTTCGCCTTGCGGCAGGTCGTACAGCTTCGTTTTTCGTAGAACTTCAACTTCATTTGCTGCCTCCGTCAGGTCAGTCTAGCCCAACCTGGCGACACAGTGTCGCTACACTGTTCGCATGCCGATTCGATGGACGTTTCTCCTCGCCGCGCTCCTCGCATTCACAATACCGATGACGGCAGAGCCCCCACCCGCCGACGACCCATTGCTGCCGATTCTAGAGCCCGTCCTGCAACCGACCGTGACGACGCTCGTCGAGCAATACCGCGCGAACCGTCCGTACCAACTCGACGACTTTCCGTTGGCCCCCGACCGCTTCGCCAATTTCCGCGAGGACGTCATCAGTCGTCTCACAAAGTCTCTCGATCTCGCGTATTGGACAGTGCGCGCTCCCCAAGGCAAAGCCAACACAAAGCCGCACCTCTTCCACGACCGACTACTTAAGAAGATCCGACATCACGGCATCGAGATGGAGGTCCATCTCATCGAGCTACCCGAAACCGGGGACAAGATTCCAGTCGTCATCTGCCTGCCGAATACAACCGAGCCGCGCCCGGCCATCGCCGTATTCTCGGGCCACAGCAAGAACGGTCTCCACGACCTGATCGTCAACCTCGACAGCTACCAGAGTGGCGTAGCTGTACGGCTGGCACAGGCCGGTTTCGTCTCAATCGCCGTCGAGAAGCTCGATACCGGCTATCTCTCGCGGACCGCGCCAAGCGGCATTGACGAACAGCCCATCGCCTCATGGCGACTCGGCATGGACAAGGTCACCCGCTCGGTGCAACTGATGGCCTCGATCGCGGCGCTCGAAATGCTAGCGTCGCATCCGCGTGTCGATGAAACACGCATCGGTACAACTGGCGTTTCGCTCGGCGGATGGCTGTCGGTCCAAGCCGCGCTACTCTCCGACCGCGTCACCGCTGTCGCCGACTTCGGCCGCAAGACGGTGTTCATTCCCGAGGATGCATCACCCACCGACCTCGCGGATGTGCGCGACAAGTGTCACATCATGCCCGGCATGTTCGAGATCGGCGACCGCAACATGATTCTGCTTGCCTACGCGCCGAGGCCGATGATCGCGGGTCATGGACGCCGCGACACGGGCTCGCACGAGCAAGCGCCACGCTACTTCCGCGACCTGTTCGCCGCGCAGTACGAGGCGCTCGGAGCATCAGATCAATTCGAGTACGCAATTCACGAAGGCGGCGACACCATGCCCGCCGATGTGGTGATCGACTACTTCCGACGGGAGTTTGGTACTGCTACGCAATGACGTCTTCGATGACGTGGCCGTGTACGTCGGTCAACCGCCGGTCGATGCCGTTGTTGCGGAAGGTAAGGCGCTTGTGATCGATGCCGAGAAGGTGCAGCACGGTGGCGTGCAGGTCGTAGCAGTAGATGGGCTTGTCGGCAGCTTTGTACGACCACTCGTCGCTTGCGCCGTAAGTCATGCCGCCGCGAACACCGCCGCCGGCCAGCCATGACGTGAATGTGAATGGATTGTGGTCGCGTCCCTTGGCGCCCTGGCTGCACGGCATGCGCCCGAACTCGGTTGTCCAGTAGACGATAGTGTCCTCAAGCAGGCCTCGCGCTTTGAGGTCTTTGATGAGCGCGGCGGCGGGTTTGTCAATCTCGGTGCCGAGCTCGCCGTGGTCCTTGACGATGTCTTCGTGGCTGTCCCAGTTGCGGCGCGGGAAACCATTGTCGGCGCCGCTCCATACCTGCACGAACCGGACGCCGCGTTCGAGCAGTCGTCTCGCTGTGAGGCAGCGCCGCCCGAAGTCGGCAGTGACTCGTTCGTCGAGTCCATAGAGCTTACGTGTCGCCGGGGATTCGTCGGAGACGTCCATCACCTCGGGCGCGCTGACTTGTAGCCGAGCGGCCATCTCGTAAGAACGGATGCGGGCTTCGAGCCGCGAGTCAGCACCCCGCTCAGCCATATGGCCGCGATTGAGCTTCTCAAGAACGGCAAGACCGTCTGCTTCGCTCTCGGGAGTGATGTATTTCGCCGATTCGGGTGGGAACAAGTCGTGAATCGGGTTCGGACGCCCAATGCGAATCATGGTTCCTTGATGGGCCGCGGGCAGGAAGGCCGCCGAATGATTCGCCGGTCCGTTCGGGGCGAATCCGCGCGGGTCGGGCAGTACGACGAAGGTCGGCAGATTGTCGTTCATCCCCCCAAGCCCGTACGAGACCCACGCGCCCATGCTGGGATAGCCCGGCAGAATAAAGCCGGTGTTCTGCATGAACGTCGCCGGGCCATGCACGTTCGACTTCGAGATCATCGACGGGAAGAACGCCATGTCGTCGACACAGCCGCCGAGGTGCGGGACGAGGCTGCTCATCCACTTCCCCGACTGGCCGTACTGCTTCCAGTCCCACGGGCTCTTCATCACCGGGCCGGGGTCGCTCTGGAACAGTTCGACCTTGCCCCCGGGATCGAATTTCTCGCCGGCCCGCTCGATGAGCAGCGGCTTGTAGTCAAACGTGTCGACTTGGCTCGCCGCGCCCGACATAAACAGCTGCACGACGCGTTTCGCCTTCGCACGGTGATGTACGCCACCGTTGAGGTCGGGGTTGGGTGACTCGGCGCCCATCAGCAGGTTCTGTCGCCCGAGCAGTTGGGCCAGCGCGATGCCGCAAAGTCCGCCGCCCCAATTCCAGAGGAATCGACGGCGGCTCGGGTGATGGTCAAAGCGGTCCGGTACAGGCATCTCAATCCACGAACATAAACTCGTTGCTATTCAAGATGAGTCGGCACACATTCTCCAGCCCGTGCTCTTCGCCGTACTCGATCAAAGTGCCTAACTCCTCAGCAGATGGTTTGCGGCCCAGGGCAAGAAGGTAGGCCTGCTCGATCTGCTCCGCCGGTTCTTGGTGCGCCGCGCGCAAACGTTCAGCCAAGTGCTCGGCTTGCCGCACCAGAAACGGATCATTCAACATCGCGAGCGCCTGAATCGCCGTCAGGGTGCTGCTGCGCTTGGGTGTCAGCAGCGATGCGTCGGGACAGTCCAGACTTTCCATCAAAGGGTCCGGAACGCTGCGCACGACGAAACGGTAAACGGCGCGCCGGTAGCTACTAGGGTCGTCCACCTCGAACCGTGCATAGTCGTAGACAGGCGAGTGGTCATCCTTAAAAAAGAAGTGTTCAGCGGACGGTCCCCCCATCGTGAAATCAAGTTTGCCGCTGACAAGGAGTGCGGAATCGCGCACGGATTCAGCGTCGAGGCGGCGTCGATTCATCCGCCACAAATATTGGTTCTGTGCGTCGATCTTGTCACGCGCGGGGTCACCGGCGGACGATTGCTGGTAAACGGCACTCATCAGAATCAGCTTGTGCAGTTTCTTGAGCGAGCCACCGCCATCGCGAAACTCGGCGGCGAGCCAGTCGAGCAACTCGGGGTACGTGGGCCGCGAGCCCATCTTGCCGAAGTCGTTCGGCGTATCGACGATACCCGCGCCAAAGTGGTAATGCCAAACGCGGTTCACGATCGAGCGCCAAGTGAATGGGTTCTCGGGATGAGTGATCCAGCGAGCGAGCGCCAGCCGCCGCGTACCTTCGTTGTCGGGCTCATCGAGCGGGAAGCGCGTGTCGAGCCAGTCGATCGCCGAGACTGCGCCTGGGCGCGCGGGGTCGCCCAGGGACTCGACGTCGCCTCGATTGAGTACGTGAACCGGACGCGGCTCGAATGCAGGGCCGAAGCTCCCCATCGGCTTGAAGTAACTAGACGCCGCATAGACCGTTTCAGGTTCAGGCAACGCGGCAATCCGTACGTCGACCTGCTCTAGCTCGGACTCAAGAGCTTCGAGGCGTACCCGTACGGCTGGATCGAGCAATCGCCGCTTCAATCCTTTGCGCTCCGCTTCGAGGGTCTTGATCTGCTTGGCCAACTCGGCGCGCCGGGCGATTTTCTCATCCGTATCGACCTCACCCACTTTGGCGACGAGGTCCGTGCGCTCATCGCCTAGCGGCTTGATCTCTTCGGCGATCTGCGCAATTCGCGGACTGGCCTTCTCGGCCGTCTCGGCAAGCAGTGGCTTCAACTCCATCTCGACGCCGCGGCGTTCGGCCAGCAATGCGCGACGCATGCGAAAAATTTGAGGGTCACGGTCGAACGGACGATCAGCCCGGTCAACACCCGCAAACACGGACTGCAAACTGTAGTAATCGTCTTGCCGGATGGCGTCGAACTTGTGATCGTGGCAGCGCGCGCAGTGAACCGTGAGGCTCGCGAACGTTGACACAGTCGCCATCACCATGTCGTCGCGGTCAAGGTTGCGAGTGACACGCTTGTCGTGCGTCCCCTCGCGTAGCTCGGCATGCCCGACGTAGTCCCACGGACCCGCCGCGATGAACCCCGTAGCGATGACACCCTCGGCTGAGTCGGGATCGAGCACATCGCCCGCAAGTTGTTCTTCAACGAACTGCGCGTAAGGCTTGTCTTCGTTGAACGCCTGGATGACATAGTCGCGGTAGTGCCACGCATTGCGACGCGCTTTGTCTTTGTCGAAGCCGTGCGACTCGCCGTAGTGCACAACATCGAGCCAATGACGACCCCAGCGTTCGCCATAGCGGGGCGAAGCGAGTAGCCGATCGACCAAGCTCTCATAGGCGTCGGTCGAGGCATCGGTGATGAACCGGTCGATCTGCTCAGGCGTCGGAGGCAGACCGTGTAGGTCGTAGGTGAGGCGGCGAATGAGAGAGCGACGGTCGGCTTGCTCGGAAGGCCGTAGGCCTTTCTCCTGGAGTTTGGCGAGGACGAACCGATCGATCGGCGTGCGTGCCCAATCGGACGGGACGTCGGGAGCCGCCGGGCGGCCCAAGCGGCGGAACGACCACCATGTCGCGTCGGCATCGGCGGGTGTGTCGTCGACCGCTCCCTCGGCGACCCACGTACGGATCAACTCAATTTGCGCAGGCTCCAGAGGGGCCCCCGCCATCGGCATCTTCGGCCGCACACCACTGATCTGTTTGACGAGGATACTCGCGTCTGGCTTGCCGGGAACAACGCTGGGACCACTCTTCCCGCCCTCAACCAACCCCGCGTAGCTAGCTAGCGACAAGCCGCCCTGACCGCCCTCGGCCGCATGGCAAACCTGGCAACGCTGTTCCAGAATCGGACGGACCTGATCGTGGAAACTGACTTGCGATTCGCCTTGCAGGACGCCGCACGCGAGCACGGCGGCAACACAGAAACTCCCGCGAACGAAGCGGAACAAGGCCATCAACGCTAACTATAACCCGTGAACTAGCTACTCCACGGCTGACGTTCGCGGCGGGTCACACTGGCGGTGATGCTGCCAACACCGTCAACGAAACCTTCGACGCGGTCGCCGGGGCGGATACGCGCGCCTTTCGGACAGCCTGTGGACAAGATCGCGCCGGGCTCGAACGTCATCACAGCCGTATGCAAGGCGACGAGCGAATCGGGGCGGTGGCGCATGTTGCGGACGTAGTCACGAGAAAACTCCTGTCCGTTGTGGTTCGTGACCACTTCAAGTGCAGAGACGTCTTGCACTTCGTCCTTGGTGACGATGACCGGGCCGAAGCTAAAGAACGTGTCGAAACTCTTCGAGCGTTGCAGGTAGCGGGTATTGCGACGCAGTACGTCGAGCGCCGTCATATCGAGGGTCACGGTATAGCCAAGCAGGGCGTCCTCGAACGCCTCGATCGGCACGTCGCGGCAGCGTTTTCCGAACACGAGCCCGAGTTCGCCTTCGGCATCGATGTCATCGGCGATGTCAGCGGGCGGCATCTCGATCACGCCGCCAGGTTCGAACAGCGACGAGGTCGGCTTCATGAAGCTACCGGGTTCTTCGGGCTGCGTTTCGTCCAAATCCTCGGCGTGCGACTTGTAGTTCAAGCCGATGCACCAGATCTTCGGCGGCACGGGATACGGCAGCCGCAACCGGACTTCACTCAACGGCAAGTCCGCGTCAACACCGGCCGATGCCTCGCGCAGTTCATCGATCGCATCGGCTTCGATGAGTTTAAGAAGCTCGGTAGGCAGTCGCGTCCCGGCGCGGCTGTTGACTTCGGCCACAGCCAGCAGCTTGTCTCCTCGCAGCAGCCCGGCTTGTAGTTTCGTTTCGTATTCGAATGTGCAGAGTTTCATCGGATCCCTATGCGCTGGCCGCCTCGGCGGCTCGGAAGTCCTCTAGCTTGAGTTGCAGGCCGCCGCGATAGTCGTCGCGTTCGATAGCGAACGCCACGTCGACGAGTGACCCGGCGCGCAATCCGTTGGCCTGCTCGGCCATGCGCCAGCCGATCGCTGACAGCGCGGCGTCCTGAGCACCCAGGCGCATCTTGACGTGCTTCACTTTCAGGATTTCCGGCGGACCGAGCAGCGTCACGTGGCCCGCGGAAAACTTCGGCGTCGGGTTGCCCAACCCGTAAGGGGCAAGGCGGCCCAACTCAGCGAGGGTTTGCTCTGTCACGTCGGCGAACGAAATATCTTTGTCCAGCGACAGAACCGGCACGAAATCCTCCGGCTGAAGAACGCCGCGGGCATGCTCATTGAGACGCCGTCGCAATTCCGGGATACGCTCGATGGGTAGAGTGCACCCAGCGGCCTGTTTGTGTCCGCCGAACCGCGTGAAGAGGTCCGCGGCTGATTCCAAGCCTTCAAGCAAGTGGTAGCCATGAATACTGCGGCCGGAACCTGTCGCGAGACCGGTCGCCGGATCGCAACTCAGCACCAGTGTCGGCCGGTGGTAGCGCTCGATGACGCGGCTCGCCACGATGCCGATGACGCCCGCGTGCCAGTCGTCACCCTCAGCGACAATGAACGGCATCTCATCGGTGCGGGGCAGGTCTTCGAGCTTTTCGAGGATATGTTTGACGATCGATTCCTCAGTGTTCTGCCGATGGCTGTTCAACTGATCGAGGTGCCCGGCGATGCGTGTCACCTCGGCCTCGCTGCTCGCTTCAAACAGTTCGATCACCGCCCGCGCGTCGTCGAGCCGGCCGGCAGCGTTGATCCGAGGGCCGAGACGAAACCCGACATCACCCGCGCTAAGCTTCTTCTTCGTCGATAGACCCGCGACTCCGATCAGCGCCCGCAAACCCATATTCTTCGGATCCCGAAGGCCCTCCAACCCGAGCTTCGTAAACACACGGTTCTCGCCGATCAGCGGAACCATGTCGGCCACCGTCGCGATGGCGACCATCTTTAGCAGCGATTCGAGTACGCGATCGAGCTTCGCAGCAGGCCATCCCATCTCTCCCAGCAATGCCTGCGCCAACTTGAAAACAACGCCCGCACCGCAGAGATTCTTGTCCGGGTAGTCGCAGTCCGGCTGGTTCGGATTCAAAATCACGAGCGCCGGCGGCAAGGTTTCTTTGGGCAGGTGATGGTCGGTGATGATGACATCGACGCCGAGTTCGTTGGCTCGCTGGACAACTTCGGTTTCGCGGATACCGTTGTCCGTTGTGATAATCAGCCGAACTCCATTGCCCGCGGCACGCTCGACTACTTCGGTCCGCATGCCGTAGCCTTCACGAATTCGATGCGGCACGTGAAAGTCCGCCGCGCCCCCCGCCAACCCGATCACGCTCCGCAGCACGACGACCGAGGTTGTGCCGTCCACATCGTAGTCGCCGTAAACGAGCATCTTCTCTTGCTGGGCGATGGCTTGGCGAATGCGGTCAACAGCCTTGCGCATCCCGGTCATGCGAAAGGGATCGTGGAGCTGCGACAGTTCAGGTTCGAGGAATTGCACCGCCTCGGCTGGGTCGGTGATGCCACGCTGCGCGAGCAGCACACTCGCGAGCGGAGACACGTCCGCCTCGGTCCGAAGCCGCTCGGCTTGGCCCGAGTCATAGCTCCGATAGACCCAACGTTTCATGTTTCTCGATATCGGCTATTCGGTGCGGATCATCACTTGCCCGTCGTAGTCGAGGTCGCGCGCAGCGGGGGTAATGATGGTCTTGCCGTTGATGTAGATCTTAGTTTGCAAGACTTTCGCGCGCCGAACATCATCCTCGCTCACGAACGGTACAACATCGACATCCGAAGCGACAGGTTTTGACGGCGGGCTGCTGACCGGATTCGCTTTGGGCGTGACCGGCTGTGGGCTCGGTGATGTCGTTTTCCGTCCGTTGAGAAAACGGTCAACGACTTGTGCGGCAGGTCCCGAGTTCTCGGTCAGTCTTGGAGTGCTGGACGCGGATGGTACCCCCACGCCGCGCCGCTGCAGGTACTGATCGACCGCCGCCGCAACCGTGGGCCGTGTCGAAGTGGTCGGCGCGCTTACCACTGGTTTCCCCGCGAAGAAGCTTTTCGCCTCGTCGCTCGTGAATGCCGCCTCGACGTCGCGCACTTTATAGGCAACCCGCTTGATGTTGATCAAGTGCATCGGTCCGACGTTGTCGCCGGTAATGTTGCCTGCAATCGCGCCGCAGCCAAGCGTCATTGCCGGCTGCACATTCGTCGTGATGCCGGTCGAGCCCTGCGGCGACGGCGTATTCACCAGAATACGGAAGGCCGGCATGGCAAGTCCGAACTCGCGGATGCGGTCATCGTTCTTCGAGTAGATGACGCAAGTGTGCCCGCGCCCGCCGAAGTTGACAATGGCCGCGGCGGCTTTCAGTCCCTCGGCGAAGTCTCTTGTGAAGTAAACGCTCAGGACCGGCGATAGCTTCTCGGCGGAAAGCGGATGCTCGCGGCCGATGCCCTTAAGCTCGACGACAAGCGCGCGGATCTCCGCGCCGACGCTGAAGCCTGCCATCTCGGCGATCCGTTGCGGCGACTGCCCCACACACTCGGCGTTGACGCGAAAGTCGGGGGTGATCATCAACGATGCGAGCGCCGTCGTCTGATTCTCATCACAAACGTAAGCGCCATGCTTTTTCAGAGCCGCCCAGACCGCATTGCGGTTCTTTTCCTCGGTGACAACGCACTGCTCGCTGGAACACACCGTCCCATAGTCGAACGACTTGCCGTCAATCACAGAGCCGACCGCTTCATCGACATCCGCCGAGTCATCAAGCAATACGGCCACATTCCCTGGTCCGACGCCTAACGCCGGCTTGCCGCTCGAATAGGCGGCGCGCACGATCCCCGGACCACCGGTCGACAGGATCAGGCTTGTGCGGCGGTGCTTCATTAACTCGTTGGTGCCCTGAATCGTCGCTATGTTCAGGCACTGGACGATACCCTTCGGCGCCCCTGCCGCCTCGGCCGCTTCGCCTAACAGCCGTGCTGCCTCGCAGGTACAGTTGACGGCCCGCGGATGCGGGCTCACAACGATTGCGTTCTTAGTCTTAAGCGCTATCAGGATTTTGTAGAACGCCGTCGACGTCGGATTCGTTGTCGGCAGGATCGCGGCCACGATCCCCGCCGGCTCGGCGATCTCGATGATCCCGTTCTCGCGGTCCTCGCGGATCACCCCGACCGTCTTCATCGGACGGATCGTGCGGTGAAGCACGTCGGAAGTCAGCAGGTTCTTGATGGTCTTGTCGCGAACGTTGCCGTAGCCGGTCTCTTCGACCGCCAGTTTGGCTAGTGACTCCGCGTTGGCACGCGCAACCGCCGCGACTTGATCGACAATGCGGTCGACCTGCTCTTGCGTATGTCCACGAAATTGCTGAAAAGCTTCGTGTGCCGCCGCGACTTTCGTGCGGACTTCTTGAATGGACTGGAGGTCCTTATCCGCCACCATCGCGGACCACTACCCCTTGCGGCCTTTGGCGGCGATATTCTTGGGCACAACCGTGGCGTCGGCTTCTTCGTGCAGATTCGGGATCACGTGAACGCTGACCAACTCACCCACCTTCCGAGCCGCTGCCGCGCCCGCATCCGTCGCCGCCTTCACCGCGCCGACATCTCCGCGGCAAGTGACGGTGACATACCCGGCGCCGATGTACTCCTTACCCTCGAGCACAACCTTCGCCGCCTTGACCATCGCGTCGGCGGCTTCCACCGCTCCCACCAGGCCCTTCGTTTCAATCATTCCTAGAGCTTCCACAAGTTGGCTCCCCGCCTCTCAGCGTAACCGTGAAAGTAGCATAGCAGCGCGACCCCCCACAAGCCGCGAGGGATCGATCCCGCAATCCGTCGATAAGGCAGCGGCGACCGGGGGCGACCTGACCGCTGCACCGCGGTTGTAGGGGCACGGCATGCTGGCATGCCGTGCCCCTACTTTTCATGTGTATCTAGACAACAAGACGTACTTCCGCGCTTTCGTGGAAGCCGATACGGATCGCTTTGGCCCGGAGGGTTGTACCGGGTTTGAGGTCTAGCTCTTTGCCGTAGAGGAGCCAGTGGGCGTTGTCGCCTTGCTCAGTGGTGTAGCCGATGGATGCGCCTTCGGTGGCGCAGGTGATCTTGACGATTGAGTCGCCCTGGGTGATCTCGGGCGTGGCGGTCGTTTCGTACTTGCTACCGGGGCGCATCTTTTCCAATAACTCCGGTTCGGGGATCAGACCGAGGTCGTTCGTCTCCTTGCGCCAACGTTCGTGCTCGGCGCGGAGGCGAAGCAGTATTTCCCGATGATCAGGTGAGTCGGCGAGATTGTTCACCTCGTGGGGGTCAGCCTCGGTGTCGTAGAGTTCCTCGATGGGCTTGGTTTCGCTGAAGAAGATCTTCTGCGGGCCTTCGAGCTTACCCTCGGCATGGAGGCGACGCCATTCCTGCATGGTCGGCATCTCATCCATGTAATTGATGTGCTGGGCATAGGTGACCTCGGGCATGTAGTTGCGGAGGTATTTGTAACGTTTGTCGCGAACGGCGCGGATGAGATCGTAGGCCTCGTCCATGCGATCGCGAGCGGCAAAGACATAGTCACGTGCGGGACCCTTCTGTTCGCCCAGGAAGGGTTGGCCCTGCATATGCGAGGGCACATCGACACCGGCCAGCGAAAGCACGGTCGGGCCGAGGTCGATGAAGCTGACCAGGTCGTCGACGGTTGAGTTGGGTTCGAGTACACCCGGCCATCGCACCGCCAGCGGTACGTGGATACCGGAGTCGTAAATCCAGCGCTTGGCGCGCGGCAGGCCGCGACCATGATCGCCCCAGAAGAGGACGATAGTGTCGTTGGTGAGGCCGTCGTCTTCAAGTTGCTGTAGGATCTCGCCGGCCTGCATGTCCATCGCGGTGATGTTGTCGTGGTAGATTGCCCAGTCGTTGCGGACGGCGGGTGTGTCGGGATAGTAAGGCGGCAACACGGCCTTGGCGGGGTCGTGACGCATCTCGGGCGGAACGCGGTCACCGCCTCGTTGCCGGCGGCTGTCGGCCATGCGGATCGAGCTTTCGTGCGAAACCGTCAGATTGAAAACAGCGAAGAAGGGCTGGTCTTTCTCTCGTCCGCGCCAGTGGGCCTGGTTGCTCGACTCGTCCCAGGCGGTAAAGGGCGGCTCGAACTGATAGTCGGTCTTTGAGTTGTTGGTGCAGTAGTATCCGGCGGCGCGCAGATACTCGGGAAAGCAATGGACCTCGGGCGGCGGCACGGCCCGGGACCGCATGTGCATCGTGCCGATCGTCGTCGTGTACATGCCGGTGATGATCGCCGAGCGGTTCGGCGCGCAGACCCCCGCAATCGCAAAGCAACGCGTGTAGCGAGCCCCTTCAGACGCGAACTTATCGATGTTCGGGCTAGTGGCGTAGGCGTCGCCGTAGCAGCCAAGGTCGGCGCTGATGTCTTCGGCGCTGATCCATAGGATGTTGGGTCTCTTTCCGCCCTGTCCCCAGGCGGGCGGCAACAGGCCGGCGGCGGCAACGGCCCCGGAAGCGCGAAGGAACTGGCGTCGTGACGATTGCTGGTCCGATGAATGGGTCATGAGTTGTGTGGGATGAGTTGGGGAAAAGATAGGTTCGTGTTTTCTTGCACAGGTGTGGCTATCGTCAGGAGCGCCGACCGCGTTAGCATTGTGAAGAATGAGAGCCCCAGACCGCAACCCGTCCGGCATTCGCCCGCATAGAGTGGATTCCGCGGGCAGCTAGGGGCGAGCCGAACGTTTCGTCTCCACCACTTTAGCCCTACGCTGAAAGCCTGTGACAAACACACTCCGGATTTGGATCTTTCTTCTGCTTGCCGCCGCGATCGCGCAGGCCCAGCAACTCAACCCTTCTGGGCGAGCCAAGGCGGGCAGCGACAGAAGCGCCCGCGAGCAATTGATCGAGCGAAAGCTGGGGGACTTCGATATCCGCAAGCATCAGCCGGATTCGTCCGCGAAAGATGCGGCCCAACGACGCACCGCTGAGCGCAAGACGGCCATTGCAAACTACCTGGCCTCGGGAGCGGCGCCTGGGTTAGAAGGCGCGCGAGCCAAAGTCGGCCCGTCGGGCGCACTTGAGCGCATCTTCAACGACCGCACTCCGCTGACGAAACCGGCGCAAGGCGACCGTGAAGCAATCGCGCGTGGCTTTCTGCGAACGCACGCTGAGCTGTTCAGTCTCGACGGGGCGGAGGTCGGGAAGCTGCGGCTGGCGAGTCGGACCGATTCGGGGCCGCTGACGGTGTTGCGGTTTCAACAATCGGTTGACGGAGTCGATGTGCTGCACGGCTTGGTTCGAGTAACCGTCAACGCTGACGGGGCCATCATCGAGGCCGGGGCTGGCGACTTACTGCTCGATGGGGCCGCGCCGGGATCACCAGACCTGACAGCAGAGCAAGCCGTCGGGGCCGCGTTCGAGTTTGCCGGCCACGATGCGCCCGCGCAACTTGTGAAGCTCGCTTCATCGACGAGGAATACAACAGACTTCGCAAACCCGATTGGCCCGAGGCTTAACCCCATTCGCGTCGAGTTGGTGCTGTTTCCACTGGCGGATGCCGCGCATCTGGCGTATCGCATCTATCTCGACTTGGGTGGCACAGAGGTCTATCAGTTCGTCATCGACGCGTCGAACGGACGGCTGCTACTGCGGCAGCATCTCATGGACTCGACGGGGCAGGCGCGCATCTTCCCGAATTCACCGATCGCGGGCGGCCGTGAACTCCGTGATTTGCCGGACGGCTCGATTCCGAATGACGGAACGGTCACCATTGGCAATAACATTGACGCCTACGTCGACGCAAACGGCGACAACTTGCCTGATGCCACCACGGGCCCGAGCCTTGATGACGGCCGCGCATCGAGTGATACCCAGGTCTTTGACTTCCCCTTCGGTGATGGCACGACGGCGGAAGATCCGACGGACTTTCCGGCAGCCGCGATCACGAATGCGTTCTACTTCACGAACTTCGCGCATGACTATTTCTACGACCTGGGCTTCGACGAAGCGGCGGGCAACTATCAGGTCGACAACTTTGGGCTTGGCGGAACGGGCGGGGACCCCATATTCGTCGAGGTCCACGATGCGAATAGCGAGAACAGTGCAGGCTTTACACGCGCACCGGAGGGACTACCAGGACGCCTACAACTCGGGATTTTTACGATCTTGACAGGATCAGAGGATGCCCGTGACGCAGCCTACGAAGCGCAAGTCATCATCCACGAATATACTCACGGCGTTTCAAATCGTCTTGCGGCGGGCCCGAGCAACATCGATTGTCTGCGGGGCACCCAGTCACGCGGCATGGGCGAAGGTTGGTCCGACTATTTTTCGCTCAGCATTACCGATGATCCCGTTCAGGGCGCCTATCTTACCGGCAACGCCGAGCGCGGAATCCGCCGCGCCAGCTACGAGAACTATCCCTTTACCTACGGCGATCTTGGAAACGACAGGTTTGACGTTCCCCACGACGAAGGGGAGATTTGGGCGGCAACGTTGTGGGACTCCCGTTCAGCTCTCGGAGCAGAAGTGATGGACCAGCTCGTTTACGACGGGCTGACGATGACAGGCTGCTCCCCCGACATGGTCGATGGCCGGGACGCGATCTTGGCGGCCGATCAAGCCCTCAACGGCGGGGCCAACCGAGCAGCGCTGTGGGATGTTTTCGCGGAGCGCGGCATGGGGTTCTCGGCCGGCGGACGCGATGGGGGAGGTAGCGACCTAGTGATCTTCAACGCAGCGTTCGACCTGCCGCCGGACCTGCACCAGGGAAACCGCGGACCGATGATTACGAGTACGCCGCCGCCGGGCACAGCCGAACTGGGGCAACCGTACGTTTACGACATCGAATCGGTGGATCCAGAAGGCGACGCTCTCACGTTCGAGCTAGGCGATGCGCCCCAAGGGATGACGATCGACCCGGTGACGGGACGTATTGAGTGGACGGCATCATTCGTCGACCAACGCGTGGTGGTCAATGTGCGGGATGGCAGCGCCAACCTGGCTACGCACGGTTTCGTGATTCCTGTGATCACGGAGCTGCAACCGGACCAACCCGTGGCCATCGCGGCCGGAGTAATGCAGGCCGGCTTGGCGTTCATCGAAGTGCCCGCCAACGTTCCCGTCTTGCAGGTTCGCTTGCGGGGCGAACAGGGTGACGCCGACCTACTGGTTTTCAGTCCGACTGGCTTTCCCTCGATATCGTTGTTGGACGGTTCGGTCGAGACGCTTTCTTTCCGCAACCCCGAGCCGGGTGTGTGGGGAGTGATCGTGAGCGCCTTTGCGAGCTTCCAGGACGTGACACTCGAAGCCGCTCTTCCGGTTCCCACACGCATCGCGCGCAATGGGGAATGGACAGGGCTCGCGGGCGTCGTGAGCAGCGAAACGTTCTTTGAAGTCAACGTCCCGGCCGGGGTTGACACATTCCGGATCATGACCGCGGGTGGAACAGGAGACGTTGATCTATTCGCGGCGCAAGGAGCCGTCGCTGTTTGCCAAAGCGCCAACGGGGGGGCCCCCTGCCTCGTGGACGCCGACTCGATCAACGACGGGAACGGAGAGACGATCGAGATTTTGGAGCCCGCCGCCGGCCCATGGTTCATTGACCTGAATGCGTTTTCTGAATACACAGGCGTCACACTGATGACCGAGGTCACCGGAGACACACTGCTCCCCTCGATTCCTCAGGGCGGCGTGGCCTTGGCGACGCAGACACCGGTCATTCCGGAGATTTCACCGGGGTCGATCGTGACGGCGGCGGGGGGCAATTTCGCTCCGCCAGGAACTTTTGTCATCAGCCCGATACTTGACGGTGACAGCCGCGTCACTACCGAGTTGGCAAAGACATGTTTGGAGATCGGCGGTTTTCTGTCCCCGATGTTCGCGGCCACATCGGGGCAGGCCAATGCACAGGCGCACCACGAGCTTTCGCTCGGAATGCAAGATGTGTTCTTGATTCGTGACTGCGGTACGGTTGATGAGACGCGGAGTCCCGCCGGACAGATCAACGTGACCGAGGTATCGCCCGGGTTCTTCCACTTCGTGAACAACCTCGACGGCGTCAACCCGATCGCGACGTTGCACGGAGGCGGACCCGGCCTCGTGGGTGAGCCTGGGTTATTGCCGGGCGCGGATTTCACCGAGGCCGAGCCGGACGAGGTTGTAAGTTTCTTCACAACGGGTTTCGGACCATACGAGACGCTAATCGAGGCCGGCCAGATTCCAGGAGTTGTGCTTCCTGACACCAATGGAACAACGCGGACGGTACACGACGTCACTTTGGAGATTGATGGTGTTGTCGTTCCGCCCGAGGATTTGTTTTACGTAGGCTCGGCACCCTGTTGCGCGGGGCTCGTGCAAATGGTGGCGAAAATTCATGCCGACGCGAGGGACGGCAGACTCCCCGTAAAGGCCACGGTCAACGGTGTTTCGACGCCGGACGGTTCGTATGTCTCCGTTCGGAAGCGGAAATAGCAGTCCGCGGCCCATAGAGTGCATAAGGTGAATTCAGGGGCCCGGTAAAGGCTTTGCCCATTGCTGAATCCGGCAAGACAGGTAGACTGAAGGAAGGTACCCACGGGGGAATCGTCTATGAAAATGCGACTTCCGCTACTTCTGCTAGCTGTCATCTTCGCGCTGCCTTTCGCTGACTTCGCGGTCGCTCAGAACGAAGACGGCTCAGCAGGCAGTGAACAGCAGACAGACCAGGAATCAACCGAACCGGCCGAATCCGCCGATGCGACGGAAAGCGAAGAAGCGGCCGCCTTCGCCGAGCCTCCACCGCCCGCGACCCCGACCATAACCCGCTCGACAGGGGGGATCATCGTTGTGACCGGTGCCGGGTCAGGTACGCCGACCGCGAACGTCGAGCCGGATAGCGAAGAGCCAAAGACGGACGACGAAGCCACGCCGACCGAGGAACCTGTCGTCACCCAAGAGCAGGCACCGGAACCGGCAACGGAGGCCAAGGGCCCGAAGTCACGCACGGTGTCCAAGTACGGATATGGTCCCAGCGGACAGCAGCGGACCACCGGCATCACCGTGAGCAGTACGAACGATGGCACGAGCCGCAGTTCGACGAGCATACTGACGAACCTGCACGGCCAGGCGATTCCCTATCTCACCGAGTCAGAGAAAGTTTTCAATGAGACTCCGGGTGAGAAGGTCACCGAAAAACGGACTCATCGCTATGACACAGCGGGCAACCCTGTGAGTCAACAAGTGGTGCGCGAAGAGCAACGCCTGCTGCCTGACGGAACACGCCAGAAGACCACGACCGTCTATGAATCCGACATCAACGGTCGCATGATTCCCGTCGACAGAACCATCGAGAACACAAAGAAGGTCGGGAACGTGATGCGGTCGACGACGACGGCAGAGCGGCCGGATGTAAACAAGCGCTTCAAGGTCTATGAGCGCGCGGAGTCCGAGCGCACTCTGCAAGGCGACGCGGTCGCCACTGAGAAGTCGTCACGCAAGGTCGACAACGGACTCGGCACAATGATTGAGGTCGAGCGAACGGAGTCGGCCATGAGCCGATCGGGCGGCACCGCAACGACAGAGACGAAAGTGTGGAAACGTGGCGTGGTCAACTCCGACCGGCTTGAGCTAGCCGGCCGAACCGTGGGCAAGCTCGTCGAGAGACAGGATGGTTCGTCGGAGGAAACAGTCGAGGTATTCGCATCCTCATCGGGGGGCAGCGCGACGAATCTCAATGCCAGCGGCGACCATGATCTCCAGCAACGTATTCAACGAGAGACGCGCAAGGCCACCGACGGCAGCACCGTCGAATCCACAACGACCCAGAGCCGAAGCATCGCTGACCCGAGCCGTTTCGGCGGCAAGGCAACCGAACGCCGGGTGAAACGGCCCACGGCGAGCGGAGAAACCATCGAGACTCATTCCTACGAACAGGGTGTCAACGGGCGGCTTCAACCGACGGGCTCGACGGTCGAGACGATCGAAACGAAGTAAGGCACCGCGCATCTGGACGGGCAAACGCCGTATTGCCGTATACTGGCCGCATCCAGAGGTAAAAAGGTGGCGCGGATTTCAGAACAACCAAATCATCGACCGAGGACTTCCCTTCTCTTGGCGGGCGGCATCACCGGACTGCTGCTCGTCAGCTTTGCGCTGGGATGCGGGGGCGATGAGACTTCCACTTCCGATTCCACCTCCATTACGGTTCCTCCCGGCTTTGAACTCGAAGTCGCCGCCGGACCGCCGTTGGTGGAACGCCCGATCGTGGTCGACATCGACGAGGAGGGCCGGCTCTATGTCGCCGAGTCGTCCGGGTCGAACGATCATGTCAAGAAGCAACTCGTAGAGCGGCCCCACAGCATTCTGCGGCTGGAAGACACCGACGGCGACGGACGCTACGACGAGCGGGTCGTATTCGCCGACAAGATGATGTTTCCGGAGGGCGTGCTGTGGCACGACGGCTCGCTCTATGTCGCCGCGCCGCCCAGTATCTGGAAGCTGACCGACACCGACGATGATGGTGTCGCGGACCGCCGCGAGGAGTGGTTCAACGGCAAGACGCTGACGAATTGCGCTAACGACTTGCATGGACCGTACCTCGGTCCGGACGGATGGATCTATTGGTGTAAGGGCGCGTTCGCCGAGCAGACTTACGAACGCCCCGGCCGATCGCCGTTGGTTACCAAGGCGTCCCATATTTTCCGACGGCGGGCCGAGGGTGGATTGATCGAGCCTGTCCTCACCGGCGGCATGGACAACCCGGTCGAGGTAGCTTTCTCGCCGGAGGGTGAGCGGTTCCTTACCTCGACATTCATCGAGCAGCCCGCTTTGGGACGCCGCGACGGGATCATGCATGCGGTGTACGGCGGCGTCTACGGCAAGGTGCATGGGGTCACGGATTCGCATCTGATGACGGGCGGCTACCAGCCGGTAATGGCGCAATTGGGGCCGGCGGTACCGGTCGGGTTGACCTACTACGAGACAGATGTTTTCGGGCCGGATTATCAGGGGGATCTGTTCGCGACGCTGTTCAACATGAACAAGGTCGGGCGCTTCAAGCTGAAACCAAATGGGGCCACGTTCGAGACGGAGTTGGAAGACTTTCTCGTTTCGACGAGTCACGACTTTCATCCGACGGACGTGATGGAAGATGCCGACGGCAGTCTGCTCGTGGTGGATACGGGCGCATGGTACGTACTTTGCTGCCCGAGTTCGTTTCTGTCGCGGCCGGAAGTACATGGGGCGATCTATCGTGTACGGCGAAAAGGGGCTAAGCAGATTGACGATCCTCGCGGCCGGAAACTTGATTGGGAGTCGGCCACGCCCGCTGATCTCGCCGCCCGCCTCGATGACGAGCGGCCCGTAGTCCGCAAGCGCGCGATTCATGAACTCGCAAAGCACAATGGCGACGCGGTGGCCGTGCTGCGGGAAACAGCGAGCCGAGGGCGGTCTATCGCGGCGCGCCGAAACGCCGTTTGGGCACTGACTCGAATCGGCGAACCGGAAGCGCGGGGGGCTGTTCGGGAAGCGTTGTCGGATCCCGAGGAATCGGTGCGACATGCCGCGACTCATTCGGTGAGTGTGCGCGTTGATCGTGAGGCGGTTGCGCCACTGCTTGAACAGTTGAAGCACCCGAGTGCGGCTTTGCAACGCGCTACCGCCGAGGCACTGGGCCGCGTGGGTGACAGTAAGGTCGTCGCGCCGCTTCTCGATGCGGTCGCGGGAACGGACGACTATACTCTGATCCACTCGCTGACCTACGCTCTCATCGAGATTGCCGATCCGGTCGCGACACAGCAGGGACTGTCATCCTCGTCGAGCCGCGTGCGACGTGCGGCCATGCTGGCGCTCGATCAAATGGAAGGCGGGGGACTGCCGCCGGATCAAGTGATTCCGCTGCTGTCGTCAAATGACCCGGTGCTGCGGGACACGGCGAGTTGGCTTGTCGGACGCCATGTCGAATGGGGCGGCGCGCTTTCGGGTCATTTCCGGTCGCGGCTTGCGGGAGTGAAACACGACGCAGAAGGTTCGGAACTTGCCGGCGAGTTGGCTCGCTTTGCGGGTGATCCGGCGATCCAGAGCCTGTTGGCGCAGGCAGTGCGGTCGAGTCAGCCAAAGATGCCGCGCGTTGTTGGTCTTCGGGCAATGGCCGCCGCGCCGCTCAACGAGGCTCCGCCAAGCTGGGCAGCGGCTCTTACCGCGGCGCTGACGAGTACGGACCAAGACGTCTTGCGAGAGGCCGTGGCCACCGCGGAATCGTTGTCATGGGGAGAGACGCGTCACGCCGGGTTGGATAGTGCCCTGTTGAGAGTGGGTCAAAACGAAGGCCTTCCCTCTGATATTCAGGCGGATGCCCTGGCCGCCTCGGCCGCGAGCCTCGATTCGCTTTCACCCGCGCTATTTGACTTCTTGATTGCCCACACCGAATCATCGAAGCCGGTACCGGTGCGCTCCGCCGCTTCGCGCGCGCTGGCGGCAGCACCACTCGATAGCAAACAACTGCGCGGCTTGGCGGAGAGTCTGCGCGATGCCGGTCCGTTGGAGTTGCCGGTATTGCTGGGCGCATTTGAGCGCGGCGGCGATGAGCAACTCGGCGCTGTGTTGGCGGACTCGCTGGAGAACACTCGCAGCCTCGCGAATCTTCGCACCGATACACTCGAAGCGGCGTTCGCAAAGTTCCCCGAGTCGATCCAGAAGAAGGGTGAAAAGCTGCTCGTGTCGCTCGACGTCGATCGCGGTCAGCAGAAAGCGCATCTGGAAGAACTGTTGGCGTCGCTCGGCGAGGGCAACATCGACCGCGGACAGGCCGTGTTCCGCAGTTCCAAGGCGGCATGTACTTCATGCCACCGCATCGGCTACCTAGGGGGCCGCATTGGGCCGGACCTTACAAGGATTGAAAAGATTCGGAGCAAGCGCGACCTGCTGGAGTCGATCATCTACCCCAGCTCAACGTTGGTTCGTAGTTTTGAGCCGGTCGTTATCGTGACGGCAAGCGAGACGTACAACGGTGTGCCGATTGAAGAAACCGACCAACACATCCTGCTCGCCACGGGCGCGGATATGCAGGTTCGCGTCGCCCGCGACTCGATCGAAGAAACACGGCCGGGCGCGGTTTCCATCATGCCGGCGGGCATCGAAGACGAGCTGACTCGCACCGAGTTGGCCGACCTTGTCGCGTTTCTTCTTAAACCAAGGTATTCCGCCTCGGCCGCCAACCAGCGCTAGTCTTCCCGCCAAGGGTCGGCGGCCCCTCCAACCAAATCTACTTGCGGAAACTGCCCGAGAGGACTTTCTTTCGCAGGCGGATCGCGGCGGGGGTGACTTCGACCCATTCGTCTTCGCGGATGAACTCGATCGCTTGCTCTAAGTTCAAGATGCGGGGCGGGACGAGACGAATGGCTATCTCGGCGTTCGCCGAGCGCATGTTGGTTAGCTTCTTCTCGCGAACGATGTTCACGTTGAGATCGTTGTCGCGAGCGTTCTCGCCGATGATCATACCTTCGTAGACCTCCGATGTCGGACGGATGAAGATCTCGCCGCGCTCCTGCATGTTGTAGATCGCAAAACCGGTGGCTTTGCCGGCACGGTCAGAGACGAGAGAACCGGTGGGACGCGTCGGGATCTCGCCCTGCCACTCGATGTATCCGGCGAAAAGAGAGTTGAGGATTGCCGTACCCTTCGTGTCCGTGAGAATTTCACTGCGCAGGCCGATCAGCCCGCGGGAGGGAATCTCATACTCGATGCGGACGCGGCCGGAGCCGTGGTTGACCATCTTCGACGTCTTCGCTTTGCGGGAGCCGAGTTGTTCCATCACGACGCCGATGAATTCCTCAGGGCAATCGACGATGAGATGCTCGAGCGGTTCATGGACCTTGCCATCAATCGTTTTCGTGAGAATCTCGGGCTTGCCGACCATCAGCTCGTAGCCTTCCCGTCGCATGGTCTCGACGAGGATGGCGAGTTGCAGTTCGCCGCGACCCGAGACGCGGAAGGACTCTGGACCATCGCCGCTTTCGACACGGATCGAGACGTTGGTGAGCAGCTCTTTGTCGAGGCGGTCACGGATGTTGCGCGACGTGACGTAACGGCCTTCCTTACCCGCGAACGGCGATGTGTTGACGGCGAAGGTCATGGCGATCGTCGGTTCGTCAATTTGGATATGAGGGAGAGGCTGGGGATCATCGGGGGCGCTGACGGTTTCGCCGATCGTGATACCTTCCACGCCGGCGATGGCGAGCACGTCGCCGGGGCGCGCTTCGGTTTCCTCGACGCGCTTGAGCCCTTCGAACGAATACATCTTGGTGATGCGGGTCTTCTCGACCGAGCCGTCAAGCTTGCAGATTGACACTTCGTCGCCCAGGCGAAGCGTGCCGGAGAAAACGCGGCCGATGGCCATCCGCCCGAGATAGTCGCTGTAGTCGAGGTTGGCGACAAGCAACTGGAGCGGGGCGTCGGCGTCGCCCTTGGGAGCCGGCAAGTGGTCAATGATGGTTTCAAATAGCGGACGCAGGTCGGTGGATTCATCGGCCAGATCGCGTTTGGCGATACCATCGCGGGCGACGGCATAGAGGACCGGGAAGTCGAGTTGGTCTTCGGTGGCGTCGAGATCGATAAAGAGGTCGTAGATCTCATCAAGGACTTCGGCAATGCGGGCGTCGGGCCGATCGATCTTGTTGATGACAACGATCGGAGTGAGGCGCCTTTGAAACGCCTTCATGAGGACGTAGCGGGTCTGAGGGAGCGGTCCTTCCGAAGCGTCGACGAGGAGCATGACGCCGTCGACAATCTTGAGGGCGCGCTCGACTTCACCGCCGAAATCGGCGTGACCAGGCGTATCGACGATATTGATCTTGTTGTCGCCGAAGCGGACGCCGGTCGTCTTGGCGAGGATCGTGATGCCGCGCTCGCGCTCGATGTCGCCGGAGTCGAGAGCGCGGTCGGCGACCTCTTCACGGGCGCCGAAAACGCCACTCTGCTTGAACATAGCGTCGACGAGCGTGGTCTTGCCGTGGTCGACGTGGGCGATGATGGCGATGTTGCGGATGTGTTGGTTGTGCATGTGAGGACTCTCGTTGCGTACCCGAAGCGAGAGCTTAGGGGTAGCCAGACACTAGCGGAGGCGATTGAAAAGTGAAAAGACGACCGTCAGAAGGACGCTGAGAAGCAGGCAAGTCGCAATGGGGACATAGATCGTTGTGTTCTTGCCGCGATAGACGATATCCCCGGGCAGACGGCCGAGACGGGGTAGGCCGAGCTTGGCTCCGAGGATGGCGAGGAGGCCCGCGCCCACGAAGACGACGCCGATCACGATAAGCCAGCGGCCGAGCGTCATGGAAAAAGGTACTACTCTCGTTGTAGCAGAGATCCGGGCGCGCGGTTTGGCGACCGGGCCTATTTCGGGTTCCAGGTCACCGTGGCCGGGTCGAAATGGTGGTCCGCGGCGAAGGGGCTGTCGGGCGCTTCTCGTGCTGGAATCCACCGTGCCAGGTCACTCTTGACGCTTGTCAGGTTGGGATCGCCCGCACGGTTGACCCACTCGTTCGGGTCGCGGCGGCGGTCGTAGAGTTCCTCGGAACCGTCGTGATAGCGAATATAGCTCCATGCCTCGCTTCGCAGTGCGTGGTTGCCACGGTAGTAGGTAGTGAGGGCGGGGCGCTCCCAGGCGGCATCGGGGTTGTCGAGTAAAGGGCGGAGGCTTTGGCCATCGAGCCCGTCCGGGCGGGGCAGGCCGGCTAGATCAACAAGAGTTGGATAGACATCGACGAGACTGACCGGGCGGTCACAGCGTCCACCGAGCTCGGTGATTCCGTGGCCGGCCATCATGAGCGGGACATGCGTCGCGCGGTGCCAGAGGGCCTGCTTGTGCCAGTGCCATTTCTCGCCGAGGTGGTAGCCGTGATCGGACCACAGAACGACGATCGTGTTGTCGCGATGAGGGCCGGAATCGAGTGCGTCGAGGATGCGTCCGACCATGGCATCCGCGAAGGTGATGCAAGCCAAATAGGACTGGACTGCTTTCTTCCAGTTGCCGGTCGACACCATGAGGTCATGTCGCGACGGTTCATTCAACGCAAGTTGGCGAGCGATGGGCGGCAGGTCGGCCAGGTCGTCCTCTTTGACGGGCGGGACGATGATGTCCTCAAGCGGATACATGTCGAAGTACTTGCGCGGCACGAACCACGGAATGTGCGGGCGGAAGATGCCGGCGGCGAGAAAGAAGGGTTTATCGTGGCGCGTTTGGAGGAAGTCGCCGGCCCAACTAGAAACCTTGTAGTCGGGCATGTCCTCGTCGGCGACATCGATAGGCGCCCAGTCGAAATTGCGCCACGAGACGGACGGCATGGGCGTGACGGGACGCTCGGGCTCAGGGTCGGGTGGAAAACTGTAGCCGTCGAACCAGCCATTCTTGCGGGCGTCAGGATTCCAGTGGAAGTAATCATCCCAGGAACGTGGATCGTTGTAGCCCTGGCCGTGGTGGTAGATCTTGCCGGCTCCCGCGGCGTAGTAGCCTTGAGTCCGGAAGTATTGAGACAGCGAGACAGCGTCGGGCATCGCGAGACGCCAGGGCTGCGTGTTGCCGTAGACGCCACTCGTAGTCGGTCGGCGGCCGGTCATCAGCGCTGCCCGGGATGGATTGCAGATGGGCGCGGCGCAATGCGCATCGGTGAAGAGCGTACCGCGATTAGCGAGGCGGTCCATGTTGGGCGTTTGGACCTGCGGATGGCCACCGAGTGCGCCAACCCAGTCGTTCCAGTCGTCGACGGCGATCATCAGAACGTTGGGGCGGTTCGCTTGCCCGGATAAGATCGCGGGCGCGGCGCCGAGGGTGGTTTGAAGGAAGGAGCGGCGGCTAAGCATGTATGGATCTTAGGCGGGCTTGGGATGCGGCGCAAGACGGGATTGGTTTATTCACGCAAGGGGGTATGCACCACGTCCGCCACGTTGAGGGGAAGAGCCTCTGTTTCGCTTCTGGCGTTGGCCTTCCGCCGGGTTGACACCCGCCGCTCCGTTCTTGGTTTTCGACTGCGCGGATTGTCATAGCGTTTGTCGGAGTTGGTGGTTGGTTTGTGGGGTTCGGCCCGCTTGTTACTCGCGCGGCTCGGTTAGGAGTTGTGTGGACGTACGAGAGTGGGCGGGAACAGAGGAACTAGGCCGGGCGCAGGTCGGGTGCACGGTGTTTGGGGTGGCAGGGGTTGGCGGGTTTTGTCAGGTGGTGGAGGCTATTTGGTTGCCTCCTTGGGGCCGGTTTGGCCGGTCGTCGTGGAGCCGAGTTGCAGAATTTTGTCGATGCGCTTGACGGCTTCGATGGGGTCGAGGTTGTCTAGTTCCCTTGAAACCACTGCATTCAAAGGGGTTGCGTTGGTCTGGGTCTGTTCGTTCGGTTGACTATCTTGGCCGGGGTCGGCGGCAGCCGGTTGAGATTGCTCGGGTGGCGGTTGTGGGTGACGCTCCCGCCATTGCTC